>ENA-ORNW01002195-ORNW01002195.1-human-gut-metagenome-genome-assembly--contig:-NODE-2195-length-13244-cov-3.789370_pt1 | contig 13244 bp, 9 predicted proteins | sample MGYA00242121_ERZ509034 | MGnify/ENA primary metagenome ERZ509034 (study PRJEB26280, sample SAMEA2338689) | human gut metagenome | biome: human gut; feature: human-associated habitat; material: faeces... | reverse complement strand
TTCGATGATAACCATCAACACAAGGGGGGCCGATGGCGTTACTTACGAGTATTTGAATTTATTTTTATCGACAAAATTTAATTTAAATATTTTTTCATACAATGTGTTTTTATTGCTTCAATTGCTTTAAGGAATGTTTAAAATGCCGGTTTTGCTTGCCCGTTTCGCGATATTTGACTAACTTTGAAAATCAATAACCGACAACAACTTATGGACAAACGTGACATGAAATGGCGCACCATAAAGAGCGACTACATCATTCGCAGACCGTGGCTGACGGCACGGCGCGACACGGTAGAACTGCCCGACGGCACCGTCAACGATGAATATTATGTTTTGGAATACCCCGACTGGATCAACGTCATCGCCATCACGGCCGAAGGAATGTTTGTGCTTGTCAGGCAATACCGCCACGGCATAGGGCAGACATGCCACGAGATAGTGGCCGGAGTGATGGAGCAGGGCGAGCAGCCCGAGGCCGCCGCACGCCGCGAACTGATGGAGGAGACGGGCTTCGGGGGCGGCACGTGGCGCGAAACAATGGTCGTCTCGCCCAATGCCAGCACCGTGACAAACGTCACCCACTGCTTCGTGGCCACCGGAGTGGAGCGCATCGGAAGCCAGCACCTTGACCCGACGGAAGACATAGAAGTATGCTTGGTTAGCCGCGAAGAGATGCGCTGCATGCTCGAACAGGGGGAAATAAAGCAAGCGCTCATGGCCGCGCCACTGTGGCGGTACTTCGCCGAAAACCCATGACAGCGCCGCCAATGCCAACGAACCACAGTATTTATTATACGACAATGAACAAAAAGCAACTATTCTTCGCCGTGGCAATAGCTCTGGCTGCCCCGGCAAACGCCCAGAACAAGGCGGGAGGCATATCCAAGTCAATGCTCGACGAGATACGCAGCAGCCAGAAAATGACCACAAGCGACCGCGCATTGGCCAACGCCATTGCCGCCAACTCTATCGAGACACTGGCCCGCAACCATGCCAATGCAGGCGCAATAGACACCTACTTCAGCGTTGAGACGCCCGCACAGAGCATCACCGACCAGCAACAGTCGGGCCGGTGCTGGATGTTCAGCGGCATGAACGTGCTCAGGTCGGCCTTCGCCCAGCGCACCGACTCGCTCAGGGTGGAGTTCTCGCAGGCCTATCTCTTCTTCTACGACCAGCTGGAGAAAGCCAACCTCTTCCTGCAAGGAGTGACCGACAACGCCGACAAGCCTATGGACGACACGCGCGTTCAGTTCTTCTTCAAGAACCCGATAAGCGACGGAGGCACCTTCTGCGGAGTGGCAGACCTTGCCGACAAGTACGGGCTCGTGCCGAAAGAAGTAATGCCCGAGACCTTTTCAAGCGACAACACCAGCCGCATGGCGTCTATAGTGGCCTCAAAGCTGCGCGAATACGGCCTGGAACTGCGCAATATGGTGGCCGAAGGGAAGTCGTCCAAAGACATAGAGACAGCCAAGAAGGGCATGCTCGGCACCATATACCATATACTCTCGCTTACAATAGGCGAGCCCCCAGCCAGCTTCAGCTATGCCTTCAAGAACAAGGAAGGCCGCACGGTGGGACAGGCAAAGACATACACGCCACTCGAATTCTACAAAGAGGTGGTCGGCGGGCCCATCAACGGCACGTTCATCATGGCGATGAACGACCCGCGCAGGCCCTACTACAAGACCTACGAGGTTGAGTATGACCGCCACACATACGACGGCCACAACTGGAAATACATCAACCTGCCCATGGACGACATAGAGCAGATGGCCATAGCGTCGCTCAAAGACGGGCGCAAACTGTACAGTTCATACGACGTGGGCAAGTTCCTCGACCGCAAACGCGGCTATGCCGACCCTGCCAACTATGACTACGCATCGCTCATGGGCACCACTTTCGGCATGGACAAGGCGGCCCGCATAAGCACGTACGACAGCGGATCGACCCACGCCATGACCCTTACCGCAGTCGACCTGGACAGCAACGGCAAGGCAAAGAAATGGAAGGTGGAAAACAGCTGGGGCGCTGAGTGGAGCCAGCAAAAGGGATATCTGATAATGTCGGACACATGGTTCCGCGAATATATGTTCCGCCTGGTGGTCAACAAGAAGTACGTTCCGGCAAAGATATTGAAGCTGAGCGAGCAAGAACCCATAATGGTAATGCCCGAAGACCCGCTCTTTGCCGAAGACAAATAAACATAAACTATGGGCAAAAAGAAACTCTTTGCACTTGCACTTATCTCCTGCGCGCTCACTGCAAGCGCGCAGGAGACAATAGAAAAGCCGCTGCCCGCGCAACCAGAGCATCGCTTGGAGGCCCAGCCCGAGGCCGTGGCGATGAGCACGACGGACAGCCTGGCACTGCCACAGCTGACAGAGCGCGGCACAATATCGCGCTACACGCTGTGGGGACCGTTCGGAGGGTGGAACGACTGGAGCCTGCACAACGGGCTTAACGCCTCATTGTCGCTGTCGGCCACGGTGGGCCTGGGCGACAACGCGGGCTCGGGTTTCGCCCAAAGCGTGGCAATGATGTACGCCACCGAACTGGCCCCAAGGCTATCGCTGGCCTTCGGCGGCTACTACTCACACTTCAACTGGGGCCCGGCCCAGTTCAACGACGCAGGCCTTACGGCCGTGCTGGGCTACCGCTTCAACGAACATTGGGAAGCGTATCTCTTCGGGCAGAAGTCGATAATGAAGCCGAAGATGCCCATGCCACTGTATTACATGGGCGACTTCGGCGACAAGATAGGGGCTGAAGTGCGTTACAACGTCAACAGGTCGTTCAGCATCGGGGTCAGCGTTTGGCACCAGCGGGTGCCCGACGCCCACAGATTCATGCCTACGCCACGTACTTCAGGCGCAGGCTATTGAGCACAACGCTGACGCTGCTCATGGCCATCAGCGCGCTGGCCCACATCGGTGTGATCTGGAAATCGACCACGCCATAAAGCGCCCCGGCAGCCAGCGGTATGCAAACCACATTATATATGAACGCCCAAAAGAGGTTTTGGCGAATCATGCCAACCGTCTTGCGCGACAGCCTTATGGCCTCGGGTATGCGGCGCAGGTCGGTTCCCATGAGCGTCACCTGCGCAACGTCCATCGCAATGTCCGTTCCCTTGCCCATGGCAATGCTCACATCGGCGGCAGCAAGGGCCTGGCTGTCATTGATGCCGTCGCCCACCATGGCCACCTTGCGGCCCTCCGACTGCAATTTCCTTACCAAGTCTTCCTTGTCTTGCGGCATCACCTTGCTGCGATAGTGCCCTATTCCGGCCTTTGCCGCCCAGTAGGCGGCTGCCTCTTCGGTGTCGCCGCTCATCATGTATATGCTTATTCCCTCTGCCTTAAGTTCCTCGATGGCCTCGCGTGCGTGGGGTTTCAGCGTCTCGCGGCTTTCCAGCTGCGGGTCGTAGCTGTGTGCGCCGGCCGACACTCGGCCACCATCCTCGCCGCCACCGCCGCCATCGCGGGTATCGGGCTGACATCCGCCATCAGATATGATGGTCAGTGTGCCGGTCTTGTCGACCACCATCGCGTCTACCTTGCGCAGGTTTTCCAGGGCCGTGGCGTCTTTTATCAGTATGCCAAGTCGGGCAGCCTTGCCTATGCCCACCATCAGGGCGGTTGGCGTGGCAAGCCCCATGGCGCACGGGCAGGCTATCACCAGCACCGAGACGGCCGAGAGAATGGCACGCGGCACCATGGCCATGCCACCCACGGCGAGCCACACCACAAGCGTAACCACGGCTATGGCCAGCACCGTCGGCACAAATATGAGCGCAATGCGGTCGACAACCCGCTGCACCGGAGCCTTGGAACCTTGGGCCTCCTGCACCATCTTTATGATGTTGGCAAGCACCGTCTTTGACCCCACGGCCTCGGCCTTGAATCGGAACAAGCCCTCGCTCACCACCGTTCCGGCCAGCACCCGCGCTCCCTTAGCCTTGGCCACGGGCTCCGGCTCGCCGCTTATCATACTCTCGTCGATGCGTGCCTCGCCACCGACCACGGTGCCGTCGACAGGCACTTTCTCGCCTGCGCGCACCTCGACGGTGTCGCCCGGCTGCAACGCGGAAATGGGGGCGTCGGCCACAATGCCGCCGTCTACCAGGTGGGCCGTCTTCGGCGCAAGCCCCATCAGCGCCCTTATGGCCGAGGCCGTGCCCTTCTTGGCACGCTCTTCCATGAGCCTTCCCGAGAGCACAAAGGTGACAATCATCACCGAGGCGTCATAATACGTATGCCACTCTATGCCGCGCGAGCCCCAGAAAGCGTCGCCCCAGAAAGTGTTGAACACGCTGAGCAGAAACGAAACGCAGGTGCTCATGGCCACAAGGGTGTCCATTCCGGCCGATGCGTGCAGCGCCTGGCGCCATGCGGTGGCGTAGAACTGGCGCCCGCAATATACAAGGTTGAGCAGCGAGATGACCATCATCAGCTGGTTGGCGGCGTCGGTTCCGCCAACGCTCACCCACCTCATAGACAGGCACATGGTGGCCACGGAAAACAGCCACGAGGCAATCACGCGGCGGCGCAGCAACACATAGCCCCGGCGTTCGATGGCCTCTACGTTGCGGTCTTCCTCAATCACCATATCATAGCCAATGGCCCCAAGCTCTTCTTTCATACGTTCGAGCGTGATGCGCTGCGGGTCGTACTCAACGAGGGCGGTTCTCGAAGGCAGGTTTACGGCGGCCGAGGCCACCCCGTCGAGCGAACGCAGCTTGCGCTCTACGTTGGCCGAACACCCGGCACACATCATGCCGAGAACGGCAATTGTCTTTTTTTCCATTTCAGTCCTTTCGTTATATTGTCAATTACAGTTGCCAGCGCCATCGCCCCACGGCTTTTAGCAAAGGCAATGGGCGCGCGGCAGCTTTCTGGTTGCGAAATTAATGAAAATAAACCGTTGCCTTGTTACGGAATGATGGAAAAGAATTACAAGTTTATGGAATGCCCCCTTTGGCGGGCAAGGAGGCCGCCCCACAGACAGGCGGGAATGCAAAACAAATTTGACATTTGCCTTGCTGCGTTGCAACAAGGGCCGTTTTGCAACTCAAAACAGGCCGAACGGCGCAACCGAACGGACCATACGGGCCATCCAGACGGGCTGTTTTGGAAAGCGTTGCGATGTTGCCGCCAACCCACTGGGGCACAGGCTGTTGCGCCGGCGGGGCACTAACGGCAAAAAAACTTACACATTGCGGTGTGACATCATGCCCCGGCCTCAGCCTTGCTGCCCACGCCCCACATCATCGATAGCCAGCAAACCGCTTCCCTTGCTGGCCTTGAACTGCGACGGCGTCATGCCCGTGACGGCCTTGAACTGCGTGCTCAAGTAAGCGGCACTCGAATAATTGAGCTCCAATGCAATCTCGGCCAGCGACTTTTCTCCATAAAACAGCAGTTCCTTAACCCGCTCCACACGCTGCAATATGAAGTAGCGCTCGATGGTAACGCCCGTCACCTCGGAGAAAAGCTTGCTCAAAGCGCTGTAGTCGGAGCCCAAACGAGCTGACAGGTAAGCCGAGAGGTTCACGTCGGGCAGCCCGCCGCGATAATGCACCAGATGGATGATGGCCGTGCGTATGCGGTCGACAGTCTGCTCCCGAGGGTCGCCAAGCAGTTCAAAACCAAGCCTGCCGAGCGCCTCCGACAGCTCAGCGCGGAGCCCGGGGGGCAAGCTGCCGGCCACTGTCACCACCCCCAGTTCTACCGACAGGGGCCTGACGCCCATGCCCGATAGCAGGTTGGCTACCGCCATGCGGCACCTGTCGCACACCATGTTCTTTATATATAATGTAGTATCTGACATAAACAAAAAAACGCTAACGGCACACCGCAACGCCGGGCCATGCGCCGTTGTTGACTGCAAAAGTAACAAAAAGCCGCGAAAATAAAGTTGATGGCATTGCCTTTTCAAAATAAATACGTATTTTTGCCATAAAAAAACAACGGTACTATTTACGACATGAACTTTTTCAAAGCTTTATTCGGTGGCAGCGAAGAGACACCCGAACAGAAACAACAGGCCGACGAGACCCGCAAGTTTGACATGTTCAAATACGACGGAGTGAAGGCAGCCAAGATGGGACAGCACGACTATGCAGTGAAATGCTACAAAGAAGCGCTCAAGATACGCGAAGACCTTGAGGTGCGCGACTACCTGGCGCAATCGCTCATACGCACCGGCCAGTTGGCCGAAGCCTACGAGCAGCTGGATACTCTGGCCGCTGCCGAACCAGAAAACACAGCCATATTCATACAGATGGCGCAGGTGGCGCACATGATGGAAAACTATACGGCCATGGCGCAAGCCTGCGAACGGGCCCTGCTCATTGACAACCAGAACGCCCGGGCCCACTATCTTTACGCGCAAGCCTGCATCGGGCAGGAAGACATGATAAACGCAATAGCCATGCTTACCAAAGCCATCACGCTGAAAGACGACATGGCCGAGGCCTACCTTCTGCGCGGACAGACACTGCTGAAAATGGGCGATGCAAGCGGTGCCGACGGCGACTGCACGCATCTCTTGGCCGATTACGCCACAAATGAAGACGTGCTGATGCTCAAAGCGAGAATAGAACGGGCCAAGGGCAACGCCGACGCAGCCATCGAGGCCTACGGAAGGGTGATAGACGCCAACCCGTTCTGCATCGACGCCTTCAAGGAGCGGGGAGCGCTAAAATATGAGAAGGGCGACATGGCTGGCGCCAAGGAAGACGCACAACACGCCATGGAACTGGAACCAAAGGACATGGAAGCCGTCAACGGTGAGTATTCTGCCGAAGGCATTGAGCAAAGAACAAGGCAAGCCTACAGAAACATCAACCCGCTCGGACTGTAATACGGCCGCGCCGAAAACCGCAATGCAGCCACCGCCACCACGCCGTGGGCAGCGCCATAGGCTGCCTTTGGCAAAGCATTGCCCGGCGGTTCGTCCGGCTATTACAAGCTGAAAGACGCAACCAACTGCCGCCTCACCCCTACAGGAACCTTTTGTGTATGGGGTGAGGCGGCTTCATGTATAGCAAAAAACATACGGCAACGTGGCTTGGGAGGGCTGGCAGGGAAATGCCAAGGCTGTTTTTCCACGCCACCGAACGGGCAAAACAAAACGGCGGCACCCGGATTAAAGCCGGATGCCGCCGTACATCAGTCAATGAGGCAAGGCCGTCAGTCGACTACAAACTTCTTGTCGCCAATGATATAAACGCCTTTTGCCAAGCCCTTCAATGTGTCGCCCGCCTTGCGCACGAGCACACCGCCGGTGGTGTAAACGTTGCTCTTGAGCACGCCGCCATCGGCCTCGAAACTGGCAATGCCGGTGCTGATGAGGTCGGAGTTGCCCACCTCGATGAGGTAGATGTGGCACCCAGCCGATGTAGACACGAGCACATCGACAAGCTCAGTGCCAAGGTTGAGGGGCACAGTCCACTCAAACGAAGTCTTGCCCTTGGGCTCACAGCTGCCTATCTCCTCTCCGTCTACAGAGAGCTTGACGCCACGGCCCTCGCTGCTCTTGTGCGACTCTACTTCCATCAGAATCTTCTGTCCGGGCTGAACACCGGGTATTGTAAACTGTATGTCGCTGCCGTTGAGCCACAGGTATGAGCCTCCCGAGTACGTGCCGATGCTCGTATTGGGATAGTCGATGGCTATGGCCACGGTGTTGTTGAGGCTGGTCACATTGTTGAAAAGCAGCCCTTCGGTCTCTGGTATTACAACGCCGTTGGCCTTGAGTGCCGCTGGTTCGCTAATCTTGCTGCCATACCAATAGATGGTGTTCGGGGCTTTCAGTCCGTCGGTCTCGGTCGGCCCACCGTCTTTCTCATAGCGGCGCCATCCTGTTTCGGTGCCCTTCTCCGGCCAAGGCTCCGAGGTATACTGGCTTGCTTCGGCCTCAAGGTTTGTCTGCGTGGCGTCGCTCCATGCTGTGAAATCCCACTTGCGGTACTCCTGTACGTCGGGGTTCTCCTCGCCGCCCTCGCCCGGATTGGGGTTGGCCTCACCGCCAACAACACGCAGTATGCCTTCGGTATAGAGAGACGACGTGTCCCATGTCTGCCCTTCGCCGGGCGTTGCCGGCTGTATCTCGGCAAACGTACCGTTCACGCTGAGGTTGCTCGATGTGAACACATGATACTCAGTCTTGTCATACGGAGCTTCATCGATGACGCCACCGTTTATCTGAAGTATGGCGCCCTCGCCCAGGTTGACCGCCCCTCCGGTATAAATGGTATTGCTCTCGGTCCGGTTTGCCTTCACATTGACGATTGCCCCGCCCTCGAGCGTGAGCGCCTTGTCGAGCGTAAGACCAATGTTGCGGTCGACAACAGTGTCGCCGCCCTCTATTATGGCCCCCTCTTTCAGGGTGACAGCACCGCCCACCGTGCCTTCGCCGGCAAGCGTGGCATCGGCGTTGACGGTGTAATTGCCAGTGCCGGAGTTCTTGCCGTTGACCACGAGCGAACCTCCGTTGACCGTCGTCGTGCCCTTGTACACATTGTTGCCGTTGAGGCGCCAGATGCCAGAACCTTCCTTGACGATAGACGTGTTGGCGTCTTTGTTGACCGAGGTCTTGTTGTCAATCACACCATTGAAGGTCTCGTCGGAGTTGGCACCGCCCACATGCCATATCATCTTGGCGTTGGTGGTGTTCTTCGACGATGCGCTCAGATATGTGCCCTTGTCGCCGCTGAGTCCGCCAATATACTGTTCGTCGTTGGTATTCCAGCAAACCACGCGCGCATTGCCCTTGAGGTAGACCCTCGTGTTGGGCATTCCCTTGAACCCTTTCTGGAACATCAGCTGGCTGCCGTCTTTCTCGGTGCCCACTCCGTTGGCCACAAGCGTGCCGTAGAACTTTGTCCAGTCGCCCTCAAGATACTCACGCACGTAAGGTATTCTGTATTCAAGCGTGCCGGTACCGGTAACGTCGTTCTTGAGCGTTGCGTTCTTGTTGATGGCGAAAGTGGAGTATGTGCCCTCCTTGACCTCTATCGGGAACCAGTAAGTAAGGTTGAGCCCGTTGCCGTTTTCAACCTTGAAGTTGCCGCCGGCCATCACAAGCGACTGCATGGCATCGGCCTCGTCGAGATACACGGCCTTGTCTGCCAATTGCTTGACATAGGTGAGATTGAGCGTGCCGCCGTCTTTGAGCACAGTGTTTCCGTTGTATTTGAAGAAGTCGGGCGATGCCGGTTCAACCGTGCCATTTCCGCTGATGGTGAGGTTTGCGTCGCCTTCAATGCTGCCGGACATGCCCACCGTAGATTCATTCTCAATGTTGAACTCAGTGTCTTTGTATATCATGGCGCTGCGGTTGGTGCTGGTCGACGGCCCGGTATAGTTCCACACGCCGCCGTCCCATATCCAGTTCTGGGCGAATTCGTACGATGCTCCGATGGCACTCTTCTCTCCTCCGTCCTTCAGGGTGTTGAAAGAGAACACCCCGTTGTGCAGCACTGTCTGGCCGGTGTAGCCGTTGAGCGTCTCGACGGTGAGCTTGCCGGCCCACGTCTTGTTGAGCGATGCCGTGCCGTCGAGCGAGCCTTCGCCTGTGATAGTCACATCGGCATCGGTGCGCACTACCACGGCCTCCTTCTCGACAGAGCCTTCAAGTGTGACCACAGAGTCTTCGGCGGGGGCTATGAGCCAGTTGTTCTCGTCGCCGACAAAGGTCTCGCAGTCGACCATCTCGACAGGCTCTGGCTTTGTCTTTGCCTCAAGCTCGGCGTAATCGGAACGCTGGTCGCCCTTGAAGGCGCACAAGCGGAACTGATAAGACGTTCCGGCGGTGAGCCCATCGACAGCAAACGTCTCTGTTTCGGCTGCCACACGGGCTATCTCCTTCCACGATTCGCCATCCTTCTGCTCAACGATGAAGCCATCTTCACCTTCGGTATAGTCTGACCAACCGATGGTGATGCCCGTTGAAGACGACTCTGCCGCGGACACCATCACAGGCGTACGGAGGAATACCGGACGGTTTTCCTTGGTCAGACTGTTCACGTAGTTCTCGATGTTGGCGTATCCGTTGGCCGCAATCTCCATGGCGTCGTCCTTCGACGGGTCTGTGCCGTTGGCCTGCTCCCAGTCGTCGGGCATGCCATCGCCGTCGGTATCAACCGGCTTGTCAAACTCCTTGAGAGTCCAAGACGACGGAACCCCGAACGGCAACTGCTCTTCGGTAGAAATCAAAGCGCCCTCCGTTCCGAACGACTTGACCTGATGAACCATATAGAAGTCTACCATGTCGCGGTATGGAAGCGTTGCACCGACATCGGACAGCAGCTTGTCTACAAGCTCGTTGGCAGTCCAAGTGTCGAGCTCGGGGTAAGCAAACGGCTCTTCCTCAAACGTCGGTCCGCCTGTATACTCGTCGCGCGGAATCTCATACGGGTCGTAAACGCCGTTGCGGTTGCGGTCCTGCCAGTTGTCGGTGGCATAGATATGGAAGTCTGAGTTGCCGCTGGTGATGGCGTTGCCCCCACCCGACGGGCCGTTGATGAACAGGTTGTTGGTGACGTTGACATACGACTGGCCCTGCGAGTCGCCTCCCATGAGGTAGCAACCGTTAGACCAGTTGTATACAATATTGTTGACATACTGCTGTATTCCCTTCACTTTGTTGTTCCGGGTTGAGTTGTCGCAATACAGATTACGGTAGAGTGTGATGTTGTCGGCCTGCATAAGTCCGCCTGCCGAGTGCTGCAGCAGACCCTGGCCCATGATGCAATTCGATATGGTTATGTCCTTCGGGTCGGTTCCTTTGCCGTCGGGATTGATGGAGAACGTCTCGTCCAATCCCCACGAAAACGAACAATGGTCGAATATCATGTTTGTTCCGTTGGCTATGCCGGCGCAGTCTTTCCCGGAGTCGCCGCCGCTGCCCATGCGGAATCTCACGTATCGCACGATGATGTTGCTGGCCCCCGAAAACGACACTCCGTTGCCATAGACGGTTATTCCCTCGCCCGGGGCCGTCTGTCCGGCCACGTAGAGATTGTTTTTGAAAACCAGACGGCTGTCAATGTTGATAACTCCCGACACGTCGAAAACGATGATTCGGTTTGGCTTGCTGATGGCATCGCGCAGCGAACCCGTGCCACTGTCGTTGAGGTTTGTAACATGGTAAACCTCGCCCGCGCGCCCACCGGTGGCAAAACGCCCCCAGCCCTGGGCACCAGGAAAGGCCAACTGCTGAGCACTGACACTAAGGCTGCTGCCAGTAAGCAACAAGCCCAGTAACAGGTTAGTTGTCTTTGTGTTCATGAATAATATAGTTTTAAGCGAATTGATAATTGTGACAAAGGTAATGAAAAACCACGGGCCGTGAAACACAAGCATCAAAATTCAATGAAAAAAAGCATAAAACGAAGCATGCAAACGGCACCCGGCCGGGCCGAAAAAACGGCATTGAAAAGCCATGCGGCCACAAACCCGACCTCACGGCATGGCGCTTCACGAGTGGCATGGCAAGCAAACACTGGAAACAATGGTGACATAGCGGCGCACAAGGCAACAATACGGCCTCGACACCGGTATGTAAAGTCGTACAGCCCAACAGGTTGGCATCGTCTTACAGCCGGATGCTGATAGGCCAAACACCCATCAAGTCAACATCATGCTGCCCAAGAGTGAAGGCGGAAAAAGCTTCAATGCCGTTTGCCCGTCCTCATTCGGCAGCAAGGGCGTGGTCAAACAGCCGGGATAAACACCCCGCCCCATCGCCTGCCGGCAACAAACGGCGGGCAGGCGACGGGGCGGGCACACATCTGAAAGCTAACAGCGGTGAGCTTCAGTGGCAGGCGGCACCGATGATTTCTGCCACCGACCTGCACCCGTGGGCATCAAGCCAGCTGTCGATGCCGTCGCGCACCTTGATTGTCACCGTAGGATCGATGAAATTGGCCGTGCCAATCTGCACCGCCGTTGCCCCGGCCATGATGAACTCTATGGCGTCGGCAGCTGTCATTATGCCCCCGAGGCCGATGACTGGGATGCCCACCGCACGGGCCACCTGCCACACCATGCGCACGGCAACTGGCTTGACCGCCGGGCCGCTGAGGCCGCCGGTGCCTATGCTAAGGCGCGAGCATCGCCGCTCAATGTCGATGGACATGCCCATGAGCGTGTTGATAAGCGACACACTGTCGGCTCCCTCGGCCTCGCAGGCACGGGCAATGTCGGCCACGTCGGTGACGTTGGGCGACAGCTTGACGATGAGCGTCTTCGAATAACGGCGGCGCACTGCACGCACAACACTGGCTGCACCGGCGCACGTAACGCCGAAAGCCATTCCGCCATCATGCACATTGGGGCACGAGATGTTGAGCTCTATGGCCGGGATGCGGTCGAGGGCGTCGATGCGAGAGACGCACTCGGCATAGTCGTCGGGCGACGAGCCGCTGACGTTGACAATCATGTTGGTGTCTATATCCTTTATTTGCGGATATATATGCTCACAGAAATAATCGACGCCTTTGTTCTGCAGGCCCACGCAATTGAGCATTCCCGAAGCCGTCTCGGCCATGCGCGGATAGTCATTTCCCTCGCGGGGCCTTAGCGTGGTTCCCTTTACAATGATGCCCCCGAGGCCGTCGAGCGGAATGAAGTCGGCAAACTCGATGCCGTATCCGAACGTGCCCGAAGCGGTCATCACGGGGTTTTTCAACTCTAAGTTGTTTATCTTGACTTTCAGTTCAGCCATAACAGTTTATTGATATTAAACACCGGACCTTCCTTGCACACACACAAATTGCCCTCGGTGGTCTTCTCTACGCAACAAAGACAAGCGCCGACGCCACACGCCATCATGTTTTCAAGCGAGGCTTCGCAGTCGATGCCTGCCGCCGCGGCATAGCGGGCCACGGCCACCATCATTGGTTTCGGCCCGCAGGTCTGTATGCGGTCGAAATGCTCTGACTGCAAAACAGAATGGTTGGTGACAAAGCCCCGCTCGCCCGCCGAGCCATCCTCGGTGGTGACAAACACGCGGCCGTAACGCCGGAAATGGTCGAGCAGCAAGAGGTCGGCCGACCGACGGGCACCCAACAAGAAGGTGGGCTCGCAACCGCAACGGCGCATCTCGGCACCCATATAGAGCAAAGGGGCGACACCGACACCGCCGCCGACAAGCAACACCCGCTCTGACGCCGACGAAGGCATGGTAAACCCGTTGCCCAACGGCAGCAGGCAATTGAGGCGGCTGCC
>ENA-ORNW01002192-ORNW01002192.1-human-gut-metagenome-genome-assembly--contig:-NODE-2192-length-13250-cov-3.618568_pt1 | contig 13250 bp, 10 predicted proteins | sample MGYA00242121_ERZ509034 | MGnify/ENA primary metagenome ERZ509034 (study PRJEB26280, sample SAMEA2338689) | human gut metagenome | biome: human gut; feature: human-associated habitat; material: faeces... | reverse complement strand
GGACTTTAAATCCGCAACTGCTGATGACAACAAGAAGTTGTTTATCGAGACTTATGGCTGCCAGATGAACGTGGCGGACAGTGAGGTGATCGCTTCGGTGATGCAGATGGCGGGCTATTCGGTAGCCGAAACGCTGGAAGAGGCCGACGCAGTGTTTATGAATACCTGCTCTATCCGTGACAATGCGGAGCAGAAGATTCTGAACCGCCTGGAGTTTTTCCACTCGCTGAAGAAAAAGAAGAAGGCCCTGATTGTAGGCGTACTGGGCTGTATGGCGGAACGGGTGAAGGATGATCTGATTACGAACCATCATGTCGATCTGGTGGTCGGTCCGGATGCTTACCTGACGTTGCCTGAGCTGATTGCCGCGGTAGAGGCCGGCGAGAAAGCGATCAACGTAGACCTTTCGACGACCGAGACTTACCGTGATGTGATTCCGTCGCGTATCTGCGGCAACCACATTTCCGGATTTGTATCCATCATGCGCGGATGCAATAACTTCTGCACCTACTGTATCGTGCCTTATACACGCGGACGCGAACGCAGCCGTGATGTGGAAAGTATTCTGAATGAAGTGGCCGACCTTGTTGCCAAAGGTTATAAGGAAGTTACCCTGCTGGGGCAGAATGTCAACTCTTACCGGTTCGAGAAGCCGACGGGCGAAGTGGTTACCTTCCCGATGCTGCTCCGTACGGTGGCCGAAGCTGCTCCGGGCGTGCGCATCCGTTTCACGACTTCCCATCCGAAGGATATGAGCGATGAAACGCTGGAAGTGATCGCCCAAGTGCCGAATGTGTGCAAGCATATCCACCTCCCTGTGCAGAGCGGCAGCTCCCGCATCTTGAAACTGATGAACCGCAAATATACCCGTGAGTGGTATTTGGACCGGGTAGCCACTATCAAGCGTATCATTCCCGATTGCGGACTGACTACCGATATCTTCTCCGGTTTCCATTCCGAAACGGAAGAGGACCATCAGCTCTCGCTTTCTCTGATGGAGGAATGTGGCTATGATGCCGCTTTTATGTTCAAATATTCCGAACGTCCGGGGACGTATGCGTCGAAGCATCTTGAAGATAATGTGCCCGAAGACGTGAAAGTTCGCCGTCTGAATGAGATTATCGCTTTGCAGAACCGTCTGTCCGCGGAGTCCAATCAACGTTGCATCGGCAAGACGTATGAAGTGCTTGTAGAAGGCGTTTCCAAACGTTCGCGCGATCAGTTGTTCGGCCGCACGGAGCAGAATCGGGTGGTGGTGTTCGACAGAGGCACGCACCGTATCGGCGATTTTGTCAATGTGCGGGTGACGGAAGCCAGTTCGGCTACGCTGAAAGGCGAAGAAGTCTAGTATATTATTCTCTATGTCGGGACTGATTAAAAAATCGATAGTATCATAAATTCCCCTCCTTCCCGAAGGAGGAGATTTGAGATACTGCCGACTTTTTAGTCAGCCCATGCAATATATTAAAGAAGGTATTTCAAAATGAAATGAACCCCGAAAGTCAGACAATAAACTTTCGGGGTTCACTTCGTTTAAACTTTGCCCTTTTCCTCTTTCCGGAGCAAAAGAAGCGTCATTCAAATTACATCATCATGTGCCTGCGGATGGAGAATTTCACGATTGCCATTGCATTGATGGTGCTGAAAGGGATATCCATTGGGTCGTGATGAGCGTTGTAGCTTACCAGCTTGAGACATCCTTCCTTTTCCGAGCGGTTCACATACTTCACCGCCAGGTACTCGTCTCCTTCGATAGTAAACGAAACCAGATACATCTCACCGTAGATGAGGTTGCTGAAACTGTTAATCTCTTTAAAGCCTACGATGTCTCCCGATTTCAGTATCGGATACATGCTGTCGCCACTGATGTAGACGGCTCCGTCACATAAGGGAATGCTTGGAATCTGTATCTTTCCTACCATATACTGTCGCTTGTTGGTGAGCAACGTTTTCAGATTGGCGGCAGCTGTAATATCATATAGGGCAACGCTGCGGTCGTCCAACGCCTCTACTGTTTTAGGGTTGTGAATCATCTGGACCTCACCGCTTGCTAAATCGCTTTTGCATAACTTGGTTTGATGTCTGGGGGTACCCTTCCCAACCAGCAGCCAATTGAGGTCTACATCTCTCATTTTGTTGAGCAGCAGATGAAAGTCAATCCGGTTTCTGGCGCACCAGTTGGATAATGTTGCACGTGAAACACCTAAGTAGCTGGCCAGTTCACTGTCCTTTTTAAAGTTGAGCGCCTGCTTGGCGCGCTTTACTATTCCCGAAACATCTAGAAATGTATCCATTTTATTCTTGTTTTAAATTAGTGTAAAGATATTGGAACTTCTTATTCGTTCATTGATAGTCAGTTATATAATTTTTTTAGCGTTAATTTCTAAAACCGTTTGTTTTATGTAAGAAAACTGCTTTATCTTTGTAGCAGCAAACTTAGAAATATGTTTCAAAAATATAAATTAAAAATAGAATAACCATGAAAAACGGCAAAAAGTTTATGAAAGGTTGTAAAATGCCTCATCCACCCCCCCTTCCGGAAGATTCTGTATCGGATGAACACCAGTGATATTGAGTCGGTTTACAGCATCTATATATCCTGCATACAGGAGCTATAGATCCAATACGCTGGCCATATATCCCCAATATGCAGGAACTATATGTCCGATAATCACATAAACAAATATTTAAGCATGAAAACTTTAAAACGCAAAATCAATATGGAACCTTTAATGAATCAATCTCTGCACATTTGCGGGTGCTGCAAACGGGAGCTACCGCATGAGGCCTTTTATACAAACAAACGCACCGGGACCCTTGACAATTATTGCAAGGAGTGTCGCAAGGCAAACACCCGCAAGCGTCGTGATTTGAGACGATGTACATCATTTGAAAACAAACCTGTTTCTTATCCGGTGATAACCGAGGTGAAAGACCCCGCTTTGCGGATGCTTCTTATTCTTCATGCCCGTCAGGTTGTGGCAGAAAGTATCTCACGGAAACAAGAAAAAGAAAAACTGAATACGCTATGGGAAGAATAAAACGGGGACTGGATTATTTCCCCATGAGCACCAGCTTTATGCACGATCGGATGGTGCGCCGAATTATGAGACGTGAAGGTGATTCTGCCTTTGCCACACTGGTGGAAACGCTGTCGTACATCTATGCCGGGAAAGGGTATTATATCTCTGTCGGTGACGAATTTTACGAGGAGCTTGTGGACAGCCTTTATAGTACGGAACTGGATGATGTGAAGCGTATCATCAGTCTGTCCGTGGAATATGGCTTGTTTGATGCCGGACTTTTCCGGCAATACAACATCTTGACTTCCGCCGACATCCAGCGGCAGTATCTTTTCATCACCAAGCGGCGTAGCAGTGCGCTGATAGAGCCGGACTACTGCCTGCTGGAATCGGAAGAAATCACCTCATACCGTTCGTCTCAGAGCGGTAAAAGTAGTACGGATGATTCTTTGGATAGCGAATGTGCGGAAGCGTTAAACGGTGATGCTGATCACAAGACCGCCTGTACGGTAACATCAAGCTCCGATTCTGTAACAATGGAGGATGAAATTGCAACATCGGGTACACAAAACAAAAGAAAACAAACAAAAATAAATCAAAACAAAGTAAACCACCTCCCTAACCCTCCTCAAGGAGGAGATGAACGAGGAAAATATTTGAAAAGTAGAACGGCTGTGACACAGGAAGATATTGACTGTCTGCAACCGCCATGCGATGGTGTGCAGCGTAACTTCCGGGGACTGACAGATAACCTGCGGCTTTACAAAGTTCCGCCTTCCGAACAATATGCCATTATTCTTAAAAGTAACTTCGGAGCTATTGGAAACCCTGTTTGGAAAGGATTTAATACCATCCGGGGGAGCAATGGAAAGATCAGATTGCCCGGGCACTACCTGCTGAGTATAATTAATTTATTTATGAACGCACTTTGAAAAAATGATTAGGTCAGTCTGAATAATGCTCCTATCTTTGCAATGTCATTAAGCTTGAGGACAAAACTAAACGAAATTATTAACACAAAAAAACTATTACGATTATGGCAGTATTGTACAAGTCATTCCAGTCTGTTCTGGAAGACAAAAATCACAAAAAAATGTTTCATCCCCGTGTGATATACACGGCTAATATCAGCACTTCGCAGATCGCTAAAGAGATTGCCGCTTACTCGTCTCTCTCCCCGGGTGATGTGAAGAATACGCTTGATAACCTGGTGACTGTGATGGGGCAGCATCTACAAGCATCGGAAAGCGTGTCGCTTGACGGTTTCGGGACTTTCCGCATGGTGATGAAATCCAACGGTAAAGGGGTGGAGACTTCGGAAGAAGTGTCGGCTGCGCAAGCTTCTCTTACGGTCCGTTTCCTTCCCAACTTCACCAAGAACCCCGATCGGACTACCGCTACCCGCTCTTTGGTGACCGGTGCGAAGTGTGTGCGCTTCGACCGTACAGACACTCCGGCTTCCGGCAGTGGAAATACCAATAAGCCGGGTGGCGGCGATGGTGGCGAAGGAGATGGGGAGGAAGCCCCGGCCCCGACAGTATAACCTTTCGTCACAACACAAAATGTAAGAACGAACGACTAAACTAAATCGGAAACTTAACTAACTAGTAATCACTTATTCACATGAGAATTATCAATTTGATCGTGGTGCATTGTACCGCCACGCAGGGGAATCGTACGCTTTCTCCGGAGGCTTTGGACCTGATGCACCGCCACCGTGGTTTCAACGGAACAGGCTATCACTACTACATCCGCAAAGACGGAACGGTGCATCTTACCCGCCCTGTCGAACGCATCGGTGCACACGCAAAAGGCTTCAATGAAGGCAGTATAGGAATCTGCTATGAAGGTGGTCTGGACTGCCGGGGACGCCCGGCAGATACCCGGACTCCGGAACAGCGTACTGCGCTTCGGCTGCTGATTCATCAGCTGCTGGAGGTATTCCCCGGCTGCCGGGTGTGCGGGCATCGGGATCTCTCGCCGGACAGGAACGGTAATGGAGAGATAGACCCGGAAGAGTGGATGAAGGCGTGTCCGTGCTTTGATGCCGAGCAGGAATTTAAAGAATTTGCGGCAGAAGACACGGAAGAAACACAGAGTAAACTAAACTATTTAAAGAACGAGAAAGGAGGTAAATGATGGCAATGAAGAGATCTGTATGGGATATGATCCTGAAGGTGGTTATCGCGGTAGCGTCGGCTGTGGCAGGCGTATTGGGAGCTAATGCGATGAGTTTGTAAAATAGAATATTTATTAAGAAAGGATTTCCACGAGTTAATTGCTAAGATAAACAATGCTTGTGGAGTCCTATTTAAAATCACAAATTATTATGAAAAGAATATTATTTTTATACTTGTTTTTATTTGTTTCTCTGATAGGATATACACAAGATTTTCAGCCAGGTCCGCAGGCGAAAAATTTGATTGAACATAAAAATGTTATGGTAGACTATTCAACTGGAGTGTTGCATTATACAGTTCCTATATATAGTCTGAAATCAGGGAATTATGAGCTTCCAATTTCGTTGGATTATATTGGGCGAGGAGTTAAATATTACGATAAACGGGGGATGCTGGGACTTAACTGGACACTTAATACAGGTGGAGTAGTTACTCGAACGGTTCGTGGTGGTATTGCCGACGAAGAACATAATTATGGTTATTTGTGGACTGCTGATAATTCTATTCCATTAAAAGATGATTGCAAAAATGTGAGTCTGCGTAAACGGGATGGAGAAAGTGATATCTTTACAGCTGTATTTAATGGCAAGAGTATTAATTTTATTATTCGTGCAGATGAGCAGCAACATATTTATGCTGAACCTTTAGAACTCACAAATGTACGTATCATATGCGAGGGTAGTAGTAATTTTATAGAGGGATGGTCTATTATAGATGAGAATGGCGATCATTATATTTATAGACAGCAGGAGTGGAGTCTAAATGCGCGGAGAGAAGATGTTTCTACCCTTAGTGGCATTGCTTGTTCAGAATATATTTCAGCATGGCATCTTACCAAAATTATCCCATGTAACAGTGCTCCAATAGAGTTTCTTTATAAGAAAGACATAGAAATAAATAGTCTGGATGGCCAAGATCAATGGTCTACAATTAATAAGGCTGCTATTGGTAAACCTAGTAAAATGAAGTATGAGTATGGGAGTCCGGTAATAGAATATCCATTTGATTTTGATAAATATATAGATGAATATCGAATGTATATAGATGAAGCTCGCTCTTATTTAATAGGTCATTCATTTGATTTACAAGTGAAAGAAGCAGGAGAAAAAGCAACATTTTTCTATAATTATGGAATGTATGCTTCTAATACTTTAGATTATAAATTATCGAATGAGCTAAGTCGTAACTTTAGAATAATAGGTTTGTTAGGTGATATTGAAGGAGCAATGGCCGCGTCAGAGGATCTATTAAGGACGTTACAGAATTTGGAGAATTCTATCAATCATTTTGCAACTACTCATGAACAACTTATGGCGGCGACTTTTATAGCCTCTGCTAAGCAGGTTGTTGTAAAGTGTATGCATGAAAAGAGGAACATTAGTAAGAAAGAGATAAAGGGAGGATCTGGTTATGATGTATACTCTCCTATATTAGCGATGATTGTAACCCCTGAGCGAATTATAGAATTTGGATATAAAAATAGTGGAAAAAATGATAATATATTGACTTCTATTACTGTATGTGATTGGTTTAAGGATCCTATATCAATAGTTTCTCTAGATTGCCTAAGCCGTTCACTTGATGAAATTTCCTTTCTTGATAAAAATGGTACTAAAATATCTAATATTTTATTTGATTATTATGTGCCATCTCCGTCATTAAAACAAGAAGATTTAATTCCTGATTTTTGGGGAGATTTTCAAGTGAGTTCCACCGTAGAGGGAAAGTATGGCGAGATTGCTGCCCTATATTCATTGAAGAACATAAGTTTACCTGATGGGGGAAATATTGAAATAGCCTATGAGAGAAACCAAGTAGGCTCAGGTTCTATCGGTACAGTTCATGGAGGAATCCGATTAAAGTTTTTAGCTTTTACAGATGGAATGAGTAGTGCAAAAGATACAATTTCTTATGATTATCCTTTGCCTGGAAGATCTGTTTATGATTCTTTTTCAAATAGTGAAACAGTCCGTTATGCAGGATTTTCCGATAAAATTGTCTATGATCAAATACGTACAAAGGGATATGCATTTTTAAATTTAGGAAATAATGGGATTTATTATCCATATGTACAGGAAAACATTCATAAAAAGGGGATTAATACCTATTTATATCAGGTCCCTGGAAAAACGAGTGAAGGCATTTATGGATTTTGGTTAAACGGATTGTTGCTAGGAAAGGCAATGTATGATGAACAAGGTAATTTGAAACAGATGACTAAATATATATATGGTATGGAGATAGATGAATATCCTGGTGTATATTCTGAGGTTATCCGTGATCATTTTGTTAATGATGCTCGTTTATCTTATAATTGTAGTCTTCCCCAAATGCAGGCGTCAGATTATTATATGGATGGTGAATCATTAAAGTATTTCTACGAGAAGCAGACTAATGATTATATTGATGGTGCTGAGCTTTATCGAATTAATATACAGCCACGTTTAAATCCTACTCTTCCTCCGATGAATTATCGTTTATGTTATGGGGGGAAAGTTCTTTTAAGAAAAGAACTTGATTATAAATTTGAGGGAGATAAAACCGCTAAAGCTGGTTATAATGATTTTTTTATCCCTTTGGAGGAGAGTCCATTTCATAAGATTGAATATTATTATGATAATGTTCGTTCTGCTTTTCCTACCCGAATAGCTAAAACGGGTGCTGATGGGAATGTTTATACAACAGTTTGTAAGCGGGTAGTGGACATGAGCTTGGGAATTGATTCTGTTATTGATGAAATGAAGCGGAAAAATATTCTTTCTCCAATAGTGAAGAAACTAAATTTATCTAATGATCAACTTTTGACTGAAACCGTTTGGAGATATTGTATTGATAAACAATCTGATAGCTGCTTATTCGCGCCTATTGAGCAGTTAGTTTATATTCCAGAAAGTGCAGTCGTTTACTTAGTAAACAATGAAGACATTTCATTATTTACTTATAGTGAGAGCAATTATGAGAAAGTTACACTATATAAATATGTGCATAACAAGGTTTCTTATCTTCCAATAGAGGAAGATGCCTGTACAAAAGGGAAAAGCTATGCTTATGATGATTATGGGCATTTACTGCTTGATTGCCAAGGAGTAGGAGCTTCTGCCACAGATAAATATAAGATGCCTAGAAATAAATTAGATAATGCAAGTTATGCAAAACTTGTGTATGAAGAATTCTATAAATTTTTCAGTATTAATCAGCAACTTGATATTTTGGCTGCGGATAGTGATATTTTTTTTAAATATTGTCATTCTGATAGATATAAAAGCATCATTCTATTTATTACTGAAACTCTTAAAGCCTCAATGAATCCCAACTTAGGTCTTCTTGTGGATTTGCAATTTAATATTAAATATAACCAGCTGTTAGATGAATTTGAGCAGCAATATAACGCTTTTCTTGAAGCTCATCCTCAATATACAAATTGGAAAATACCAAATGCTTTGTCTGTGTTACGCTCTGTTGTTACTTCACCAGAATATGCTGATGTTCCTTTTGCGAAGTATATGTATCAGTTGGAATATAAAACAAATAGTCCTTATAATACTAAATATTCTATTCGATTAACAACGATACCTGATTCAAAAAGGTTGAAGCTTTATGTGTTAGATGGAAGTCGTAGTATCTCATGTCAAGTGAGCCACGCAGGTGGTAGAACAAATTATATTCCATCCGAATGTAATTCTTCTTCTATGCTGAAAGTGTTTGACCTTGATCTGAGTGCATATGAGGACATAACCGCTGTTGATATCCCTTCTTCAGGAGTATATATGGCTTTGGTTCCCGAAGGATCTTCCTTTAAAGCAACCTCTTATAATTTTGATGGCACAATATATGCGAGATTTGACGAAACGATGAATTTGGAGCTGTACTCTTATGATTCGGCTGGAAGGGTTATCCAGACCAAAGATCAATATGGGAATATTTTGAAAGAGTATAAATATAATCAAGTTATCAATGAATAAAATAAGGCAGAATATGAGAAAAATTCAAATAATTATTTGTTTGCTTCTTACTTCTCTTCTAGCAAAGGGACAGCATTAGAGCTAACTATACAGATAAACGCAATTATACAGCAGAAAAAACGTATCTGGATGCCACTTCCCAGATCGGAAGTAGTGCAAGGATAATAAATGATGTTACCTATACAGATGGTTTTGGTCGTAAATGGCAAGAAATACAAGTAGGTGGCAGTCCGTCTGGAAATTCGGATTTAGTGCTTCCGTACGAATACAGTTCTATAGGACAAGTGGAAAAAGAGTATCTTCCATATACGAAAGAAGGAAATAATGGAGCATTTGATGCAAATATGCTTGTACCCTCTCATTGGAGTATTTATGGAACTGAAGAACAGAATTATGCTTTTACTCATACTCAGTATGAAAATAGTCCGTTGGCGCGAGTTGTACAACAGACTGGACCGGGGAAGGCTTGGCATACAAATGGAAAAGGAACAAATATCGATTATGATATGAATCATAGTGAAGAGGTTCGGCTATATAAAGTGTCCTCAAATGGGGTACTTTCAGTTGGCGGTTATTATCAGAGTGGAACATTGCAAAAGCAAATTGTTACAGATGAAGATGGTCATAAGTCCGAAATCTTTACGGATAATAATGACAAGACGATACTTACGATTGCTGTCGACGGAAATGAGAAAATGGAAACATATTATGTGTATGATGCTCGCAATCAACTCCGTTATGTTTTACCACCCGAAGCAACTCATCAGCTGGGAATGTCGATTGATATATCGGTTCTTGAAAAGCTGGCTTATTATTATGAGTATGATCGTAAAGGGCGTATGACTGTCAAACGTTTACCGGGTTGTCAACTTATTAGTATGGTGTATGATAGATGTGATCGTCTGATACTGAGTCAGAATGGTAAACAGTGTACTGAAAATACAGCGAAGTGGAGTTATTTTATTTATGATAATCAAAATCGTATTATTGAGGATGGGGAGATTATTCTTTCTTTTTCACCAACACATGAACAGTTACAACAGGAAGCTTGGGATAAGGAATCATATTTGCCTGAAGGAGTAAGAGCGCCTTTGCAATATACTACATATGATAACTATGAGGTTTCTGATAAAGTAACGGCACATCCATTTGTGTCATTTAGCGGATACCATGACCACTATAATTTGCATGTGTCGGGACTAAAAACCCGTACGAAGGTAAAAATCTTGGGAACGGACGATTGGCTCACTACTACTTTTTATTATGATGATCATTCTCGTTCCATACAATTGATTTGTGATAATCCGCAAGGTATATTGAGTTACATCAATACCGTTTATGATTTTATTGGGAATACATTGAAAAAACAGGAGGTATACGATGTAGATACATTAGAAACAACATATGAGTATGATGACCGTGGAAGACTGCTCGTTAAAAATAATATTTGGAATGGTAAAGCACTGGATAGAATTAATTACGAGTATGATGCTTTAGGGCAATTAAAGAGTAAACATTGTGGAGAACATATTATAGAAAGTCTATCGTATAATATTCGTGGATGGATAACAGATATACAGTGTTCTTCTTTTTCCCAAACGTTGCATTATACCGATGGGTCAGGTATTCCTTGTTATAATGGTAATATCAGCAGTATGACCTGGCATTCGGGAAGTGAGGCCGGATTACGTGGCTATAAGTTTACATATGACGGCTTTTCCCGCTTGAAAGATGCTGTTTATGGCGAAGGAGAACTGTTAAGCAACAATACGAATCACTTCAATGAACAGGTAACGGGTTATGACAAGAACGGAAACATCCTCGGTTTACTCCGCTACGGGCAAACCAATACAATGAGCTATGATTTAATTGATAACTTGAACTTGGTTTACAACGGTAACCAATTGGAGTCTGTTAACGACAATGCTACGGGCCATGTATTCGGTAATGGTATGGAGTTTAAAGATGGCGCGAGTAGAGAGATAGAGTATGAATACGATGCAAATGGCAATTTGACGAAAGATTTGAATAAAAAGATAGCTGACATTCAATACAATTGTTTAAATTTGCCGGAGAAGGTGCAGTTTGAAGGTGGTAATAGTATTTCTTACCTCTACGCGGCTGATGGAACAAAACTCCGTACTACGTATAAGGTAGGAAATGCCACTATCATAACAGACTATTGTGGCAATGCGATCTATGAAAATGGTGTGCTGGTAAAGCTTTTGACAGAAGATGGTTACATTACTGCTTCAGATAATCAATTTCATTACTTTATTCAGGATCATCAAGGTAACAACCGGGTGGTAGTCGCTCAAAATGGTACGGTGGAGGAAGTGAATGACTATTATCCATTCGGAGGGTTGCTTTCTTCATCGTTGTCTAATAATGTTCAGCCTTATAAGTATAACGGCAAGGAACTGAACAGAGATAATGGTTTGGATTGGTATGATTATGGGGCGAGAATGTATGATGCCTCGTTGGGAAGATGGCATGTGGTGGATCCAATGGCGGAGAATTATTATTTGTTTAATCCATATAGCTATTGCGGGAATAATCCAGTAAATTGCATTGATCTCGACGGAATGGATTATTGGAATACGAATAATCCAAGAGAGATAGCTTGTTTCTTGAATGCCTTAGCATCTCAGCAGACAACAACTGGATTTTTTGATGCATTTAACTATTCTTCTTGGAGCCATAGTAAGGATACTGAATTTCTTTCAGGTCTCACTTATAACGATGAAAAGAATATTTTTTATTCTAGTTATGGAGTAGTAAGTAATGGCATTCCGATAATCATAGGTGTCTCCTTGCCTGGGATAGGACAAAACAATGGATGGGTATCTGTACAAAGGTTGAATCCTATGAGAAGTTTACCTACCGAGGCTTCCGTTTCGACTCCCGCTTTACCTTTGTTGCCAGTTTTAGGCCAGACATTAGGTAGAATGGCGATGGGCTCTTTTGGAGCATTTTTTACCATTATTACTTTTCAAGGTGATTCTCCGAATCAAATGAAAGTAGTAAATGATAGTGGTAAGAATGAAAAGCATGGTGATGGTGGACGAGCTTTGGAAAAAGAAAAAGATAGGATAGGTGAATTGGAGAGTCAATTAAATAACACTCCTAATAATAAAGAAAGAGAAAAAATAAAACTAAAAATAAGAAGGATACGAGAGAATGGACAAAAAAATAGAAAAGGAGAGGAACATAGCAGGGGGAATAAAAGATAAACCAACAGTTATTTTATATCCTGCTAAAGGGGTGGAAGTGTATACTGATATTGGCGTGGAAAAATTTTACTTAGGAGAGAGTATTACTAACTATAAAGTTTGGAAATATGAATTTCACCCCCAATTGATGTCGTCTACAGGGATTCCCTTAGATTTTGATTCTTATAACTTGGAAGATTTTCTTATTTCATTATGGGTGGACAATGAAGTAGTGCATACGATTGCATGTGATGACACCTGTTTTTGGCAAGAAAAGGAATTGATTGGAATGCTATATGATGATTTTCTGAAAGTGTTTGATATCACTCCAGATGATATTGATAAGCAATGGTCACCAGGACCTTATAAAAATGATAGGAATTATGATGTCTACACTTTTGATGATTTGGGACTTATGTTATGGGTTTGGCGTAAGCGAATTCGTCAAATACTTATTAGTATCCCTATAGTAGATTGAGAAAAACTGTATTGATAAATATTATATGGGGTTGTCTAACAAGTTCGAAAATTGAAAATCACCCCTGCCAGAGTTTATTCTGGTAGGGGTGAAATCATTAAAAAGAAATTTTCATGTACTGAGAAATCACTGTTCTGATTGAGGGAAGTTGATTCACATTTAATTTCATCTCCTGTTTTGGGATACACTTTGAAATGAGTGTCAGAGTAACGTTATATTATTAAAAGTACTTAACGAAAGCCCAATCCATCACTTTTTATTTGTTTCTTTGCACCAAATTCGGGAATAGTGTTGTCTTGTGAATCGAGGCAGCACTTAATTTTGCTTAGAAATTAATGGAGAAACTCATTATAAATGCTTGTCCGGTGTGTGGCAGTACGCACTTGAAACGCGTC
>ENA-ORNW01002187-ORNW01002187.1-human-gut-metagenome-genome-assembly--contig:-NODE-2187-length-13294-cov-2.180150_pt1 | contig 13294 bp, 10 predicted proteins | sample MGYA00242121_ERZ509034 | MGnify/ENA primary metagenome ERZ509034 (study PRJEB26280, sample SAMEA2338689) | human gut metagenome | biome: human gut; feature: human-associated habitat; material: faeces... | reverse complement strand
GGTTGTGGGCCGCCGTGATAGCATGGAAGTCACCCGTGAAGTGGAGGTTAATCTTGTCCATCGGCAGCACCTGGGAATAGCCACCACCAGCAGCACCGCCCTTCATACCGAAGCACGGACCCATGGAAGGCTCGCGAAGTGCAAGGCCGCACTTATAGCCCAAACGATTCAAGGCCATGGAGAGGCCTACGCTCACCGTGGTCTTGCCGATGCCAGCCTTCGTAGGCGACATGGCTGTCATCAGTATCATATTGCAGCGATCCACCTTGCTTTCGTCAATACACTCCAATGGTACTTTGGCAATGTACTTTCCGTAATGCTCCAACTTGTCGGCGGCGATACCTACCGTGTTAGCAACCTCCGTAATCGGCTTCAGCACGGTCTCGCGTGCAATCTCAATGTCACTTTTCATTCTTAATGTGTTTTGGTTATTCGGTAAACCCAAAGGTATTATTTTGTCTTTGCGACGGCAAAAATACCAAAAATCCACGACCCTTGCAAATAATATGGCCAAAAAAGCGACTTTTTGGCTCAATTCTCGCCAAGTGTGCAAACAAAATGGTCAGCCCACTACAACTTCAGCTACTTTTGTGCTGGTCTTTTATACAGTTCACGCCCTGCCGAGCGGTTACCAGTTTGACCGCTTGACAGGGCGTGGCTTTCTGCCATCAAGGCGTGAGGGCGACTACAGCGTCTTGAGATAGTTCGTACAATCCTCGAAGGTCTCGAAGGTGTTCTCCTGCGGGATGAGCATCGGGATGATGCGATGATTCTCCAGCATATAGCGGGGCTGGGGCTGGATGATGGTCATGAGCACCTTCACGCCTTGTGCCTGGAGATCCTTGATGGCTGTCTCCATGGCATAGACACCGCTCTGATCCATAAACGGGACACGGCGCATACGGATGATGACGATCTTCGCATCCTTGGGAATGTCGTGCATCACGCGCTGGAATCCCGTGATACTTCCGAAGAAGATCGGGCCGTCGAGGCGCTCTATATAAATATGGTGATGGATGTCCTTCGGCATATCCTTCTCGTCCTCCCAGGGCGACTCCTTGTCAAAGGTGCTCAACTCCTTGGAACTGTAGCCATCCTCCACGAGGTCGCCGGCACGCTTCATGAAAAGCACGCAGGCGATGACCATACCAATACCTACTGCCGTGAGGAGGTCCACAAAGACCGTCATGAGGAAGACCACGATCATCACGAAGGCGTCAGACTTCGGTATGCGCCTCAGGTCCTTGAATCCGCGGAAGTCGATGATGCCCCATCCTACCGTTATCAAAATACCGGCAAGCACCGAAAGGGGTACGTATTTCACGAGCGAGCCCAGTCCGAGGAGAATGGCAAGGAGCAAGGCGGCGTGGATCATACCGCTGAGCTGCGTGCGGCCACCCGACTTCACGTTGACCACCGTACGCATCGTAGCACCTGCGCCAGCAAGACCACAGAACAGACCCGCCATGGCATTGCCGATACCCTGGCCTATCAACTCCTGGTTAGAGTTGTGCTTGGTCTTGGTGATATTGTCGGCCACAACCGACGTCAGTAGCGTATCGATACTGCCCAGGCCAGCCAGTGTGAGACCCGGGACAAGGGAAGCCTTGATGACGACCATCCAATCGATACCGTCCAGTTGCACCTTCGTGAAGAAAGGCATGGGAAGTCCGGCCGGGATGTTGCCGATGGTAAGTGCCGAGTCGAGGCCCGTGAAGAGCGAAACCACCGTGACGACCACCAGGGCCACAAGCGTGGCGGGCACCTTCTTGGTCACTTTCGGCACAAGGATGATGAGCGCAATACAGGCCAGACCCAGCAGCAGCGCAGGCACGCTAATACCTTCAGCGAAGGCAGCGGGGAAGTTGAGAATCATGTCCAGCGTGCTGGCGGGCGACTTCTTGCCAATAATCGGATAGAGCTGCTGCAGGATGATGATCACTCCGATACCGCTCATGAAGCCCGAGAGTACGGGATAGGGAATGTAGCGGACATACTTGCCAATGCGGATGAGTCCGAAGAGCACCTGAAACAGGCCACAGAAAATGCCGGCAAGCGACATGGAAAGAAGGACGGCGGAGATGTTACCCTGCGAGCTAGCCCATGCTCCACTCACTATGGAGGCCGTAATGACGGTCATCGGTCCCGTAGGGCCAGAGATCTGGGAGTGGGTGCCACCGAAGAGGGCTGCGAAGAAACCGAGCAGGGTGGCACCGACGAGTCCGGCCAAGGCTCCCATGCTGGAAGCCTCAGGACTGTCAACACCGCCAAATGCTTGAATACCGAATGCCAGTGCGAGCGGAAGTGCCACGATACCGGCTGGGATGCCACCGCAGACATCACCTTTGATGTTGTTTGTCTCGATAAAAGCCATGATAGGGCTAGTAAACCAAATGTAATTAAAAAATGCTAATAAGTACTCTACTATATTACGGAGTGCAAAGGTACGACTTTTTTTTGACATAGGGGAAAGATTGGCAAGGAATCCCCATTTACCGTAATATGGGTAGGTTTTTCCGTAATTTATGCTTTGCCTGATTGGCACGATTTTTGTACTTTTGCAACCGATAAGGCCCTGGCTGCGCCTTTCCACGAGATGGAAGGTCTGCGGCAGGAGTTTTCCCCCAACCAAAACAAGAAAAAGAGAAAACAACAAAAGACCTATGGAAACGATAAAGAACCAGAAGTTTGGCGGCGAGCGTCCGCTCTTCGGTGTCCACGACGTGCGCCTGGAGGACATAGAGATAGTCGATGGCGAGTCAGGCATCAAGTGTTGCAAGCAGGTGGAGTGCCACAACTCCAAGTTCTACGGCAAGTATCCGTGGTGGCATGTGGATGGAAGCCTCATCACGAATTGCTATTTTGCCCCTGGATCACGATCAGCCATCTGGTATAGCGACGACATGGTGATGAGAGACTGTGTTATCGATGGTCCGAAGTTTTTCCGCGAGATGAAGAACGTGACGCTGGAGAATGTCAAGATAACCGATGCCGACGAGACGTTTTGGCGCATCGACGGCCTGAAGATCAAGAATGTGGAACTGCACCAAGGTACCTACCCGTTCATGTTCTCAAAGAACATCTATGTGGATGGACTGGTGAGCGACGCAAAATATGTGTTCCAATACTGTCAGAACGTGGAGATTCACCATGCGAAGATTACTACCAAGGACAGTTTTTGGGAGTGCGACAACGTCGTCATCTACGACTCCGAGCTCCATGGCGAGTATCTCGCCTGGCACAGCAAGAACATCCGACTCGTGCGCTGCCATATCAGCGGCGAGCAACCTCTGTGCTATAGCGATGGCATCGTATTGGAAGACTGCACCTTCGACGCAGCCTGCGACCGTGCTTTCGAAGACTGCACGAATGTGGAGGCACGCATCAAGGGAACGATCACGGAGGTGAAGAATCCTATCAGCGGCAGAATCCAGGCCGACAACATTGGTCGCTTGACGATGGATCAGTTTGCCAAAGGACACGTCGCCAGCACTTCGGACGACGGCAACTCATTAACTTTCGAATCCAACCGATGATAGACCACACCTTCTTCGACCAACCCGTGAAACGGCGCGGCACAGGCTGCGTCAAATGGGACGCAATGCCTGCGGACGACGTGATACCGATGTGGGTGGCAGACATGGACTTTGCCGTCGCTCCTGCCATTCAAAAGGCCATCAAGGATCGGGCCGCACACCCTGTCTTCGGTTATACGCTCGTACCAGACAGCTACTACGAGTCGGTCATCCAGTGGTTCAAACGTCGCCACGGATGGACGATCGAGCGCGACTGGATCCTTTACACGACGGGCGTGGTGCCTGCCGCATCGGCCACCATCAAGGCTTTGACACTTCCTGGCGAGAAAGTGCTCGTCCAGACTCCGGCCTACAACTGCTTCTTCTCCAGCATACGCAATCAGGGATGCGAGATCCTGGAGACCCGCCTTCTGCGCGAGGGCGACCGTTTCAAGATGGACTTTGACGACTTCGAGCGCAAGTGTGCCGACGAAAAGACCACTGTCTTCCTGCTCTGCAACCCACAGAATCCGACGGGCAGGGTGTGGACGCGCGAGGAACTGGAGCGGATGAACGAGATCTGCCTACGCCACCACGTCGTGGTAGTGAGTGACGAAATACACAACGAACTGGTCATGCCCGGCTACTCCTACACGCCGTTTGCCAGCGTGAGCGAAGCATGTCTCGACAACAGCATCACCCTGACCTCGCCGTCGAAGAGCTTCAACATCGCAGGACTGCAAATGGCCAATATAGTTACAAAGAATGCGAAGTGGCGGAGACGGATCGAACGAGTCGTCAATATCTTCGAGATTTGCGACGTCAATCCCTTTGCACCTGTTGCCATTCAGGCCGCCTACAACGAAAGCGAAGACTGGATCGACGCATTGAACCTCTACATCCACGACAACTTCGAAGTGCTGCGGTCGTTCTGCCGTGAGCACTTGCCAAAATGGCAGGTGATGCACAACGAGGGCACCTATCTCGCATGGGTGGACATCAGCCAAACGGGATTGAGCGCAGACTCCCTGGCACAGAAGATCATGGAGCGGGCGCACGTCAAGGTCAATAGTGGCACGCTCTATGGCAGCATTTCGGGCGAGGGCTACCTTCGCATCAACCTTGCCTGCCCCCGACCTCTCCTCGAAGAGGCGCTGCGCAGAATCGGCGAGCATTTCTGACAAGACCATCCCTACAACATACGCTTCCCCCAGAAAGGAAGAGACATTAACTAAAGCAAGGCGTTGCCCGCGCATCCTATTCAATATATAAGGAACGCGCGAGCAACGCCTTGTAGTTGATATCGGTGTACGCTATACTATTTCTGAGCGAAGCGATCGGCCTGCTCCTGAATGAGCGCGGCATCATCAAAATAGTTGATGCGCATGGCCTCGCGCACCTCATCCATCGTCTTGGCAGCCACCTCGCGGGCAGCATCAGATCCCTTGCGAAGGATGTTATAGATCTCCGGAATGTCCTGCTCAAACTCATGACGGCGCTTGCGGATCGGCTCCAGCATACGCTCCAGCACCTTGTTGAGCATCTTCTTACACTTCATATCGCCAATGCCACCTGCCGTATAGGCTGCCTTCAACTCGTCGAGGCAGCTGAACTCGGGCCAAAATTCTGCGAAGTCATCGTCGGTGGAGAAAGCATCAAGATAGGTAAAGACGGCATTTCCCTCCACATGGCCTGGATCGCTGACATTCAAGTGGGTCGGGTCGGTGTACATGGTCTTCACCTTCTTCCACACCGTATCCTTGTCGTCGGAGAGATAGATGCAGTTGCCAAGGCTCTTGCTCATCTTCTCCTTGCCATCCGTGCCAGGCAGACGGCGTGCAGTCTGGTTCTCGGGCAACATGATCTCTGGCTCGGGAAAGACGGGAGCATAGATCTGGTTGAAGCGACGGACCAACTCGCGTGTCACCTCAAGCATCGGCTCCTGGTCCTCGCCGGCAGGCACGACAGTGGTCTTGAACGCCACGATATCGGCAGCTTGCGACACGGGGTAGCAGAAGAAGCCAAGGGGAATATTGGCCTCGAAATTGCGCATCTTGATCTCAGTCTTCACCGTCGGGTTGCGCTGCACGCGCGAGACGCTGATAAGATTCATCAGATAGGTAGTCAGCTCCGCCAGTTCGGGGATGCAGCTCTGGATATAGAGCGTACACTTCTCCGGATCGAGACCAGCAGAGAGGTAGTCCAGTGCGACCTCGATGATGTTCTGACGAATCTTCTCTGGGTTGTCGGCATTGTCTGTCAAAGCCTGCACGTCGGCCATGAAGACGAACATACGGTCATAGTCGCCCGCATTCTGAAGTTCCACGCGACGACGCAAACTACCGACATAGTGTCCCAAATGGAGCTTGCCAGTGGGGCGGTCGCCCGTCAAAATAATCTTTCCCATTCTATCTTTGTTTTGTTTGAATTCGAAGTTTTGGCAGCGGTCATCCGCTTTGAGGATGCAAAAATACGACTTTTATTTGGAGAAAGGGCGAAATCGCCGTACTTTTGCACGAAAAACAATACAAAGACATGGAGAGAAATTTATTTCGGTTTGAGGTTTGCGCCAATGGCGTAGAGAGTTGCCTGGCTGCCCAGGCTGGAGGCGCGGACCGTGTGGAACTGTGCGCGGGAATACCCGAAGGTGGCACAACGCCGTCGTATGGCGAGATCATGGTGGCGCGCCGGGTGCTGACGACGACACGCCTGCACGTCATCATCCGTCCGCGCGGTGGCGACTTCCTCTACACACCATTGGAACTGGAGCGCATGGAGGCCGACATAGAGGTGGCGCGCCAACTGGGGGCCGACGGCATAGTGATCGGATGCTTACACGAAGACGGGACTATCGACATGGAGGCCAACCGTCGTCTGGTCGAGAAAGCAAAGGGGATGTCTCTGACCTTTCATCGGGCCTTCGACCGCTGCCGTGATCCCTTCGAGGCTTTGGAGCAACTGATCGACTTAGGCTTCGACCGCATCCTCACCTCCGGCCAGCAACCAAAGGCCATCGAAGGCGCTCCCCTACTGCAAAAGCTCCACCAGCAAGCCGCAGGGCGCATCATCCTCTTGGCGGGTTGTGGCGTGAACGAGCAGAACATACGCAGCCTCTACGAACAGACGGACATCAAGGAATATCACTTCTCTGCCCGCGAGCCGATGAAAAGCAAAATGGAATACAGCAATCCCGAGGTCTTCATGGGAGACCCCAACGCCGACGAAGACACCTTGCTTTACACGACGGAGGAGCGGGTACGCGCCACTATCGCCCAACTAACAGGAGAGAAATAGCCAGACGGGACGCCTAACCGTCTCATTTTGAATCAACAACAGTTTCTCGTTGAAACTCAAAAAGGGTGTCAACTCCCCCGACAACACGAGGCTTGACACCCTCTTTTGGCCCTAAAAGCGTATTTTATTAGAAAATTTATTTGCTTTTCATTTGTAGTTTGCCCAAAATACACTACCTTTGCAATCGCTTTTGGCACATAATAAAGCAAAATCCATAACTAAACCAATATAAATGAAAAGTAACAAAACTCTCACATTTCACCTGCTGGCACTCTTCGTGGTAGCGATTTGGGGAGGTACTCTCGTCAATACAAAGGTGCTTGTCCACGCCGGCATGTCGGCTTTGGAGATTTTTTACGCTCGCTACATCCTCGCTTATCTAGCCATGCTGCTGATAGCCCACAAGCGCATCAAGGCCGACACATGGCGCGACGAGCTGATGATGGTGGTGCTGGGTATCACAGGTGCCTCGCTCTATTTCGTCAGCGAGAATGTGGCCATCTCCATGACCAACGTCAACAACGTCAGCTTCATCGTGAGCGCATCGCCCATCTTCACGATGCTCTTCAGCATCCTCTTCATAAAAGGCACGCGGATGACCTCCAACTTTGCCATAGGCACACTCACGGCAGTTGCCGGTGTAGCCATTGTCATATTCAATGGTCAGGGAGAGTTGCACTTCAATCCTGCGGGAGACCTCATAGCGGTGCTTTCATCCGCCTCTTTCGGTCTCTATTCCTTCCTCTTGAAGCCCCTTTCTGCGAAATACGACGCAGCCACTATCACGCGCAAGGTCTTCGGCTACGGTCTCTTGACCGCATTCCCCTTGTTCTATTTCTGGCCTTGGAAATTCCCTTTGGGCAACCTGCTACACATAGAGGTGCTGGGCAACTTGCTCTTCCTCGGCCTCATCGCGTCATGCTGCTGCTTCTTTCTCTACAGCGTCATCGTTGACAGGCTCGGTGCCATCACTGCCTCCAACTACAACTACCTCAGCCCGCTCTTCACGGTGGTCATCGCAGCAATGTTCCTGAGCGAGCCCATGACGGTAATGGCATACGTCGGTTGCGCCTTGATTCTCATGGGCGTCTATGTCGCCAACACCACAGGATTCCTGCCCAAACGAAAGAAGTAGATCGAACTACCACCGCAAGGGGAGAGTTTGAACAAGACTTTTCAGTTAATATTGTATAGCTTTACCGTGCCGCCAGATCCCAATTAGGATTCTGGCGGCACATTTATTATACGCCTAAAACACGAAAAAAGAGAATTCTACCCTTTTTTGTTGTCTATCTGTATTTTTTTGACTACATTTGCAAAACATGAACGCAACGAAGCAAAAATCACCAATAACTAATCAATAAAATAGCTATGATGAAAAAAATTGGAAAGACAAACGTTCTCGCCTTCTTGGCAGTAATGTCCTTTGGTTTGCTGGCCTCTTGCAGCCAGGGCAACGACAACAACCCCGACAAATGGGCCCAAGATGCTATCGCTATGGCTGAGGACAGCGTGGAGAAAGTGGACAACGAGATGGTTGGCAAGTTGCTCTACATCGACAATTGCAGGCAGTTTGCCAGGAAAGCCATCGACGACAAGATCTCCGACACTTACAAAGAGATGGAAGAAAAAGTGAAGGACAAGAGCGACGAGGAGAAGTGGGAGCTTTTCAAGGGCTTCCGAGCTGACATCGACTCCGCCTTCTCCAAGATGGACCAACACTACGATCAGGTCTCTCAAGAAGAGGAAAAGAAGCTTATCGGCAAGTCGCTGAAAGTGGCTTCTGACACCCAATCATTTGACAACACCAAGACGAAGGCCGAAATTGTAGATTTTAGCCATCGTTCAAAGGTAAAAATCAAGGTGACATTGACCCCCACGAAGCCTCTGGGCAACAGTTTCAGAATGATCTTGGTCGATAAGGACCAGAAGCCCATCGCTCCTTTCGCACTGATGACCATGCCCAAGAAGGCCGGCGAAACCTTAACGGTAGAAACCAACGTGCCGATAGCCTTGCTCGCCCAAACCAGTATGCTGCTCTTCGACGCACGCTAACCTCCCCTCACGGCTAAACACTAGGCGAATTCCTACTACAATGCCCCGGCTCATGGAGTCGGGGCATTGCTTTGGATCCCCTAGCTAACTCTCTGTCTTTTCCACATTTAGCTTCGGTATATGAGCACGACATCTTCTTAAAGAGTGTTGAAAAATATGGTGTTTCAAAAGAAAGTATGTACATTTGCACCATGAAACAGAATCACAAGGGCAAAGTGCTTTTTGTCATCATAACATCCATCCTACTGACATTGTGCACACAAAACATCTTTGCGCAAAAAATAAAAGACGGAAAGGCTACATACTACAGTGGCAAACTGTACGGAAGACGAATGAGCAACGGCGAGTATTACCATCCCGATAGCATGACCTGCGCACACCGCACACTCCCATTTGGCACACGAATCCTCGTGACCAATCCGAGAAACGGCAACCAGGTCGTCGTCCGCGTGACCGACCGTGGTCCCTATGTACGGGGCAGGGTGATCGACCTCTCCTATGCCGCCGCACGAGAACTAGGCTTTCTGTCTGCCGGAGTGGCCTATATGAAACTGGAAGTGGTGGATGAGGATCTTCCCCTTCCCTATTATAATAAGGAGAAAGAAGAAACCCTGAAGCTACAACCGATAGAGTATGGCATGGTGGGCGTGGGGTATGAGTTCATTCCCCAATGGCGGAAAGCGGACGACCAGCCACGGCAGGTACAAAGGAAAGTAAAACCCTCCATCACTCCTCAGAAGGCAAAGAAAGCAGCCAATGGGGCAAAAACCTCTCCCTCCCAACCCGCTACGCGCAAAGCAAAAGCCAAGGGAACAGAGGAAAACCACTGGGTCAAGTTTTTCCGCGGATTGTTTGGAGGAAACACCGGCGGATAACTCATTCCTTGACAAACCGTATCGCCAAGACTACTTGGCAATACGATTCCTCACGAACAAAAAGGGAATATTTTCCTCAACCAGACCTTTATACAAGGATTTTTTTGTACCTTTGCACTCCTTTTCGCACAAAAACAAAAACGGCTAATCAGTTTTCCAAACATGATTGAACAGGACAACAACGGTATGAAAACACCATGGACAGAGCTGGAGTTGGGCAACTCCTGCTACTCTTCCTATATCGTAGAACCCATCTTCGTACCCAAGGAGACGGCCTTTTGGCTTTGCCGTCCCGACGGCACACGAGAGGCTTCGCGCCTCACCTTCGCCGTCTTCTCACAACGTGGCACAGACGAGTGGGAGGACGACCCGATGCTGGGTCCCATTGACGTGACCCTGCTGGACGACGACAACATCCGTCCCTTTCCCACCCTCTACCTTGGCGTAGCCCCCGAAGACTTCGTCCACTTAGAAGAGGAGGACGAGGAGAGCGTGACGTTCAGTTTCCACTGGATCGAAGGCGACATCACGTCGGCACAGGGCGAAGAGACAAGGGATGGTTTGCGCTTCCGCAAGAGCTTGTTTGAGGGTGGCAAGACGGTCTCCCTGAAATTGACGCCCTACGACGGCACGCCCTTTGTGCTCCACCTTCGCATTCCCGTCAAGGGTTTCCAGCTGCTCGATGCCGAGGATCGTCCTCACCAGGGCGAACTGGTCGTCGATCCCGCCACGGCGAAAGAGTATCAGTATCAGTTTGTCGGCACCCCCAACGACGACCGCTTCACCATTGCCATCAACGGCGGCCTGCATATCCTGCTCTGCATCTGGCAGGAGGACGACACGCTGACGCTGCGCGACCACAAGAACGGACTGGCCGTCGTGGGCACAATACCCGCCAAGGGATCACTCACAGAACTGATGATGCAAGGCGACGAAGCCCTCGTGAAGTACAAGGAGCACCGATGGCACATCGCTGTCAAGAGTCAGTTGACTGCGGAGGAAGACCTGCCCGAATGCACTCCCTCTGCCCTCGTAGCCCATGCTTTCCACGCCTATCGGCAAACGGAGGACAACGGGCGCGAAAGATTGGAGCACGAATTGCTCGGCATGGAAGAGCGCCTCTGCTTCCAATGGTTCTGGATGGATGAGAAAGAATGGGACTTCGACCACATCGGCCCACTACTGGAGGTTGACAAGGTGGCTGGCGACCCACAGGAGATGATGCGGCTGGCATTGGTATATGACAATTTCTGCGCATTCATGCGCCGGCTCTCCGCCCTCTCTTACAAGAACGGAGGACGAATCGAGGTCGATCAGCTTCAGGCACGCAACAACAAGCGGAAGATAGTGCGCTGCGTGCGCCATATCGCCAAGCACCGCTCTGGCGAGATCAACATTTGGGAACTGGAAGAGTCCGCTCGCGAAGAGATCGTGAAACTCTTCCGCATCTTCCGAAACGAGTTTGTCAAAGAGCTTGAAGCAGAGGGATAGCAACAGAAGGACACCACTTCAAAAAAGACCCTAACATAAGAATGACTGATAGCCATGCTGGTCAAAGCATGGCTATCAACTTTTCTACCAACCGCGGCAACGCATACTGATCCAAATCGGCCTCATCCACCCAGCGATAGCCTTCGGGAAGCGCTGGAGGAACGGCGGGGTGATAGAAATAGAGGTCAGCATAGAGCACACGATGGGTGAGAACATGCTTCACGCGCTGCGCCCGAAGTTCATAGACGGGTCGCACCTGCGAAGCATCCAGGAGCACTGGCTCCCACAGACCCTGCCAGATGTCACCAGCCCCTCGCTGATGGATAGCCGTCCGTCCGTCGCAACGGAGATACAGATAGATCAGCTTGCGCTCTTTGACGCTCACGGTCTTTCGTTTGACGGGCAATTCCCCCACACGCCCTGTTCGCAACGCTTCACAGGTTTCAGCCATCGGACACACCTCGCAACAAGGCGACTGCGGCACACACTGCGTTGCGCCAAAATCCATCATCGCCTGGTTGAAATCCGCAGCCCGCCCCTTGGGAAGCAGCGACTGCGCCAGTTCGGCAAAAGTCCGCTTGCCTTTGGCGTCATTGATAGGGGTGTCGATGCCAAAGTAACGACTCATCACACGGTAAGCGTTACCATCGACGGCAGCGTAAGGAAGGCCAAAGGCAAAGGAGGCGATAGCGGCAGCAGTGTAGTCGCCAACCCCTTTCAGACCACGGATGGCCTCATAGGTGTCTGGAAAATGTCCCAAGGCGGCTATCTGCCGTGCAGCGGCATGGAGATTGCGTGCCCTCGAATAGTAGCCGAGTCCCTGCCACATCCGCAGCACCTCGTCCTCGGAGGCAGCAGCAAGCAGATCTACCGTGGGCCATTTCTCCAAAAAGCGGCGCCAGTAGGCTTCTCCCTGCACCACCCGCGTCTGCTGCAAGATGATCTCGCTGAGCCAGACGGCATAGGGCGTTCCCGCCTCGCGCCAGGGCAAGGAGCGACCATGGGAAGCATACCATGTGAGCAGTGTGTTAGTAAAGTTCATATTGCAAAGGTACGGCTTTGGTTCCCGCTACCGTTGACCAAAGGCAATAAAATGGCTTCGTTTTAATATTTTTAGGACTCACCGGCCCTGTAGTTGCCGAAGATTTTGTAAATTTGCACACTTATTATTATAAAAAGCAAGACAAATGGCAGGCACAAAGCAAATCAAGACTGCGCTGATCTCGGTCTTCCACAAAGATGGCCTTGAGGATCTCCTGAAGAAACTGAACGAAAATGGTGTGAAATTCCTTAGCACTGGCGGTACCCAGAAGTTCATTGAGTCGCTGGGCTACGAGTGTCAGAAGGTGGAGGACGTGACCTCCTATCCTTCCATCCTTGGCGGACGAGTCAAGACTTTGCACCCGAAGGTGTTCGGAGGCATTCTCGCACGCCGCGACAACGAGGGGGACCGCGAGCAGATGAAGCAGTATGACATCGTGCCCATCGACTTGGTGATCGTCGATCTCTATCCGTTTGAGCAGACCGTGGCAAGTGGGGCAAGCGCAGAGGAGATCATTGAGAAGATCGACATCGGCGCTCATCCGCGCCGGAGCCAAGAACTTCAAGGACGTTGTCATCGTGCCGAGCAAGGGCGAATACGCCATGCTGGGCGACATCCTGGCAGCCAAGGGTGCACAGACAGAGCTGGAAGAGCGCAAGAAGTTTGCCGAAAGAGCATTTGCCGTAAGCAGCCATTACGACACGGCCATCCACGAGTGGTTTGCCAAATAATGCTTTTTGCCGGGCACATTACACAATAACAACAAAAAGTCAAGAAGAAAGAAGGAATGAAACTCTTTTCATTTATCCAAGAGATAGCAATGGACCTGGGAACGGCCAACACCATCATTATCAGCGATGACAAGATCGTGGTGGACGAGCCTTCCGTTGTGGCCCTGGACCGACGGAGCGGCAAGATGATTGCCGTCGGTGGCGAGGCGAAGATGATGTACGAGAAGGAGCACGCCAACATCCGCACGATCCGCCCGCTCCGCGATGGCGTGATCGCCGACTTCACGGCTT
>ENA-ORNW01002175-ORNW01002175.1-human-gut-metagenome-genome-assembly--contig:-NODE-2175-length-13316-cov-3.009275_pt1 | contig 13316 bp, 18 predicted proteins | sample MGYA00242121_ERZ509034 | MGnify/ENA primary metagenome ERZ509034 (study PRJEB26280, sample SAMEA2338689) | human gut metagenome | biome: human gut; feature: human-associated habitat; material: faeces... | reverse complement strand
TCCGCAAGCAGTCTTCGCACTTCGACACACTTGCCTGCCGAAAGCGGCCGGACTTCTTTTTCAGTCGAATACGATCACGGCGCGCAGCGGGAAATGGTCCGAGGGATGATTCCTCCCGTCCGAGTCGGACAGCAAGCCGCAGGTCAGTACCCGCACGCGGCCGTTCACGAACAGATAGTCGATCGGCGTGCGGTTCCTGAGCTTCTCGGGAACCTGAACGGGGAATCCGGCATAGCTGAACGGAGGTCCGTACGCAGGCGTCTGCGACGCCTCGCGGGCATCGCGCAGTACGGTCTTCATCACGGCGACCGGTTCGCTCTCGGCATGAGCGTTGAAATCGCCCGTGCAAAGCACCGGATATTTGTCTCCCGCTACGGCCCGGATACGCCCGGCAAGCAATTCGGCCGACCGGAGCCTCGCCTCGCGGCCGACGTGATCGAAATGGGTATTGAAAAAATAGAACACGCGCCCCGTGCGCCGATCCTTCATTTTGGCCCATGTGCATATCCGGTTCAAGGCCGCATCCCACCCTTTGGAAACGGTATCGGGCGTCTCGGAGAGCCAGAACGTGCCGCTGTCGAGTACCCGGAGACGGTCCGTGCGATAAAAGATCGCCGAGTATTCGCCCCGGTCTCCCCCGTCGCGGCCCACACCCACCGATGCGAAACCGGGCATCGTACGCAGATCGCTCATCTGGGACGGCTTCGCTTCCTGCACTCCCAGCACGTCGAAGCCGTAAAAACGGATCAACGCCTCGACCCTTTCCTTGCGGTAAGGCCACGCGTTGTCTCCGTCCACCGGCGTGTCGCAACGGATGTTGTACGAACCGGCAACCAGCTCGCGGCCCCGGGCCGAAAGCAGGTCGGCACCGCCCCCCAAGAGCAGCGCCGACAGGCAGATCATCAGCCGTACCATGCGGCCGCTATTTCCGGATATCGTAGAAGCAACGCTTGGGCGAATAGATTTTGCCCTCCTTGGCCAGCTTCTTGATTACTTTGGCGGCTTCTTCCTTATCGACGCCGGCGGCGGCGGCGATATCGCCCGGACGCATGGCGCCCTTTTCCTGCAATGCTTTCAGAATCTTTTCTTCCATGACAATCGTGGTTTAGGATTTATCCGTGCGTAAAATTACGCAAACCGGCCGGAATCGCAAATCGGAAATACGGATAGGCGAATAAGAAAATCCTATCGGCCGAAACGCTCAATCGCGCTCCTGCCGCCGGAGCTCTCTGTCCGCGCGGCGCATGCCGAAGGCCACGATCAGGCTGCCGAAGCCGACCAGCAGGAAGATAAACGCGAGCAGATAGGCACCGGCAGCAGACCGAAACGGTCGTCGACCATCATCAGAAAGCCCAGCACCAGCAGCAGGATGCCCACGATCAGGTAGCGCGACCAGTCGCCCGACCCGCGACGGCGCCATGCCAGAGAGTCGGCCACATACATCAGTCCCCGAACGAAGACCCAAATGCCGATCAGCACCGGAATCATCGCGGCCGAAAGCAGCGGGTTGCCGAGCATCAGCAAGCCGAAAATCACGTCGATGACGCCCTCGAGCAGCCGCCAGCCCCAGCCGCGAATGCGCATATTGGAAAGCGCGACCACGATCGAGCCGATACCCGCCACGAGGGCGACGACACCGATATAGACGGCAACCGAGAAAAGGGCCGTGACCGGATAGGCCAGCGAGATCACCCCGAGAATCAGGAACAGAATGCCGTTGAGCAGCAACAGCCACCAGCGTTTGAATATCGTTTCCATAATACAGAAGCGTTTTGGTTCGTTTTTCCGAATATCGTTTTCCTTCAATAACTTTGCCAGAAGCTCGTCATTGACATTCTGTCAGGCTACGCGATACCGGCCGGGGAAGCGGGCTTTTCTATGCTTGCCGGGCGGCCGTCCCCGGCTTCCTGTTTACAAAATATCCCATTTTAATGCGCAAATATTTTGGCAAATAAAATTTGATTGTTTAATTTCATAAATGTACAGATTGAGGGAGGTTGAGGCGTTGTGCATTTTATAGATTACATTTAAATACAAACGCTTATGACACTTGACAGACTCGTTCCGCATCTACTCCTGAACTACCCTTTCGCACCCAACGCCAGTTTGCCGAACGGGAAAGTCCCTAATGTTTTAAATAAATACGAAACGCCTCTGTTTGCAGCATTTTTTAAACAAAAATTTAAATATTATGATGGCAATCGTGTTTTGTATAGAAAAAGTTTAATCGCCAGAGCATGTATAATTGTTCTTTATCAATCGAATTAAGGAAGTGTCACAAAAAAACATCACTTTTCGATAAGTATGAAAACCATTTATTTGTTTATATCAATTGTCAGCTGTCTTTATCCGTTACAAATGGCTTATTCGCAGCCAATTCTCATTGACAGCGTTCAAATAAGCACTCTTCCTAAAATCAATAATACAGAAGATAAAGTATTTGGGTTAAGTAAAATTTGGTCTGAAATAAAATATAACTTCGTCAATATAGACAAAGTTAATTTCGACATAGACTCTCTATATCAAAGCACGCTTACCCGTATTTTACTGACGAAGAATGATATCGAGTATTATGATGAACTGGAGTTATTTTTGGCAAAATTTAACGACGGGCATACTGAGATAGTTGATAGGAGTTATAAAAAGAGTGACTATATCAACGACATTTCTGGAACTATCAGGGAAATAGAAGGTAAGTATTATTTTACCGTCTTGAAAAAGAATGCAGGAATAGACTCAATGTTGTTAGGTGCCGAACTCATAGAAATCAAAGGGTTGCCTGTATCCAAATACATAGAGCGATACTGTCTTCCAAAGGCATGTGCATCCACGGAACACGAACGTCGGCGTATTGCACTGGCGAGATTGCATGAAGGGCCTATCGGTCATTTTTTGGAAGGTAAAGCAAAAACGGAAAAAGGAGATATATTGAATTTTAAATTGCAATACAATTGGGAGACCCTAAGCACTGCCGAGGATGATTATTGGAGTGTACCTTGGGGTATTTATCCCCCCAAGAAAAGGATATCAGTCCAATGGTGTCAAAATATAGCGCGCTTGACGATAAAGGACTTTAGAGAAGATATGATTGCCTTGTTAGACTCTGTTATGTTTGACTTGTCCAATAGAAACCCCGAAGGATTAATCTTAGATTTGCGCTATAACAGAGGTGGTGTTACAGATGTTGCTTGGCGATTACAGATGCATATAGATCCAAGTGATACTATTCGTTCCTTTGGATATGAAACCAGAATTAATGATGGTTATGCCCGCTCTCAGGGAAATTATCGTGAGGAATATGAACTTTTTTATTTAGGCAAGGCTTACAAAAAACAAAATCCGGAAATTATCGTAAGAGATATTCACATAAACGCTGTTGAATGCCCTATTGTTTGTTTAATTGGGCCGCTTAGCTCTTCTGCATGCGAAGATTTTCTTGTCAATATTTATGATCTTCCCGACAGGCCAATATTCATAGGGGAAGAAACAGAAGGTTCATCCGGTGCTCCTTTGTTAGTCGATTTGCCTGATGGGGGAGTCGTTCGAATATGTACGTTACGTGAGCTATTTCCGTATAGTAATAAACTTTTTGTTAACAAGGGAATTGTTCCTGATATTGTTATTCACAGAACGTTATCCAGTGAACGACAAAACAAAGATCTTGCATTAGAGAAAGCAATCGAAATTTTAAAAAAGGTACAAAATGATTCGTTGCACATAAAACACAACTAAGCAATGGTCGGTAAAAAAATACTTAATCAAGTTTAAGCTGGTTTATATTGAATGAAGTTCCCCCATTGCATACAATTAGACGCGATGGATTGCGGGCCGACCTGCCTGAGAATGATTGCCAAATTTTATGGAAAAAATTACTCATTGCGATCATTACGGACTAAATGTCATATTATACTCGGGCAGGTGTTTCGATGTTGGGTATCAGTCCGAACGGCGATCCTTTTTTGACGATCCCCGGAACCTGCAAGCTATCCGCGAGGCTATCGAGCAGGCTAAACGGGGACAGGCGACGGAGCTTACGCCCGAACTGAAGGAAAAACTGTTCGGCGATTTATGAGCTATAAGATCATCCTTACCGAGAATGCGGTCGAGGGAATCCTTCGGCTGCGGAAAGCCGGAGAGCGTCAGGCGCTGAAAAAGATCGACCGTCTGCTCTCCGAACTGGAGGAACATCCGGAAACAGGAACCGGCAAGCCCGAGCGGCTCAAGGGCGAATTGTCCGGGAAATGGTCCCGACGCATTACGGAGCGTCATCGTCTCGTTTATGAAATATTCGACGAGTATGTAGAAGTCGTCGTATTGAGCGCCTGCGGCCACTACGACGATAAATAAGACATTAAAAACAATCGTTCGATTGCGGAAGCGGTACTGTACAGTACCGCTTCCGTTTTTGTATCACATTCAAAAATCAATTATTATGACGGATAAACAGTTCAACGCCCTGTTCCGCCGCCGTATGGACGCCTACGCGCGGGCCAACGACAGGGAAACGCGATCTTTCGCGTCCATCCCCTGCGGTTACGGCAGCAGGGCCTACCATCGCTTCAAAACCTCTTCGGACAAAAGCGGAGAGATCCGTGGTAAACTCTCAGAAATGGCCGCCACCGGAAGGATCGAACCGGCCTTGCTGCGTGAGGCCGTGTCTCGGCGTGTCCTGTGCGAAGACATTTTGCGAACCGTATCGAGATGAACATACGGACCGCCAAATCGATTCCGCTGGCCGCCTATCTTTCCGGTCTCGGATTCCAGCCTGTGAAACGGCGAGGTACTGACCTTTGGTATCTTTCCCCGCTTCGCAAAGAGACGCGGGCTTCGTTCAAGGTCAATACACGTCTTAATACATGGTACGATTTCGGAATAGGCCGGGGCGGGAACATCATTTCGCTGGCGGCCGAAATATACGGCACGGACGATGTTTCCCGTCTTTTGCGGCTGATCGGCGCGAATATGCCGGTTTCGGTTCCGTTCGACCCCATGCCGGAAAGGAACACCTCACCTACGGAGCCGGAGTTCGGAAACGTCCGGATCATGCCGCTCGCTCACCCGGTACTGCTCGATTACCTGAAATCACGCAAGATCGATCCGAGAATAGCGCAGACCCTCTGTAAAGAAGTACGCTACACCGTACGCGGCAAGTTCTATTTCGCCGTAGGATTTGCCAATGACAACGGAGGTTACGAGATACGCAACCGCTATTTCAAAGGGGCCATTCCTCCGAAGGACACGACATGGATCAGACCGCAGAAGTCGAACCGGAGCTGCCGGCTGTTCGAGGGATTTACTGATTACCTTTCGTATCTGACTCTGTGCAAACAAGGCGATGTGTCATGGCATTCGTCGGATGAAGACTTTCTGATCCTGAACTCCGCATCGCTGCTTCCGCGGGCAAAAGGTAGATTGCAGGGATACGAACATATCGTATGCTGCCTCGACCAGGATACGACAGGCCGAAAGCTTGTCGGTGAACTACGCACGATATTCGGAACGCGGGTACATGACGATTCGATAATGTATGATGGCTATAAAGACTTGAATGACTATTTATAGTAAAATGATGCTTGATACTGAGAACGAGAGAAAAAGAAATCTACTATAATATAAACAATATTGGTATATAAACTACGAGTTCAAATTGCCAAGTTTCGTAAGGAGCTCAGCCCTTTCGTTAACGGAATGATGAATTAATTCAATGAGAGTTTATTTCGCAATGCGAATACATTTGTGGTATTCAAAGACGTAAAGCCCAAGGTAAAAGTCCTGTTTAAGGGGCACTTAAACGGAACGAAAAAATTTACACTCAAATTATAAAACTTATAATTTCGGAGTTATATAGTTATAAAATATTGAGTCATGCAAGAAATAAAAATACACAGCTAACAAGCGCCCCAACATCATAAAATGACAGTTATCGTATCCCATTATGTAGCCGCTTATTTCAAAAAAAAGTTAATTTATAGGAATTTTTCAGCCAATTTTATTTGTTTGGTGTATATTTTTATTAAATTGCAATCAGTTAAAAAGGTGATTTTTATAATAATCACAGAAGGGTATGCCGAAAACCTTATAGAGTAAGCGGAACTTAATTTTATTTGTCATGAAAGAGCTTAAAAAATTGAAATTATCCACATTTACTTACGAATTAAAGAAAAAGGAATTAGGGCAAATAGTTGGAGGAGGGAAACAAAACACGGATACTTATGGACATACAACTTCTCAATCTAAATCAGACAAAGATTCTGCATCTGGAGATTGGGATGACAAAGCCCTGTTTATGGAATTGTGAAAATATCAGTCTTTGAGGGTATGCTGAAAACCTTATAGAGTAAGCAAAATTTAATTTTAATTTATTATGAAAGAGCTTAAAAAATTGAAATTGTCTAAATTTACTTCTGAATTGCAGAAGGGACAAATGAGAAAATTAATGGGGGGAGCTTCCACGGATTCGTTCGGATATATGACTTCCCAGACAAAGCAGGATAAAGATGATTCATCGGGGGATCGTGATGTAGCATCTTTACCTATTGAATTCATGTAAAATTTATTATAGCGTAGAACTTGAATAGAAGTTCTACGCTTTTATTGCCTTATGAATAAGTATTTTCTCTGTTTTTTATTCATTTGCTTATCCCCTAAGTTCGTATTGTCCCAAACGGTTGTTGAACGAAATATCAAAATGGGAAATGAAACCGCTACTGTCAGGGCATGGATTCCTCATACGACAGAACGGGATACAATAACAAATGTGTTATATGTTTTTGATGCGGATTATTGTTTCGATATAGTCGTGTCTCATGTCAATTATCTTTTCAATATGTGCCGCACGATACCCCCTGTTTGTGTTGTCGGCGTTTATTACCCGGGACAAAGAGGCCGGGCATGCGTCGGATTGAATCAAGACAACATGACGCTGAATTCTACGGGTGAATCGTTTTTGCATTATATGCAGGATGACGTTTTCCCGGCAGTACAGGACATCATAAAATGTTCTTCATGTTACAACATTTTTTTCGGACACTCCTATTTGGCTGATTATGGCTGTTTTTTGATGAAGAATAAGTCAGAAATGTTCGATTCGTATTTGCTTTTGGCTCCTGAAAGTGGCATGGTACCTATTTTTGAGAAAAGCGATGTTGCCGGTAAACGAATCTATATTGCTATTGGAAATCAAGATGCCAAAAGGAGAGTCAAGTTCTCCCGACATCTATCGACGGCTGTAAAAAGGGTTGCCGACAATACGAACGTAGAGATGCAGATTTTCAACACTGCTACCCATATGTCAATTATTCCCGTAGCACTTACTTCTGGCATCAACTACCTATACAAGGATTTGGTGAACAAAGATAATATGTCCGAATTTATCAACAGGAAGAAAAGCATTGTAGAAAATTATGAGACATTGTGTTCCTTCAATGCCTTTTATCATTGTAAATTGAGAAATGATGCAAGGACCATATTAGACCTTTTGGAATTATCCAAACCTTGTTCTGTAGAAGAATTTGAAACGGTTTTGGAACATTTACCGGCAACTAACGGGAATCACCATGAAATAATCGCTTTCGAGTACTTGAATTTAAAATGTTATGATAAAGCTGAAGCGTATTTCAATAAAGCTATTGATTTATATATAAAAGAAGGGGCGAGGAATTTCATGAACAACGCTTATGACGGACTGATTCAATTATATGTAGAGAAGAAAGAACCGTCGTCTAACGTGGACCATATCTACGAAAAGGCTATGAGTTCAATGCCCGGAGATTTTGATTTATATTTCAAAAGAGGAAGGTTCAATATCGAGAGCGAATTTAATAATGAAAAAGGTATAACTTTTCTGCAAAAATACCTGTCGAATTATAACGAATCGTACAGACTGTATCCTTTGTGCGATGTTTTTTATTATATCGCCTTGGGATATTTTCGATTGGGAGCTTTTCAGGAAGCACAAAGTTGGATTGATAAATCTTTAGAGAAAAATGCGGGTTGTAAAAAATCCAAATTGTTAAAAAATGAAATTTACAGCAAAATCAGGTGAAAATGATTCTTATTTTCAGCATTTCTACAGACTCAACCACAACTGAAGTTGTTGATTGGTTAAAAGCCTTTGACCCGAATATATCCATTGTTCGTATTAACAATGATTTGCAAGATGTTAAATTTAAGCAAATGATATATACCCATAATGAAAAATCATTATGGGTACAAACATCTCAGGGTGAGCTTATTGATTTGTTTAAGGCTAAGGTGGTATGGTATAGAAAGGGTGGATGTATGTTTCGAAATACATTTACAAATGGGAATGATACAGCTTTTCCTCCTGGATATGTTAAATATCATCTACATCAAGAAATGTCAACGTTAAGCGATTTTATTTATGCGACAATTGAGAACAGAGCTTATTATAGTTTGGGGAGTTATAAAAAAGGTAATTTAAACAAATTGTTGACATTGCGTCTCGCCAACACTCTGGGTATTAAAACTCCTGATTATTGGGTTGTTACTTCGAAAAAGGAGATTCAAGAAATACTAAAACAGAATGAATTGGTAACTAAATCAATAAGTGAAGGTGTTTATCTTACAAACAAAGATCATGCTTATTATACTTACACTGAAAAAATTTCGAAGGAAATTGCCAATAATTTCTCTGAAGAGTTTTTCCCATCCCTCGTCCAAAAAAATATTCAAAAGAAAATAGAAATAAGAAGTTTTTATTTGGAGGGGAAATTTTATTCGATGGCTATTTTTTCGCAAAAAAATAACCAAACATCCATTGATTTTAGAAAATATGATTCTCAAATACCCAATCGTACCATACCATATAAATTACCTGTTTGGGTTGAAAAACAATTGACGAGTCTGTTCCATAAATTAGGTTTAAACACAGGTTCTGTTGATCTTATACTTACCCCTAATGAAGAGTATGTTTTTCTGGAAATAAACCCGGTTGGACAATTTGGAATGGTGTCATATCCATGCAATTATTATTTGGAAAAAGAAGTGGCAAAATTACTGTATGAGAAATGGAAAGAGACTTTTTAGAACGATATTTCATTAAGGAAGATAATGATAAACTTCCTATTTTTTATCATTTTATTTACACGAATAAAATGGTGCCGTTGTGGATTGAGAAGAAAAATATATATATATCAAAATTCTACAACTCTCAAGTCGGGGCAATGCCTTCAGGATATCCTATATCTAAAATAATTTTAACAGCAAATGGAACGAGTAAAAAATAATGACATGGAGCGTTTTATTTTGGAAAATCAAAATAAATATTTATTTGTATATTCCGATTGCATCCCTGTTCAGGGAAAAAATAAAACTGCAATTTATGATTTAACTCGAAAAGATATATTTTTTATTCCAAATGATTATTATCCATTATTTGCATTGTTTCGCTCATTAAAATTGGGTGAGATACAGAAATTATTGGAGACTAAAAATGATGAATTACAATTTATTTCTCTGATTGAATTTCTCTTGAAAAATGAACTAGCAGAAATAAATAATGACATTTCGCAATTTCCGCAAATTCAAGAACGTTTTGAATACCACGGAATGATTAGAGATGCTATTATAGATATTGGAGATCACATTCATGACTTTCATTCTATTTTTAGACAACTTAGTGAGTTAGGGTGTTTATTCGTTCAAATACGATTTTTTAAAGAGAATTATACTTTGTTAGATCTCTCTAAAATAGTTCGTCTTGCTTATCATAAATCAATATTCAGTATTCAACTTCTGTTGAAATATAATAGAAATATTAGTCATGAAGATTACAAACATTTTTATGAGGAGCACGCAGATATAATTAACTCTATAATTGTCCATTCTTCTCCTTCCGATCAGATCGTGAAAGTAGATTGGAATTATACGGAAGATATGGATATGTATGATATGCTGACCCGAGAAATTATCTTTTCCCGGCAAAAAATCAATAGTTGCGATAAATGTGGAATAATAGACCAAAATTTTATTGCTATAAGTGGAGTTAGTGGATTTATGCATAATAAACAATATAATAGTTGTTTAAATCTAAAGGTGTCTATTGATATTCATGGTAGTATTAAAAATTGCCCTTCGCTAGATATGTCTTTTGGAAATATAAGCGAAACTTCTTTAATGGAGGTGGTTAAAAATCCAAAATTTAAAGAAATGTGGCAGATAAAAAAGGATAATATTGATATATGTAAAGATTGTGAATTACGCTATGCTTGTAGCGATTGTCGAGCATATAGAGTTGCAGAGAGCATGGTTAGTAAGCCACTGAAATGTTCATATAAAAACAAATTAATATAAGTTTTAAGGTTTTGAATAACAATTATGAATATGCAAAATATAATTAACCATTTATTGTTAAATTTTCATTACTGTGAAGATTTGGGACTTTTAAATGGTCGAATGGGAGGAGTTATTTTTTTTAAACATTATTCTCTAGTTAGTGGTAGAATGCATTATTCAGATTATGCAGATTCTTTGTTTGATTCAATTTGTGACGAAATTAATGAACGAACACCAGTCGATTTTGCCTCTGGTCTTTGTGGAATAGGTTGGGGGATAGAATATTTAATTCAAAATGAGTTTTGGACTGGTAATACAGATGATATATTAGAGGAAATCGATAATAAGGTTTTAGCAAAAAATATCCTAATGGAGGATATCACGTTAGAGACAGGATTGAAGGGGTTATTGTATTATTTGTTAGCAAGGATAGAATCGTTTGAAAGATATGAGATATTTCAAAGGATAAGTGTTGGATACTTAAAAAGTATAGAGTGTTTGATTGAAAAGAAGCAAATTCATAAAGATCTGAATCCTTCTTTGATGGAGCGCTTGAAGAGATGCATTAACAAGTGCGTGGATTACAATATAAAACCTATAATAGAAGATACTTTTTTTGACAATATTTGTTATCTTAATTGTCCTGTTCAGCATTATAATTTGGGGATTAAAAATGGTTTGACAGGGATAGCTCTAAAAAATATAATAACAGTTTAATGGACTAAATATTTGTAGATAGTTTTGTATTTTTTCGTGTTATGAAGTAATGTTATTAACCTTTGGAAAATATTTTTATTTAGTTTGTTTTGGGGGATGAGTTGTTGAAAACGAATTGTTATTATATATAGACTACATATGTTTTGAGGGAGGAACTTTGCAAAAATTGATTTGATACAAAACGTTGAAAGAGTAAATTATTTAGTTTATGATGAAACATATATACATATTTATTGCAGTCACTCGTGGTGTAAACTATGGAATCGGGACATATATAGATGTGTTGCTTATGAGTTTGAGAAGTTGTAAATTGAAAGTAACAATTGTCGAATTAGATTCGTTTATATCTGAAGTTCGTATTGTTGATTATAAGTCATATAGAGCAATTAAAATTCCATACCTATTGATGTTTGACAATAATGGAAATATATGCCCTAAAAGTATATATTATTCCCAGAATAACATAGCACATGTTCTTGCAGATTTCATTACTTTTGATGAGCATAATGTGTTTGTATTTAATTTTTTATGGATGGGACATCTTGCAGAGGCAATGAAAAAATATTTTAATGGCACCAATGTGAGTGTCGTACATTATACTGATTGGAGTTTCAGATTAAAGGGCAACAAAAAAACATTAATAAAAATAATTAATAAGCCTGAAGAATTAAGAACTCAGAAAGAACAAGATTTATACGAATCTTTTTGTTTTGAAAAAAAACAATTAGACCTACACAGTGATAAGGTAATAGTAATTTCTCGCCATTCGTATAATGATATTATTTCTTTATATAAAGTGGATAAAGGAAAAGTATATTTAATACCTCATGGTCTGAGAGATAAATATCGCCCCCTGTCATTACATCAAAAACAAACATTAAGAAATAAATATAGATTTGATGATCGTGAGAAACTATTAATTTTTGCAGGTAGGCTTGAACCTGTTAAAGGGGTAGATTTTTTAATAAAAGCTTTTCAAAAAGTATTAAAGAAACATTCAGAATGTCGATTAATTATTGCCGGTAATGGTGAATTTGAACGATTAATTCCTATTTGTAAAAATGATTGGAGCAAAATTACTTTTTTAGGCTTTGTTGATAAAAGGACCTTATTTGAATTGTATTCAATCGCTACATTAGGAGTTGTACCTTCATTACATGAAGAATTTGGTTTTGTTTGTTTAGAAATGATCATGTTTGGTTTGCCTGTTATAGTAAATAATACAACCGGATTATGTGAAATAATTGAAGATAATATAGATGGTATGTACGCCGATATTAAATCGACAAAAGTCGTTCAATCCGTAGATGATTTGGCGAAAAAAATACTTTATCTTATTGATAATAGTCATGATAGAATTGCGTATTCAAAGAAGGGGAGAGAAAAATTTTTAAAAAAATACAATTATAAATTGTTTACAAGAACCATGAAATCTTTTTTTGAATCATGTTAGTCAATGTATATTGAAAAATACGGTTAAATAGCTCCAGTAGAGACGGATAAAACTGACCCGTTGAAAAAGTGCCCACTATTAAAACGGTGGAAATTGGCTCACCAAGAACGGAGCAAACTGGCTCATTCAGGGATTTGAGTAAAAAGTAGTTGTTCAAAGGCTTAAAAGGAGTCGGATTTTGTTAGCTTGAAGCAAAAGCAAACCAAAACCAGAGAGATCATACCCGGCAGACCTCTGAAAATGAATAAACTACGAGCAATTATTCGTTTGTACACCAAGCGCGTCGGTTTACGCGCGATTGCAGAGATGTCTCGCACATCGCGCAACACAGTCAAAAAATACGTCAACAAGTGGAACACGCTCAGTCCTTATCCTACGAGGAGTTTCTAAGCAAGAGCGATGCGGAGCTTTACGCTCTATTCTGCATCGAAGAGGTTCCGGAGGAACTAATCCCGCACAGATGCTCTTGAGGCTTTTATGCTGTCAGCGAGCAAAGAGATGGCCCGCAAGGGTATGACCAGCCATAAGCAATAAGAACGCTATCGCGTTGCCCGCCCCAGCAACTTACAGCCTGACACCGTTTCGCGTAGCGCTTCGTTGTTACGAATGCGTGAGTATCCCTTCGGTGCGTATGGAACACAAGGCGGGCGACAAGTTGTTCGTCGACTACATGGGCTGTAAGCTGTGGATCTATCCGCCGGCCGCTCCCCGGGAAGTGGAAGCGTTCGTGGCTATCCTCGGGGGCAGCTTACTAACTTACGTGGAGGCTGTGGAGAGTCAACGCAAGGAAGATTTTATTACAGTTTGTGGGAAACTATGGTGGCGTTCCGCATGCTATCGTTCCAGACAA
>ENA-ORNW01002174-ORNW01002174.1-human-gut-metagenome-genome-assembly--contig:-NODE-2174-length-13323-cov-18.336449_pt1 | contig 13323 bp, 10 predicted proteins | sample MGYA00242121_ERZ509034 | MGnify/ENA primary metagenome ERZ509034 (study PRJEB26280, sample SAMEA2338689) | human gut metagenome | biome: human gut; feature: human-associated habitat; material: faeces... | reverse complement strand
AAGCGATTTGTTTTAAATCTTCTGTAGGTGTTAAGGAAAGAAAACCGCGTTTACCATAACGCAATTGACCATCAGGCGAACATAATTGTTGTTGAATATTTAAGCTAAAAGTACCGCAAATTTCTTTAGGATGAGTTTCGCAACAAGCAATACCTAAAACTTTTACATCTTTGATTTTAGAAGCGTAGCTGATACCTTGTAGAAGACTAAAGGATAAAGTTTTTTCTTTTAAGTTTGATTGAGGAATAGCGGTGAAATGGTAATCGGCGTTAGCATGATGAGCGAATGACTGAGTGAGTCGATGTTGTACAATACTACAGCTTTTTTGGGATGTTAGAACAAGTATTTTTTTGCGTACAGATGTAGGTTTTACTTTTTTGACAATACCGGAAATATGTTCAGCTATTTCTTCTAATCTACCTAAACTGTAGATTGGCTTTGTTAAATTATCAATGCGAAATCTACATTGTTTTTGAATTTCTTCATCTAGTGTAGGAATATTACGAGTGCGTTTTAATAATGTTGTTTTTGTATCTAAATCTGCTTGAGGAACATTTGGACGGATTAATTTATCGGTTTCAGCAAGTGCTGCCTGATATACGGATTGATAAGCTTCAATAGCACAATCTAAGATATTTACTGCGATAGATGAGCCTGTAGCTTCACCTAAGCGGAATTGTAAGTCCATATATGGAGATAGATTTAATTTTTTCAATATAGCATTATGAGCTGGTTCGGCAGCTAAATGAGAGGCCATGAGATAATTTGTTATTTCAGGGCAAATAGCTTGAGCAACTAAAGCAGCTGAACCTGTATTAAAGCCATCTAAAACAACAAAACAGCGATTAGCTGCAGCTCCGAGTATTATGCCTGTGATACAAGCAAGCTCAAAACCGCCTAATTTGCTGATGACATCAATGCCATCATTAGGATCAGGTTTATTTACCTTTAAAGCTTGTTTTACGACTTCTATTTTGATAGCGAGTCTCTCATCAGAGATATTAGTACCTCTACCTGTTGCTTGTTTTGGTGTTAGATTGCAAAAACAAGCTACCATTGCAGCACTCGATGTAGTGTTGGCGATGCCCATTTCTCCTGGTAAGAAGCAACGATATCCCTGTTTGGCATATTCATTTACGAGCTCTATACCAGTTTCGATAGCACGAATAGCTTGTTCACGAGTCATAGCAGGGCCTTTAGCACAGTTTTGTGTACCGGGAGCTATCTTGCGGTCAATTAATCCTGGAATATCATCTACAGGTGCTTTGATGCCCATATCTACCACAATCATATCAGAACCGCAAAAATTGGACATACAGTTGGCTACAGCACCTTTAGAAACAAGGTAGTTTTTAGTCATATGAGCTGTGGTTTCTTGAGGATATGCACTGACATTCATTTCAGCGACTCCATGGTCACCGCAAGTTATAATAGTGAATTTTTTAGGTATTTCAGGATGAATTTGACCTGTGATACCTACATATCTCAATAAGAGATTTTTTAATTCGCCAAGACCATCGGCATTGGTCATAGTCTGAGCTAATTTGCTTTCTACAAATTTAATAGCTCTTTGGTCTGGTGGTAAGATTTTTTTTATAGTTTGATTAAGCAAGGACATTAGCGTTGTTCTCCTTTGTTACTTGTTTAAGGCTTAAGCCAATGCGATTGCGTTTAGCATCTACACTGATGACTAAAACATTTAAAATATCGCCTACAGATACAACATCTAAAGGATGTTTTACATGTTTATAGCTTAATTCGGAAATATGAATGAGACCAGCTGTTTTGATACCAATATCTACGAAAACACCAAAATCGGTGATATTGCGGACTGTACCACGCATGATAGTGCCGACCTTGATATCTTCTAATTTGATGATATTTTGGCGTGTAAGTGGAGCTGGTAAGTCTTCACGAGGATCGCGTCCTGGTTTTGTTAAAGCCTCTAAAATATCTTTAACAGTAAAGACGCCGGCGTTTAATTTAGTAGCTAATTTATCAGTATCAACTAATTTTATTTTTGCTTTGAGTAGCTCTAATTTATTTTTATCTGCTAAATCTTCAAGTGAAAAACCAAGCTCAGCTAATATTTGTTCAGCAAGAGCATATGATTCAGGATGAACAGGGGTATTATCAAGTGGAGAATTGGCACCATTGATGCGTAAGAATCCAGCACATTGAGTATAAGCTGTAGGACCAAGACGAGAAACATTTAATAATTCTTTACGCGAAGAGAATTTACCATGTTCTTCGCGATATTTTATAATATTTTTGGCTACAGTAGCATTGATACCTGCTATATGTTTTAAAAGAGCAGCAGAAGCAGTATTTAATTCTACACCAACATGGTTAACAGCGGCTTCGATGATTGCATCTAACGTATTAGCTAATTCTTTTTGATTGACATCATGTTGATATTGACCGACGCCAATAGCTTTAGGTTCAATCTTTACAAGTTCAGCTAATGGGTCTTGAATACGACGAGCGATAGAGATAGCGCCACGAATAGTTACATCATATTCAGGTAATTCTTCTACAGCTAATTTGGAAGCGGAATAAACAGAAGCGCCTGCTTCGTTAGTGATTAAATAATGAACAGGTAATTTATGTTCATTGATTAAATTAGCTACGAATTCTTCTGTTTCATAAGAAGCAGTACCATTGCCGATAGAGATTAAATTTACTTGATATTTTTGAATATAATCTAATAGCTTCTGTGCAGATTTTGCTTTAGCGTCATCACTCATAGTGATATATAATACACCATGGTCTAAAACCTGTCCTGTAGGATCAACAATAGCCATTTTGCATCCCGTACGATATCCAGGGTCAAGGCCCATTACAGTATAACCAGCTAGCGGTGCTTGTAAAAGTAATTGTTTGAGATTGGAAGCAAATACATGGATAGCTTGAGTTTGTGCTGTTTCCGTAAGTTGATTGCGAATTTCTCTTTCGAGTGCAGGGAAAATCAGACGTTTGCAAGCGTCAATGATGGCCGATTGCAAAAATTCCCAATAGGGGCTATTTTCTTTTATGATAAATTTATTGATAATGGCAATATCTTTATCGATATCACTGATTAATTTTACTTTTAAGATGTCTTTACTTTCACCGCGATTGATGGCTAAAATGCGATGAGATGGCAAATGTTTAATTGGTTCGGTATAATCATCATACATTAAAAATGCTTCATCAGTATCGATATCGGCATTTCTAGTCATGCTTAAAGAAGCTGTTTGCCAGAGATGATGGCGAAGTTTAGCACGTATATCGGCACTATCAGAGACTATCTCTGCGATTATGTCAGAAGCACCAGCGAGTGCCTCTTCAATAGAAGCTACATCATCATTTAAGTATGCTAGGGCAATATCTTCAAGTTTTTTTGTGCTAGGCTCTTGTTGGAGAATAAATTGAGCGAGTGGCTCAAGTCCTTTTTCTTTAGCAATCATAGCACGAGTACGTTTTTTCTGTTTATATGGTAGATATATATCTTCAAGCTCTTGGAGTTTTTCTACTTTATCTATAGCTAAAGAGAGTTCAGGAGTCATTTTCCCTTGTTCTTCAATGCTATTTTTTATTTCATTTTGACGTTTAATCAAATTACGTACATAAATAAGCTTGTCATTTAGGTCGCGAAGTTGTTCATCTTTCATATCGCCAGTTGCTTCTTTACGATAGCGGGCGATAAAAGGAATGGTATTACCTTCGTCTAATAATTTTATGGCAGCATTTATTTGACTTGTTTTTAGTTTAAGCGAATTTGCTAAATAAGCTGTGATGTTTTGTTCAAGCATAAAAAGTCTCCTTAATAAATGTTATTAGTAATTATATCATATAATATAGAAAAAAAGTTATAGATAAAAGCTAAGAGGTAAAGTCAATCTTAATTGACGAGGTTTTATCGCTGTGATAGAATTAACGCCATAGCAAAAGATTTTTTAATATTTCACAAAATTTATAATAATAGTGGGAGGATAAGAAAATATGCCTATAAAAATTCCAAGTACATTGCCAGCTTCACAAATACTAGAGAGTGAAAATATTTTCGTGATGGATACCGAAAGAGCCTACACACAAGATATTCGTCCCCTAAAGATTTTAATTTTAAACTTGATGCCGAATAAAACTGTTACGGAAACACAATTATTAAGATTATTAGGTAATACACCATTACAGATTGAAGTAGATTTTATCTATACAGAATCATATTTACCAAAACATACATCAATACAGTATTTATCACAGTTTTACGGTACCTTTGAAGATATAAAAGATAAATATTATGATGGATTTATCATCACTGGAGCACCAGTTGAACGCATGGAATATGAAGAAGTAGCATATTGGAAAGAAGTATGTGAAATCATGGATTGGAGTAGAAAACATGCTTGGTCTACTTTTCATATTTGTTGGGGTGCTTTTGCAGGGCTTTATCATCATTATGGTATAAAAAAATATTATGAACCTAGAAAAATTTTTGGTGTATATAAACATCATTTAAATGTACAACATGAAAAATTATTCCGTGGTTTTGATGATGAATTTTATGTGCCACATTCTCGCCATATTGGTATGAAAAGAGAAGATATTGAAAAAGTAAAAGATTTAACTATTATGGCAGAAGGCGATGCTGGTGTCTACATAGTTGCTAATTTAAAAGATAATGAATTTTTCATTACAGGTCATGCAGAATATGATCCATATAGTTTGAAAAGTGAATACGATAGAGACATAAAAGCTGGTATGGATATGCATATACCTATAAATTATTATCCAAATGATGATCCAACAAAAGAACCAATTGTAAGATGGAGAAGTGTAGCTAATTTATTATTTAATAATTGGCTTAACTATTATGTATATCAAGAAACTCCATATGATATTGATACACTTAAGAAAAATCCAAGACGTAAATAGGATTATGATTATTAAAGAGAGATGAGTTTTATTTTATGTATGTTAAAAAGATAGCTGTAATTTTTAGTTTATGTTTATTTATTTGCAATATAGCGTTAGCAAAACCATTGCCAGAACCTAGTACAGGAGCAGTATCAGCTTGTTTGATAGATGCCGATGATAATGGTGTATTGTATGGCAAAGATGAAGATAAGATTATGCATCCTGCTAGTACTACAAAAATAATGACAGCAATTCTAGCTTTAGAAAGTGGTAAATTAGATGAGCCATTAGTAATAACACCAGAAGCTGTAAATACAGAGCCTTCTTCTTTGGGTTTAAGATTAGGTGATAAAATAACTTTAAGAGAAGCTTTGACTGGTATGATGATAGTATCTGGTAATGATGCAGCAGTAGCTGTAGCACAAACAGTAGCAGGCAGTGTACCAGCTTTTGCCAAAATGATGAATGATAAAGCAAAAGAATTAGGGGCAGTAAATACTCATTTTGTAAATCCGCATGGACTTACAGTTCAAGGTCATTATTCCACAGCTCATGATATGGCGATTATTGCAAGTTATGCCATGAAAAAGCCTGAATTTAGAGAAATAGTAAGTAAAAAAGCATATGATATGAAATACATGGATGGTCATACTGAATATGTAACTACCACAAATCGTTTTTTGAAAAGTGGTTTTAAAGGTGCTAATGGCATAAAGACAGGCTTTACAAATGCCGCAGGGGATTGTTTAGTAGCTTCAGCTACACGTGGACAAAAAACTTTGATTACTGTATTTTATAATGATGATTATCGCTGGGAAGATGCACCGGCTTGGCTTGAATTTGGTTTCAGTTTTTATGATCCTAGTGAATTACAAGATAGAACTGTAATGGATAAACAAAATATAATTAAACTAAATAAAATTACTGAGCAAAGAATAAAATATAGTAGAGAAACAAATAAAAATTTAGCGGCTTTAGATGCAGCAATTGTCAATAGAGCCAAAAGCTTAAATGATAAAACAGCAGATGTAGCAGATACAGCCCAACAGATAAAAGCAAAAGATGTAGATATAGCTGAAAATACAGATATAGAAGTATCTAGTGATGTAGATAATAATATAAATAATGATGAGTATAAAGATAATAATAGTAGTGAAGAGAATGTAGAAGTTGTTTCTGATGTAACAACAGATATGAATACAACTGAGACAACAAGTCCTGAAGAATTAAACCCATCATTAGAAAAGTATGTATATTGATAAAAAACTCTTTGTTAAATATTTAATATTTAACAAAGAGTTTTTTTACTAATAATATCTTTTACTATTTTTATTTTTAGAAGTTAATATAGTAGTGTATTTTAAAAGTTGATTATAAAAGGGCTTTTATCTTGATATTAGTAATGTTTAGATATAATATTATAATTATTGATATTAAAATAAATTTTTTAAGGTGGATTAATCTTATGGAAATGATAGTAGTTATTATTTTTATAATTTTTGAAATAATAATATATAGTATGGGACGTAAATCTAAGCAATCAGATATAGATAATATACAAAAAAAATATATAAATGAAAAAAAGAAGATTGAAGATTTAATAAATAAATTAAAAATTATAATAGAAAAATTAAATTTAGAAGTAAATAATAAAAATAAAGAAATAACAAATATGAAAGATAAGATAATGATAGCTAATACAGAAATAAAAAAAATTCCTGTTTTAGCCAAATTATATAGTGATTTGATTGAGCAAAATGATGAATATTTAGCAAAAAAGTTAGAAGAAAAGAAAAGACCAGCTAGAAAAGCTGCAGAAGAAGTTAGAGAAATTTCTAAGGAAAAAAAGGTTTGGATAATAAAAGCAAAAGAGATGGAATATAAATGTTATCTTTATGAAAGTATGTTTCCATCATTACCAGAATTAGTAGATGATAGTCAACATGAAGATGATATTATATATCAGGTTGTTGAAAATGAAGAAGGTATACAGAATAATGAAGATAATATCAGATTATATTTATCTGAAAAGGAATATAATGAGTTACCACTTTTAGATAAGTATCAAAGAGCTTTAGAAAATTGGTATTTTTATAGAAAGAAAACAAAGACTAGAATAGGATATGATTATGAATGTTATGTTGGTTATTATATGGAAAAGTTAGGATATAATGTAGAATATTATGGTCAAGAACAAGGATTAAAAGATTTAGGAAGAGACTTAATTTGTGAGAAAGATGGTAAAATGTATATTATTCAATGTAAATATTGGAGTAAGCAGAAAAAAATACATGAAAATGTTGTTAATCAGTTATTAGGTACTACATTAGAAATTTGTATAAGACAAATGCAAGAAAAATACAAGAGATATAATTCAGCATATGATTTAATAAGAGATAAAATAATTATCCCCAGAATAGTAACTAATATTACATTAAGTGATACTGCAAAGAGTTTTGCTAAATCATTAGGCGTTGAATATATGGAAAACTTTAAATTAGAAATGTATCCACTTATTAAATGTAATATAAATAATGGTGAAAAAATATATCACTTACCGTTTGATCAACAGTATAGAAGAACAGATATATCAAAAAAAGACGAATTTATGGCACTTACTGTAAAAGAAGCAGAAAATGCAGGATTTAGAAGAGCAAAAAGATATTATTTTCATGAATTTTAAAATATAAATATATAAGAGTCTTGTTATCAAGGCTCTTTTTTTGCTAAACTAGAGAAAAGAATAAATCTGTATTTTGAGGAGTAAAGTTGTATGACAAAAACAGCAAGACAATTACAAGAAGAAGGATTATTATACGATGTTTTTGAACAAGAATTAACTGATATAAAGGATAGAACATATGGTTTAGTCAGTGAATTGAGTAGAGCTAGTCATTTTGATACGGAATATGTGATGTCTTTAGTAAGAAAAATAGTAGCAAAAATAGGTCAAGATAGCTATATTGTGCCACCATTTCGTTGTGATTATGGCGATCATGTATTTATTGGCAATAATACATATATAAATTATAATTGTTGCTTTTTAGACTCAGCAAAAGTTACAATTGGCGATTATGTGTATATGGGGCCAAATTGTAATATTTTCACACCATGTCATCCTATTCATCATGAATTACGTAAGGAAAAAGTAACAGAATACGCACTTCCTGTAACAGTAGGTTCTCATAGTTGGATAGGTGGAGATGTAGTCATTACTCCAGGTGTTACTATTGGTGAAAATTGCGTCATTGGTGCAGGTTCTGTAGTAACAAAAGATATTCCAGCTAATTCAATTGCTGTAGGTAATCCTTGTAAAGTAATTAGACAGATAAATGATAAAGATAGAGAATATATAAATAGTTTGATTTTAGATGATGAAACAAAAGATAGCAAATATAAACAGGAAAATGGTTATGTTTATAGTGCGAAAGATGAAGCTATTTTTAATATAGTGAAAGATACAGTTCATTATGTAGAGATTTTAAATAAATTATCTAATAGTGAAATTCAACGTCGTAGAGATTTCTTAAGAACTTTTGTGGCAAAATTAGATGAAGGTGCTATGATTAATAGCCCATTTTATATGGAATTTGCCAATCATTTAGAAATGGGTGTAAATAGCTTTATCAATTATGATTGTATTATGCTTAACAATGCGATGGTAAAATTGGGCGATAATGTATTAGTTGGGCCAAAAGTAAGTTTCTATACAGCTATGCATCCAATTGACGCTAAACAACGTGAACAATGGCTTGTATATGCTAAGTCAATAACTGTTGAAGACAATGTATGGATTGGTGGTTCAGCTACTATTTTAGGTGGTGTAACTATTGGTAAAAACGCCATTGTAGGTGCTGGTGCAGTAGTAACAAAAGATGTTGAGCCAAATACAATAGTAGTGGGCAATCCTGCTAGAGTTTTGCGTAAAATCACAGCAGAAGATAGTAAGAAATTTCAAGAAGAATTAGCAAAGCAAAAAGATATAAATAAAAGTGAATTTAATAAGATGATAGCTGGTCAATGGTATAATGCAATGGATTATTCTATGTTGAAATTGCGTCAAGAAAATAATAAAAAGACAGAAGCATATAGCAGAATAACTATAAATACTTTATCTTATAAAGATAGAATGGCAAAGGCTATTGTTAAAGAATTTGGTGAAAATGCTAATATTATACCACCATTTACTTGTGATTATGGCTGTAATGTAAAAGTAGGAGATAATACTGTTATCAATCACAGTGGTGTATTTTTGGATACGAATGAAATCAATATTGGCAAACATGCTTTAATTGGGCCAAAATCTGGGCTTTATGGAGCTATACATCCTTTTGATGTAGAAGCTAGAAATGAAGGCATTGAAAAGGCAAAGACAATTAACATCGGTGATGGTGCTTGGCTTGGTGGTAAAGTAACAGTAGTGCCAGGTGTAAGCATTGGCAAACATTCAGTAATTGGTGCAGGTTCAGTGGTAACAAAAGATATACCAGATGATGTAGTAGCTGTAGGTAATCCTTGTCGAGTAATTAGAAAAATTACAGAAGATGATAAAATAAATCCAATCCGTAAAAAATAAATAGATAATAAAAAAGCCTTAAGAATTTTTCTTAAGGCTTTTATTGTTTCACGTGAAACATTTTATTAATCAATGACTGGTATCCAATTTTTATCTTTATAAGCAGCAAAACAAAGCTCAATTTGTTCTTTTGTATTTTTACCTAGAGACAGATTAGGGAGATTATCTAGCGTGAAATAAGCACTATCACTTGTTTCTATATTTTGATTGAATTTGCCGGAGATGACTTCACAGAGCATGAAGATTTTAGTTATGCCATAAGCATATAATGGCACATTGTGGCGATTTCTATCATGTATTGCGATTAATCTAGTAGGAACGACATCAAGACCAGCCTCCTCTTTGGCTTCTTTGATGAGATTATCGCAGATGGATTGGTTGACATCTACCCAGCCACCAGGGAGAGACCAACGGCCATCACGTTCTTTGACAAGCAGGATTTTATCATCTTTGAAGATAACAGAACGTGTATCTAATTTTGGTGTTTGATAGCCAGTCTCATTGCAAAATAGAGTTTTTACTTTTTCTACAGGTAAATCTACATATTCGCTCATGATTTCAGCAGCCATTTCGCTAAGTCTAGTGAAGCGTTCATAATCAAAATCATCTTTAGTATAGGCAAGACCAGCTTGAGCGATAAATTGCATTTCCATGGCAGTCGTAAGCCATTTATGATTGATATATGGTTTTTCAATCATAGTTAATGTATTTAAAATATCATAAGGTTGACGAAAATAATATTTTGCTTGAATATGTTTAAAATTATGGCAAGACCATGTAGCAAGGGCAAAATCTATATTTAATTCTTGGGCTAAATCACTATCTTGAGCATTGATGCCAATGAATAAAGCATTATCTTTATCTGTGAAATCTGCTTTAGTTTCTACAAGGGATATAGAGATATTTTTCTGTTCTAAAAGGGAAATTATTTGCTTGAATTCATTGTTTTGTAAAATTTTATTGATAAATAGTTTTTTATACATAAAATCACATCCGTAGTTTTATTTGTTCTTGGCTTATTAGCTTATTATATTTAAAGCGAGGAACTATTTATTTTTATTATAGCTATTTCTAAATAAAAAAGTAGTTATTTTGATCAAATTTATTATTGAAAACTATTATCAATTATTATATAATACATTTATGATAATGATTATCAATTTAAAGAGGTGAAGAAATGAGAGTATGTGATAATGTAGAAACTATGTTAGCTTTTCATGGTGCTCCTACGTTAGAAGGTATAAAGCCAGGTAGTTTGATTTCGTTCAATAAACAACGTATAAAAAATTGTCATTTGATGTTAAAACGATATAAGAAATGTATGGAATGTAAAGGCATAAGATTTTTTATAATATCAGAAACAGATAATTGGCTATTGCTCTTCATTTATCGCCAAAATGCTTTAAATCAGGTAATTCAAGATGATAAAGTTCAAGAATTTTTGAGTCTTTATGGCTATGTGAATTTTAAAAATCTAAATCAATGCCTAAATTATTTAAAGACTCGCATGAGCTTGCAAAAAGGCTTTCCTCATGAGATTGGCATATTTTTAGGTTATCCGCTAGAAGATGTAAAAGGTTTTATTGAAAATAGCGGACGTCATTTTAAAATATGTGGTCAATGGAAAGTATATTCAGATACGAAACGAGCTGAAAAATTATTTGCAAAATACGCAGAATGCTCAGACCGTTTTTGTGCTTGTTTATCACAAGGGCAATCAATAGAAGATTTAGTAAAAGCTGTTTAAGTTAAACTTTAGGAGGTTTTTTGATGAATAAAATAGCGATTATTTATTGGAGTGGTTCTGGAAATACAGAAGCAATGGCAAATGCAATTAAAACAGGTGTAGATGGTGCAGGAGTATCTTGCGATTTATATTTTGTAAGTGATTTTGATGTAGCTTCAATAAATGATTATGATGGGCTTATTTTAGGTTGTCCTGCTATGGGTGCAGAAGTTTTGGAAGAATCTGAATTTCAGCCAGTTTTTGATGAGATGATAAACTCTTTAAATGGTAAAGCTGTAGCTTTATTTGGCTCTTATGGTTGGGGCAGTGGCGAATGGATGACGACTTGGGAAGAACAAGTCAAAGAAGCTGGTGCTGATTTATTTGAAAATGGTTTAATCATCAATGAAGCACCAGATGAAGATGGCTTAAATACTTGTGAAGATTTTGGCAAACGCTTTGCTGTAAGTAAATAAATATATTTTGATTAATCCTTAGCGATAGCTAAGGATTTTTTTATTGACTTGAAGTGTACTTTAAGTTGTAAAATGACTATGTATATAAAAATATGCTATTATATGATATAAATAATATACATAGGAGAGGTAATTATGGAAAAAGCTAAAGTTTATTTTACTGATATGCGTGCATATCCAGGTAAAGAAAATTTATTACAAAAATTAGAACGCTTAATGATAAAAGCGGGTATTGATAAAATTGATTTTGAAAATAAATTTGTAGCCATAAAAATTCATTTTGGTGAACCAGGAAATTTAGCATATCTTCGTCCAAATTATGCAAAAGTAGTAGCTGATGTAGTAAAAGCTCGCGGTGGTAAACCGTTTTTAACAGATTGCAATACTTTATATGTAGGTCGTAGAAAAAACGCTATAGAACATATGGACGCAGCTTATGAAAACGGATATAATCCATTCACTACAGGTTGTCAGGTAATTATTGCAGATGGTTTAAAAGGTACAGATGAAGCTTATGTTCCAGTGCCAAATGGTGAATATGTAAAAGAAGCTAAAGTTGGTCAAGCTTTAATGGATGCAGATATCATTATTGATTTATCTCATTTTAAAGGTCACGAAATGACTGGTTTTGGTGGAGCAATTAAAAATATTGGCATGGGCGGTGGCTCTCGTGCTGGTAAAATGGAAATGCATTGTGATGGAAAACCAAGCGTAGATACAGATAAATGTGTAGGCTGTGGCGCTTGTAGTAGAATTTGTGCTCATGGTGCACCAATTATCACAGATAGAAAATGTTATATTGACCCAGATAAATGTTTAGGTTGCGGTCGTTGTATCGGTGCTTGTCATTTTGATGCTATTAAACCTACAAATTGGAATGCTGAAGATTTATTAAATAGACGTATGGCAGAATATGCTTATGCTATTTTAAATGGTAGACCACATTTCCATATCAATATCATTACAGATGTTTCTCCAAACTGTGATTGCCACGGTGAAAATGATATGCCAATTGTACCAAATCTTGGTATGGTAGCTTCTTTTGACCCAGTAGCAGTTGACCAAGCTAGTGCAGATATTGTAAATGAAGCACCAGTAATCGCTGGCTCTGAACTTGCTGATAATATCTTAAAAGATAGTATTGAAGCAGCAAAACATGACCATTTCCATAATACTCATCCAAATACAAATTGGCATGTATGTCTTGAACATGCTGAAAAAATTGGACTTGGTACTTGTGAATATGAATTAGTTAAAATTTAAGTTAGAAATAAGAAAGCAGCACTAAATTTTAATAGTGCTGTTTTTTTATATTTTTTTATCTATCTTTAATTTAATAGGAAATTATTATTAAATTTATATGATTGAATAATAATATAGTTAATAAATTTAAACTATAAATATATAGATTTTAATTATTATAAACTATTGAAAAATTTTTTGTTTAGTTTTAAAATAATTAAATAGTTAATTAACAATATAATACAAGAAAGGAAAATTTACATGATAAAAAGATATGGTATTTTTTTAATTGGACTTACCAAATGCGAGCGTAAAGCCCCTAAATTTATTTATGGGGATATAAGCTCGTTAAAAAACAATGATTCGATATCATTGTTTTTTATTGTATTATATTTTTAATAGTT
>ENA-ORNW01002166-ORNW01002166.1-human-gut-metagenome-genome-assembly--contig:-NODE-2166-length-13375-cov-3.275150_pt1 | contig 13375 bp, 11 predicted proteins | sample MGYA00242121_ERZ509034 | MGnify/ENA primary metagenome ERZ509034 (study PRJEB26280, sample SAMEA2338689) | human gut metagenome | biome: human gut; feature: human-associated habitat; material: faeces... | reverse complement strand
TTCATTCCGTTTCTTTGTTTTTTTACTGAAGAAAATGAGTCCGTTGGGAGAAAAAACTAGTCGGACTGTTAAAAAGTAAAAGAGTAAGATATTTGCTAATGAAAAACAGTACATTTGCACAGATTAATACACAAGTGCTATGACAAAAAATTATCTATTCTTACTGTTGGGTTTGCTGCTTGCAGCGTGTAGTTCTGATGACAAGGACGAACAACCGATTTTAGTAACCAATGTTGTAATGCCTGCTTCGGGAACAGTATTCAAGCCCGGTGAGAAGGTAACGATAATGGCGAAAGGATTTCAAGACAATGATGAAATCATGTTCGATATTCGCTGGCCGCTTCAAGACGAAGTGCTGCATGAAGGATATGCTAAAGGAGGACGGGGTGTTATAACGGAAAAGACGGCTACGAGCATTACTTTTCTGGCTCCCGGACACTGGCCTGCTTCTACAACGGAAATCTTGTTACGCCGCTCCGGTCAAATGATGTCTTTAGGAAAGATTTCGGTGGCGGATGGACAGGCACCCAAAGATTTTCAGCTTTATGGTATCATTAATTCCCGTTCCAATACCCACCGTCCTCATGCTATCGAATACATCAATCTTGAAAAGCCTCAGACGGCAGAGATAGTACGACTTGCAGACAATCAAGACTTCTCTTGTGTAGTCAACCTTCCCGGAAGCTGGAGCCTTAGTGGAGTATGGACGAAGGATGATCGCCGTACGACCGGACTTTATGATCTTTCTATGAACTATTGGGAAAAGCCGGGAGCTGATCAGCTTGTAACAATGGGGATAGCGACCGCTAACTCTGTATTTGGGGTATATCAAGGCGGAGACCGTTTATTTGTTAAAACAGTTAATGTGATGCCCTATACCAGAATGTATGTGCCGGAGAAACCTGATTATGGTTTTCTGCTGCCCGAAGGGATGAAGGCTGAAGCATTGTCACGTTATCCCTGTATACAAATGAGTGATGGAAATATACTCTGTTCGGCTGATAACGGCGATGGAACTTTTTCACCAGTAGTCTTGAACGGGCAAAATATAGAAGAGAAAAGTATATATGTTGGCGAACCGATAGAGGCTGTGGCATTGATCCCTTTTTGGATAGTTAAGCCTGTAGAAGGTATGGGAACGGCTAAATATACACGTGTTGGCGGATATATCGTATCGAAGAGAAATGGTGCTACAATAACAGAGGGAGATGGAACAGAATTTAGGCTATGGAACCCGACTACAAAGATGCTGGATGAACCTTTCACCACATTCCCTAATGCTGCGTGTTCAGTAGCCACACTTGTTTCGGATGATTTTAAGAAACAGGAGCTTTATGTATTGTTTGATGGTAGTCGGAATGGAAGGCTGATTTATGTATATGATTTACTAAAAGGTAGCTGGGAGTCATTATATCCAGGGGGCGGATTTCCTTATTCAGAAATCGTATTAGCCCGATAAGGTTATTACTCAGCTCTTCTCCGGGCTACTATGCACAAAGGCCCTTTTTCATGCTTATATGAAGCAATGGAGACAAAGCCGGACTGCAAGAGTATGGATTTCAATTCATCGCAAGAACGAATAATCATCCCGTCAATCAGATTTGTCCAAGTTTTGACTGACGGGTTATTCAGTTCGCAGCAAATCAGGAAATGTCCGTTCCGCTTTAATACCCGTGTTACTTCGGTGAATGCTTTCGGAAGATCGTTCCAAAAGTAAACCGTCTCGAAGGCAGTGACCACGTCGAACATTTCATCGGTATAAGGCAGTGTGTCTACCGTGCCTTGTTCTATAAAACAGCGGGTGGAAAGATATTTCTTGTTTTTCTTCTGTGCGAAAAGGACACTTTCCGGTGAAATGTCAATGCCGTATGCTTTTCCTTGCGGACAGCGACGCATCAGTTGTGTAAGATTGGCTCCGCCACCGCAACCAATGTCGAGCACATTCCATTCCTTATTCCATACTATATGTGACATTCCCCATTCGGAAAGCAAAGTGTGTCGTTTGTTCATTTCCCGGAGAATGACTCTTCCCCAAAAGCCTTCAGGCTTTTTGAGATTGTGGAATAACTTATGGATGATATTTCTTTTGCCCATGTTATAAACTAACTTTGCACGATGGAATAGATGATAATGCCTGCTAAAGTCAGCAATCCGGTATAGATCATAACTTCCGTTTGTTTCATTCCGGCGCCCTTTCCAGGAGCAGGAATGTCTGATTGAAGTCGTGCCGTTAACTTATGGGCGATAAAGTAGAACAGCCAACCTCCGAATCCACCGATAATGGCTCCTGCTACTAAATCACCGGGATAATGCAATCCCAGGTACAGGCGTGTATAAGAGTTGGTAAATGCCCAAAGTACGATAAATATGCTTAACCAGCGTTTACGGAACAGGCAAATCAGAAATATGGCAAGTCCGAAAGAATTGGCAGCATGACAGGAAGGGAAACCGAATCCTCCTCCTCGTCTTCCATTCACAATATAGACCAAATCCGCTATCGGATTTTCCGGATTGGAGGGACGCAGACGACCTACCAACGGACGAAGAAAACTATTGCACATCTGATCGGCAAACGTGATAGTGAGGGCGATCGCTACCACATAGCACAAAGCCACTTTCCAATGAAAATTCTTGAACAGTATATATAAGATACTGGCATACATCGGGACCCATATAACTTTACCTGTGAATGCACTCATGAAGTAATCCCAGAAAGGCGAATGTATTCCGTTGAAGAACAAAAGCAGTTGGGTGTCTATATCCGAAAGAAATTCTATCATAAAATAAATCGTATTATTAAAAGGTGGATTTGTCTGATCTTATCGTTTAGCCAGGTCATCATATAGTTTCTGAAGGAAGGCTTTGCCTTTTTCCAGATTGGCTCCTTTCTCTGTCCCCTCATCTATCTGGACGGTGTTGGCATCCAGATTGTACACTAATTGATTTTCCGCAGTCACCATGCCAAACAGTGTCGGTTCCGTGAAATACCCGAAGTGGGGAGAAGACGGATTAAAGATATTCTTGCTGAAAGTAAAGTCATCATGCGGCAATCCGAGCTGAGAAAGCAGCGTAGCGGCAATATCGATCTGCGAAGCGTATGTGTCTACTACTCGTGGTTCTTTCACGGCTCCTCCGATCAGTATTAGCGGAATTGTATGCCCTTCCAGCGGATTTTCTACCGGACGCGGATAAGCTCCCAAATGATCCGGTACAAGTACGATCAGTGTATTCTTCCACATCGGGGTCTCCTTATACTGTCTCACAAAATCTCCTACGCAACTATCAGCATAGGCGAAAGCATTCAGCACTTTATCGTCTAATCGGTAGAACGGAACTTCAAACGGCTCGTGACTGCTTGATGTTTGCACGATTTTAAAGAAAGGTTCCTGCTGCTTCTCTTCTTTGAGGTCTTTCAGGAAACGTTGGAAAAGTGTATGATCCGGTGCTCCCCATTTACCCTGACGTTCGGACAAAGGAAAATCCGTCTCGGAGATAATCTTTTCAATACCCGATGAAACCAGATAAGAGCGCATATTGGTGAAGTCTGCATCCCCTCCGTAATAGTATTCCAAACTGTATCCGGCATTTTTCAGACTGCGAGGAATGGAAGGAAGTCCGTCCGTTTTCTCAGGATACTTCATTATGCTGGTACTTGGCTGACCGGGATAACCACTGATAATAGATGCCAGTCCTCGATCCGTCCGGAAACTGTTTGCGTAGAAATTAGTGAATAACACTCCTTCTTTTCCGAATTTATCCATATTCACCGCTACATTCGGCTGTCCCCCCATTGTTTCCATTAAGTGTGTAGAAAAACTTTCGAGGATAATAAAGATGATATTCGGGCGTTGAGTATTTAGAATTTGCGGGATACTGTCTGTTGCTGCCACAGGTTTATCCAGCATTTCGGCCAACAGGTCATCTGCAACTTTCGGGTCCATAAACCGATATTGCTTATCGAAATTGTTTTGATGGGTAGCAGAATACATAAAACTGAATGCCGGATTGATGGCTGCATGATTCATCCGTTGGTTTTGGCTATAGTATACTTTGCTCAGGTTCATTGTTGATACGGAAAAACCGCCACGGATAGGAATGAAGAGCGCAGCTGTCAGTAATAAAAGGACGAGAGATACATACTGCCGCTGATAAGGTATCTTCAACGGTGCTTTCTCCCGGATAAGTACAGCGTAGAAAATACCGTAGAGGATGGCTGCATAGATCAGCATAGCTAGGATTCCGAGTAATATGAACCAGAAGCTGACGCTTGCCATGGCATCTTTCGGAGATGAGAAGAAGTAGAAGATCGGGGTGGCATCCAGCCGGAATCCCCAGAAACCGTATAAGCCCAGATCGATGATGAAGATGCAGGACATCACAAAAGCGATGATTCCAAAGTAACCTTGCCGGATGCGGCGTAGTATGGAAGATTTCGTCCAGGCGGAAGCGATAAGCAGGAAGCCTGGGATGGCAGTCAGATATCCTGCCAGTGAGAAATCCAGTGGCAAGCCGTGCCACATCACGCTGAAATAATCGCCGATTGAGGCGTCTGTATAGAGTTCATGGTAGTAAGCCATGAAAATAGGTTTTTGAAGGACAAACAGAAGAACGAACAAAAAATAAGTCGTGAGAAATTGCAGGATTCTCTTTTTCATATCTATAAACTTAAAAATATTGAACGGAGACAAAGGTACAATTCTTTTCTGTATCTTTGCGCATCAACCTGATAAAACGAGGTGAATGATGGCAAAAATTGCGAATAAATTAACAGATTTAGTGGGTAATACACCTCTAATGGAACTTTCCGGATATAGTGGAAAGTATGGTCTTAATCAGAATATTATCGCTAAACTGGAGGCTTTTAATCCGGCGGGAAGCGTAAAAGACAGAGTCGCTCTTTCTATGATTGAAGATGCGGAAGCCCGCGGGGCACTGAAACCCGGTGCCACCATTATCGAACCGACCAGCGGAAATACGGGAGTCGGACTGGCGATGGTAGCGACCATTAAAGGGTATCACCTGATATTGACTATGCCCGAAACGATGAGCCTGGAACGGCGAAATCTGTTGAAAGCACTGGGGGCGCAGATTGTGCTGACAGATGGCTTGGGCGGGATGGCTGCTTCTATTGCCAAGGCGCAGGAGTTGCGTGATAGTATCCCCGGATCGGTGATCCTGCAACAGTTTGAAAATCCTTCGAACGCTGCTGTCCACGAGCGGACAACAGGAGAAGAAATCTGGCGGGATACGGATGGTGAAGTGGCAGTGTTCGTTGCCGGAGTAGGAACCGGAGGTACGATTTGCGGCGTGGCGCGCGCCTTAAAAAAACATAATCCGGATGTTCATATCGTTGCGGTTGAACCTGCGTCTTCCCCCATATTGGCAGGAGGTCAGGCAGCACCACACCGCATACAGGGAATCGGGGCGAATTTTATTCCGAAACTTTATGATGCTTCTGTAGTGGATGAAGTGATCGGTGTGCCCGATGACGAAGCCATTCGTGCGGGGCGAGAGCTGGCTGCGACAGAAGGTTTGCTGGCCGGAATCTCTTCGGGAGCGGCCGTATATGCAGCCCGACAGTTGGCACAGCGTCTGGAGCTCAGGAACAAAAAAATCGTTGCGTTGTTACCTGATACGGGAGAACGCTATCTGTCGACCGAGTTGTTCGCTTTTGATGCCTATCCTTTGGATTAATATTTGAATCATGATAAGAATTATTTTAATTTTATTTCTTAGCTTTCCGGTTGCCCTGTGTGCGCAGACCTATCAGCAATTATCAGAAAAGGCAATTGAATATATCGAAATGGACAGTCTTTCCAAAGCCGAAGAACTACTGCTTCAGGCTTTGAAACTGGAGCCGAAGAATGCAAAGAATGCTATGCTTTTTTCCAATCTGGGATTGGTACAGCGTCGGTTGGGTGAATATGACAAGGCACTCGAATCTTATTCTTTTGCGCTGAACTTTGCTCCATTGGCAGTACCTATTCTGCTGGACCGAGCTGCGATTAATCTGGAAATGGGGAATACAGACCGTGCTTATACCGATTATTGTCAGGTACTTGACGAAGATAAACAGAATAAAGAAGCGCTGTTGATGCGGGCATATATCTATGTGCTCCGGAGGGATTACCCCGCGGCACGAATCGATTATAATCGCTTGTTGGAGATTGACCCGCAAAGTTATAGCGGTCGGCTTGGGCTGGCTACCTTGGAACAGAAAGAAGGAAAATTCAAGGAAGCGCTCGAAATTCTTAATAAGATGATTACGGCAACTCCCGAAGACGCGACTCTTTACATTGCCCGTGCAGATGTGGAACGGGAGATGAAGCATGAAGATCTGGCTTTGGTCGATTTGGAGGAAGCTATTCGTCTGAATCGGATGCCTATTTGTTGCGTGGCAATATTTATCTGACACAGAAAAAGAAAGCATTGGCTAAAATGGACTTTGAAAAAGCTATTTCGTTGGGCATACCTCCTGCTGATTTGCACGAGCAGCTGAAACAATGTAAATAAAAGACAAAACTTAAAACATATTACTACTAACTAATACCCAAACAGAAAATGAAACGTATTGTTTTTTTAGATTACGTGCGCGTGTTCGCATGTTTCCTCGTTATGGTGGTACACGCCAGTGAAAACTTTTATGGTGCTGCCGGATCTACGGACATGGCGGGGCCGCAATCTTTTTTAGCCAGTGAAGCAGACCGATTGTGGGTGGCCGTGTACGACGGTTTCTCACGCATGGCAGTACCATTGTTTATGATTGTCTCTGCTTATCTGCTGGTACCGATGAAGGAGGGACAGACTTCATGGCAGTTCTACCGCCGACGCTTCACTCATATCCTGCCACCGTTTTTTATATTTATGATACTTTATAGTATCCTGCCGATGTTGTGGGGACAGATAGACAGCGAGACATCAATAAAGGATATGTCTCGAATATTCCTGAACTTCCCGACGCTTGCAGGACACCTTTGGTTCATGTATCCTCTGATAAGTCTTTACCTGTTTATACCTATTATATCTCCTTGGTTGAGTAAAGCCACTGCAAAAGAAGAACGTTTCTTTATAGGACTGTTCCTGTTATCAACGTGTATGCCGTACTTCAATCGCTGGTTTGGTGAAGTGTGGGGACAGTGTTTTTGGAACGAATACCATATGTTGTGGTATTTCTCAGGTTATCTTGGATATCTTGTGTTGGCCCACTACATACGTGTACACTTAAAATGGGATCGCTCCAAACGTTTCATTGTAGGACTCATTTCAATGGTTGCCGGGGCTGCGCTGACTATTTACTCATTCTATATACAGGCTATTCCCGGAATTACTCATTCTACCCCTGTCATAGAAATAGGATGGGCTTTCTGTACGATTAACTGTGTACTTCTTACAGCGGGTACATTCCTTCTCTTCACTTGTATAAATCGGCCGGAAGCTCCGCGTTTCGTAACAGATATGTCGAAACTTAGCTATGGTATGTACCTTATGCATATATTCTGGCTCGGGTTATGGGCGACAGTATTCAAAAATACGCTGGAACTGCCTACTGTTGCCGCCATTCCATGTATTGCAGTGACTACATTTGTCTGCTGTTATATAACGACAAAGATTATCTCATTCATACCGGGAAGTAAATGGATTATAGGCTAAATAGATCGGATGTTCTTGAATTAAACAAAAAAAGGGAAGCGATTGCTTCCCTTTTTTTGTTTACTCATCTTAATTATATGGTCCTTCCTGATTACGCTTGAATAAGTTACTCTTTATTAAAGGTAAATCGATAGGACGGCTCAATACATTATTATACAAACTGCTTAATCAGATTCACAAACTCTTTTCCATATTTCTTCTTCTTAAACTCTCCGATACCACTGATTTCTCCGAATGCTTCGATGGTAGTCGGCCGTGAAATACTGAGCAGATGCAACACCTTATCCGATAGAATGATATATGCCGGAAGACCATCCTGATCGGCAATCTGTTTCCGCAATCCCCGTAGTGCTTCGAATAAATCTTCGTTTTCTCCACCGGGGATACCGAAAGGAAGTTCTTTTGCGATGACCACCTTCTTCTTTTTCCCTTTTCCTGTGACGATTTCTTCCCGATGAATCACGGCAAGCATTGCTTTCGCTTTTCCAAAAAGAATGTTACTTCCGCTTGGAGTGATTTTGAGATGGTTATTTTCATTGTAGGCTATTTCGAAATAGCCTAGTTGTAGCATTTGAAGTAAATAATCCTGCCAGTCACGAGGTGGTATGTCTCTTCCTGCGCCAAACGTCTTTAATTCCTGATATCCTTTTGCCGTAACTTCTGCCGAATAACTTCCACGAAGAATATCAATTAATATCCCTGTACTTATTTGTTGTTCTGCACGAGCTATGGCGCTCAACGCTTTTTGTACGATGACTGTACCGTCAAAGCGTTGTGGAGGGTTTTTACAGACATCACAGTTGCCACAATCTTCTGTTGAGGTTTCTCCGAAATAGCTCAACAGGATTCTTCTGCGGCAGATGTCCGCTTCTGCGTATTGCTGCATACGTTGCAACTTTTCCAGATTGATTGTCTGTTGGTTGCTTTCTGTGGCGAATTTAGTTAACAGGATCAGATCGCCCAGTGAATAGAACAATACAGTATCGCTTGGTAAGCCATCCCGTCCGGCACGCCCGATTTCCTGATAAAAACTTTCAATACTTTTAGGAAGATTATAATGAATAACCCATCGGACATTCGATTTGTCAATTCCCATACCAAAAGCAATGGTGGCGCATACTACCTGAATACGGTCATTAATGAAGTCATTCTGAGTCTCGTCCCGATGCTGCGGAGACAATCCGGCATGGTAGACACCGCATCGGATTCCCTGCTTTTGCAGCATTTGTGCTACAGTTTCCGTTTTATTACGGCTCATACAATAAATGATTCCACTTTCTTCTCTGTGGCGATGGATAAACTCCAGAATCGCTTTATTCTTCTCTTTTGCCTGAAAACCGCGTTTTACGTCCAGGCTGATGTTGGGACGGTCGAAAGAAGAAATAAACGTCCGGGGCTGTATCAGATGCAACTGTCGGATTATATCCTCACGGGTTATTTTGTCGGCTGTTGCCGTTAATGCAATAATCGGTACCTGCGGAAATTGCTGATGGAGCATTCCCATTTGTGTATATTCAGGACGGAAGTCATGTCCCCATTGGGAAATACAGTGGGCTTCGTCAATTGCGAAGAGCGAAATACTCATATCCCGCAACAGATAGTCCTTTTCCGCTATCAGCTTCTCCGGTGAAATATAAAGCAGTTTCAGGCGTCCTTCGATACAGGCACGGCGGAGATTGGCATTTTCCGTTTCGTCATTGCTGCTATTGAGTGCTCCTGCTGCGATGCCGTTGGCTTGCAATGTTTCTACCTGGTCTTTCATCAGTGAGATAAGCGGGGAGACCACTACAGCCGTTCCTTCAGAAAGCAATGCAGGTAGTTGATAACAGATCGATTTACCTCCTCCGGTGGGCATCAGTACCAGTGAATCCTGCTTGTTCAACAGGTGGCGGATGATTTCTTCCTGTAAGGGTCGGAAGCTGTCATAACCGAAATATGATTTTAGAGTTTCTTTCATCAACATTTGTTTAAACTTTGTGGCAAAGGTACGCTTTTCTTTAGCAATCTTTATCATGTCTCGATTTCTGTTTTGATTTTAATGCCCCAAGAGTTAAAGTTTCTTATTATTCACCCTTAATTCCTCTTTTTCAAGGTTTTTGATTGTTTTATTAGAAAAAAAATGCACAAAATAATTGTGTGTTTAAAAAAAAAGTAAGACATTTGTAACATGTAACGTTGCGAATGAGCAATTAATAACAAATAAACAAACCCTAACCAGTTAATTCAATGAGTGATTTAGAGAACAAAAAAGCGGAGGAAGCTCCAAAGAAACGTCCCTACAATTTGAGGGAAAAGAAAGAAAAGAAGGCTGCATATCGGTCATTAATCAGACCGGAACTGGCAGACGAGTTGTATGACAAGATTCTGAACATTGTAGTAGTTCAGAAGAAGTATAAAGATCCTGACTATTCAGCTAAAGATTTGGCTAAAGAGTTGAAGACCAATACTCGCTACCTTTCTGCAGTAGTGAATTCTCGTTTTGGTATGAACTACTCTTGTTTGTTGAATGAGTACAGAGTGAAAGACGCTCTGCATTTGTTGACAGACAAGCGTTATGCCGACAAGAATGTGGAAGAAATCAGTGCAATGGTTGGCTTTGCAAATCGTCAATCTTTTTACGCTGCATTTTACAAGAACGTAGGTGAAACTCCTAACGGATATCGCAAGAAACACGCTGAAAGTAAGAAGTAATTGCGTTTTCCGATACTGACCAAAAGGAATTACCTCTGAATGAAAAGTTCGGGGATAATTCCTTTTCTTATTTAATTAATCAATATCAGTAATTATGAAAAAACATTTTATTTCGATGGCAGTTACCGCTACGATCCTTGCATCCTGCGGTGGGGCCAAAACAACAACTGCTGAGGCAGATAAATTTGATTATACAGTGGAACAATTTGCAGACTTACAAATATTGCGGTACAAGGTTCCCGAATTCGAAACCTTGACGCTGAAACAGAAAGAACTGGTTTATTACCTGACTCAGGCTGCGCTGGAAGGACGCGACATCCTGTTTGATCAGAACGGAAAGTATAACCTGAGAATCCGTCGGATGCTCGAAGCCGTTTACACCAATTATAAAGGAGACAAGTCGGCTCCCGACTTCAAAAATATGGAAGTGTACCTCAAACGGGTATGGTTCTCCAATGGTATTCATCATCATTACGGCATGGAAAAGTTTGTGCCCGGTTTCTCGCAGGACTTCTTGAAACAGGCAGTGCTCGGAACAGACGCCCAATTACTTCCGTTATCAGAAGGACAGACTGCCGAACAACTCTGTGATGAGCTCTTCCCGGTTATGTTTGATCCGGCTATCCTGGCAAAGCGTGTAAATCAGGCGGACGGTGAAGACTTGGTGCTGACTTCTGCCTGCAATTATTACGACGGAGTCACTCAGCAGGAAGCGGAAAGCTTCTACGGAGCAATGAAAGACCCAAAAGATGAAACTCCGGTTTCTTACGGACTCAACAGCCGATTGGTGAAAGAAGATGGGAAAATACAGGAAAAAGTCTGGAAGGTAGGCGGACTTTATACTCAGGCGATTGAAAAGATTGTGTACTGGTTGAAGAAAGCGGAAACTGTTGCCGAAAATGATGCACAGAAAGCTGTGATCAGCAAACTGATTCAATTTTACGAAACAGGCAGCCTGAAAGACTTCGATGAATATGCTATCCTTTGGGTGAAAGACCTTGATTCAAGAATTGACTTCGTTAATGGCTTTACAGAAAGTTACGGCGATCTGCTGGGAGTGAAGGCCAGCTGGGAATCACTGGTCAACTTCAAAGACTTGGATGCTACGCACCGCACAGAGATTATCAGCAGCAATGCGCAATGGTTCGAAGATCATTCGCCGGTTGATAAATCTTTCAAAAAGGAAAAGGTAAAAGGGGTATCTGCCAAGGTGATCACTGCCGCTATTCTTGCCGGCGACTTATATCCTGCAACTGCCATCGGCATCAATCTTCCGAACGCTAACTGGATTCGTGCCCATCACGGCTCTAAGTCAGTTACTATCGGCAATATCACAGATGCTTATAATAAAGCTGCCCACGGTAACGGGTTCAATGAAGAGTTTGTCTGCAATGACGAAGAGAGACAGCGGATCGACCAATATGGCGACCTGACAGGTGAACTTCATACAGACTTACATGAATGTCTGGGACATGGTTCGGGCAAATTGCTTCCGGGAGTAGACCCTGACGCTTTGAAAGCGTATGGTTCTACTATAGAAGAAGCACGTGCCGACCTGTTCGGATTGTATTATGTGGCCGACCCGAAACTGGTGGAACTGAAACTTGTTCCGGATGCAGAGGCTTATAAAGCTGAATATTATACTTTCCTGATGAACGGTCTGATGACTCAGCTTGTACGTATCGAACCGGGAAATAATATCGAAGAAGCTCATATGCGCAACCGCCAGCTGATTGCCCGCTGGGTATTTGAAAAAGGTGCTCCCGACAAAGTGGTCGAAATGGTGAAGAGGGACGGAAAGACCTATGTTGTAGTCAATGATTATGAGAAAGTCCGTCAGTTGTTTGGTGAACTGCTGGCTGAAATCCAGCGAATCAAATCGACCGGTGATTTTGAGGGTGCCCGTACATTGGTCGAAAATTATGCCGTGAAGGTTGATCCTGCTTTGCACGCCGAAGTGTTGGCACGCTATAAGAAACTGAATCTGGCTCCTTACAAAGGTTTTATAAATCCGGTCTATGAACTGGTGACTGACAAAGATGGAAATATCACGGACGTTACCGTGTCTTATGATGAAGACTATGTAGAACAAATGTTGCGCTACAGCAAAGATTATTCTCCGTTGCCTTCCGTAAATAATTAATATTGAAAATGGATATAAAAGAACAACTGAAGGATATCAAAACACAGCTCCGTCTCTCTATGAACGGGGCTGTGTCCCAAAGTATGCGTGAGAAGGGATTGGTATACAAACTCAATTTCGGAGTCGAAATCCCCCGCATAAAGATGATTGCCGAAGGGTATGAAAAGAACCATGACCTGGCGCAGGCATTGTGGAAAGAAGACATTCGCGAATGCAAAATCATGGCAGCCATGTTGCAGCCTGTGGATACCTTTTATCCCGAAATAGCTGATATCTGGGTAGAAAGTATCCGTAACATAGAGATTGCGGAACTGACCTGTATGAATCTTTTCCAGCATTTGCCGTATGCCCCTGCTAAATCTTTTCATTGGATGGCTGATGAACAGGAATATGTGCAGACTTGCGGTTTCCTGACGGCTGCCCGTCTTTTGATGAAAAAGGGAGATATGACAGAAAGAGCCTCCGGCGAATTGCTCGACCAGGCACTTTGCGCTGTTCATTCAGAAAGCTATCATGTGCGGAATGCAGCTCTTCTGGCTATCCGTAAGTATATGCAGCATAACGAAGAACACGCTTTCCGTGTTTGCCGGATGGTTGAAGGAATGGCAGATTCCACAGTGGAAGCGGAGCAGATGCTCTATAATATGGTAAAAGAAGAAGTGGAGAATAAGTAATAGGTAATAAGTAATAGGTAATACCATGCGGGCATTCGCCGGATGGAATTTTAAGTAACTACGGTTATTACCTATTACCTATTACTTATTACTTATTTCCCAAAATTCTTTTGCTTTCCACAAAAAAGGCTTAACTTTGTTCGCGCTAATTTTGTGCTGATGATGGAAACTCAAAATGTGAAAGATACAGTAAGGCAGATATTCACGGAATATCTCA
>ENA-ORNW01002148-ORNW01002148.1-human-gut-metagenome-genome-assembly--contig:-NODE-2148-length-13489-cov-3.735671_pt1 | contig 13489 bp, 12 predicted proteins | sample MGYA00242121_ERZ509034 | MGnify/ENA primary metagenome ERZ509034 (study PRJEB26280, sample SAMEA2338689) | human gut metagenome | biome: human gut; feature: human-associated habitat; material: faeces... | reverse complement strand
TTGGCTTACTGTTCCGGGCAAAGCTCGCATGGGCAATCAGTATCATTTTGTTGTTGATAGCGCTAATTTACACCCTGCATTTTTATCCCTGGCTGAAATTTAGTATTGGATTTTGCATTTTTACGCTGGTGTTTTTGCTGATACTGCGCAAAGACTTCTCCCACAGTAGCGCCGCAGCCGGGACAATTTTTGCATTTATTAGTTTCACGACATTACTGTTTTACTCAACCTACGGTGCGCTTTATTTAAGCGAAGGTTTTAATCCGCGAATAGAAAGTTTGATGACCGCGTTCTATTTTTCGATAGAAACCATGTCAACCGTCGGCTATGGCGATATTGTCCCTGTTTCTGAATCAGCACGATTGTTCACTATTTCGGTCATTATTTCCGGCATTACCGTTTTTGCCACATCTATGACCTCAATTTTTGGTCCGCTTATCCGCGGGGGATTCAACAAACTTGTAAAAGGAAACAATCATACAATGCATCGTAAAGATCATTTTATTGTTTGCGGACATTCGATTCTCGCCATCAATACGATCCTGCAACTGAATCAACGCGGACAAAACGTAACGGTTATCAGCAACTTGCCTGAAGATGATATCAAGCAACTTGAGCAACGCTTAGGCGATAATGCTGATGTTATCCCCGGTGACAGTAATGACAGTTCTGTATTAAAGAAAGCGGGAATCGATCGTTGCCGGGCCATTCTGGCGCTGAGTGATAACGATGCAGATAACGCGTTTGTTGTACTCTCGGCAAAAGATATGAGCAGTGATGTCAAAACAGTTCTCGCCGTCAGTGATAGCAAAAACCTGAATAAGATTAAGATGGTACATCCGGATATCATTCTCTCACCGCAACTGTTTGGCAGCGAAATTCTGGCGCGAGTTTTAAATGGTGAAGAGATTAATAATGATATGCTCGTTTCAATGTTGTTGAACTCAGGTCATGGTATTTTCAGCGATAACGATGAACTAGAAACGAAAGCTGACAGTAAAGAATCGGCGCAAAAATAGAGTTTAAAGACGGAAGAGTAAACTTATTGGGCACCGCAATGGTGCCCAGTACATTTAGATATTGTAGATCGCAAACAATAACGAGTTACGCTGTTTGTTTAGAATGCACTTCCTGATGCTGTGGATACGCATATTTCGGCGCGACTGCCCCTCAAGCCAACGCGATTTACGTCGGCTAGCCTGACGCTGCATGCGCCAGCGCCCCACTTCCGTTCTACTCCGCTTCATGTTAACTACTCTATGCAATAACAGAATGGTCATTATACCCCCACCCCCGACGCTGACCAGTGCTTTTCCCGCGTTTTTATTTGCCAGATGAATCCATATGCGTAAACTCATAACAATGCGCTTTCAAAAGGATTTCTAATCTATGACAACCGTTTATACGTTGGTGAGTTGGTTGGCCATTCTGGGATACTGGTTGCTCATTGCAGGCGTAACTTTACGCATTCTAATGAAACGACGCGCAGTTCCCTCCGCGATGGCCTGGCTGTTGATTATTTACATTCTGCCGTTAGTCGGAATTATTGCCTATCTTGCCGTTGGCGAGCTCCATTTAGGCAAACGCCGCGCTGAGCGCGCCAGAGCGATGTGGCCTTCCACCGCAAAATGGCTTAACGACCTTAAAGCCTGTAAGCATATCTTCGCCGAAGAAAATAGCAGTGTCGCTGCGCCATTATTCAAGCTTTGCGAGCGTCGTCAGGGGATCGCTGGGGTCAAAGGGAATCAGCTACAACTGATGACCGAGTCAGATGATGTGATGCAGGCGTTAATCCGCGACATCCAGCTCGCGCGCCATAATATTGAGATGGTGTTTTATATCTGGCAGCCCGGCGGCATGGCGGACCAGGTGGCTGAATCATTAATGGCGGGCGGCTGCGCGACGCGGCATTCATTGCCGATTGATGCTCGACTCCGCCGGGAGTGTGGCTTTTTTCCGCAGCCCGTGGCCCGAGCTAATGCGTAATGCCGGTATTGAAGTGGTCGAAGCCTTAAAGGTCAATCTGATGCGTGTGTTTTTACGCCGTATGGACCTGCGCCAACATCGCAAGATGATCATGATCGATAATTACATCGCGTACACCGGCAGCATGAATATGGTCGATCCTCGCTACTTCAAACAAGATGCGGGCGTAGGGCAATGGATTGATCTGATGGCGCGTATGGAAGGCCCTATCGCCACCGCGATGGGGATTATTTATTCCTGCGACTGGGAGATTGAAACCGGAAAACGTATTCTGCCGCCACCACCAGATGTCAATATTATGCCGTTTGAACAGGCCAGCGGTCACACCATTCACACAATTGCTTCTGGCCCCGGCTTTCCGGAAGATCTCATTCACCAGGCATTATTGACTGCGGCTTATTCGGCGCGTGAATATTTGATCATGACCACGCCCTACTTTGTGCCAAGCGATGATTTACTTCATGCGATTTGCACGGCGGCGCAGCGCGGGGTGGATGTCAGTATTATCCTTCCGCGAAAAAATGACTCGATGCTGGTCGGCTGGGCCAGTCGCGCATTCTTTACGGAACTGCTGGCTGCTGGGGTTAAAATTTATCAGTTTGAAGGCGGGTTACTGCATACCAAGAGCGTGCTGGTCGATGGCGAACTAAGTCTGGTTGGCACAGTTAACCTTGATATGCGTAGTCTGTGGCTAAATTTCGAGATTACCCTGGCAATCGACGATAAAGGTTTTGGTGCTGACCTCGCCGCCGTTCAGGACGATTATATTTCGCGTTCACGTCTGCTCGATGCCCGTTTATGGCTAAAACGTCCATTATGGCAACGTGTCGCCGAGCGACTGTTTTACTTCTTCAGTCCGTTGCTGTAAAACGTCGCCAACAGAGGTTAAACAGGTAGTAACTATGGATATGGATCTAAACAATCGCCTGACTGAAGATGAAACGCTTGAACAGGCCTACGATATTTTTCTCGAACTGGCTGCCGACAATCTCGATCCAGCTGATGTTCTGCTGTTCAATCTTCAGTTTGAAGAGCGCGGCGGCGCGGAGTTATTCGATCCGGCGGAAGACTGGCAGGAACATGTTGATTTCGATTTGAACCCGGACTTTTTTGCCGAAGTGGTGATTGGTCTGGCGGACAGTGAAGATGGTGAAATCAACGATGTTTTTGCCCGCATTCTGTTATGCCGCGAAAAAGATCACAAACTTTGCCATATCATCTGGCGGGAATAAATAATCGCTTTTAGCGTGAAAAAGGGCTGACAACTGTCAGCCCTTATTGTTTTTAAAGCGGATCGACTTTCAGGCAAGAAACGGCGTGTCTGAAACTCCCCTCCAGAACAGGACGTGTTTTGGCGCACTCTGGACCGGCAATCGGGCAACGGGTACGGAAAACACAACCGGAAGGCGGGTTGATCGGCGACGGTAATTCCCCTTCCAGTAACTGGATGGTTTTGTTCTTCTCCAGATCCGGATCAGGTATGGGGACTGCCGACATCAATGCCCTGGTGTAAGGGTGTAGTGGATTGTGGTAGACCTCATCATAGGTCCCCAGTTCTACCGCATGGCCGAGATACATCACCAACACACGATCGGAAATGTGTTTTACCACGGCCAGGTCATGAGCGATAAAAATTAATGACAATCCCATCTCACGTTGCAATTGCTGGAGCAGGTTGACCACCTGTGCCTGAATTGACACGTCCAGCGCCGACACCGGCTCATCACAGATAATCAGCTTCGGTTCAAGAATAAGAGCACGCGCAATCCCGATACGCTGGCACTGCCCACCAGAGAACTCATGCGGATAGCGGTTAATCAGGTTAGGCAATAACCCGACTTTCAGCATCATCGCCTTCACGCGCTCGCGAACTTCCTGGCGTGACATTTTCGGATGATAAGTACGCAGTGGTTCAGCGATGATCTCGCCGATGGTCATACGCGGGTTTAGCGATGCCAACGGATCCTGGAAAATCATCTGAATATCACTGCGAACGGCACGCCATTCATCGGGCTTCATGCCCAGCAACTCTTTACCTAACCAGGCAACATGACCGTCGGTCGCCTTGACCAAACCGATGATGGCGCGAGCAAAGGTGGACTTACCGCATCCCGATTCCCCTACCACACCTAATGTTTCCCCTTCATACAGGCGAAGAGTGACACCATCGACGGCTTTGAGCGTTTTCGGCGGTTGCCAGAACCACTGTTTGCCATCTTTGATTTCAAAGTGCACTTTAAGATCGGCGATTTCAAGGAGGACTTTTCTTCCTTCAGTTACAGCATTCATAACAGTTCCTCCACCGGTTTAAAGCAAGCACGCAGACGGCCAGGCGTAAACTCTTCCAGCGGCGGTGCGCTACTACAAATTTCCATCGCATGCGGACAACGTGGCTGGAACGGGCAACCTTTCGGTAATCGCAGCAGGTTTGGCGGATTACCCGGGATGGTCAACATTGTTTCACCTTCCGCATCGAGACGCGGCACCGCGTTGAGCAAACCGATAGAATAAGGATGAACGGGTTGATAAAAGACATCGCGCGCGTTGCCATATTCCATCGTGCGCCCGGCGTACATTACCAGCACTTTGTCGCAGATCCCCGCCACCACGCCAAGATCGTGGGTGATCATAATGATGGCGGTATTAAATTCCCGCTTCAGTTCATTTAATAGCGTCATGATCTGCGCCTGTACGGTGACGTCCAGCGCAGTTGTTGGTTCATCCGCAATCAGCAGCTTAGGTCGACATAACAAGGCCATCGCAATCATGACTCGCTGACGCATGCCGCCAGAAAATTCGTGCGGGTACATTTTCATGCGTTTACGCGCTTCCGGCATTTTTACCGCATCGAGCATCCGCACCGACTCTTCAAACGCCTCAGCTTTGCTCATGTTCTTATGCAGCATCAGCACTTCCATCAACTGCTCACCGACGCGCATATAGGGATTCAACGAAGTCATTGGGTCCTGAAAAATCATTGAGATTTGTTCAGCGCGCAGTTTATTGAGTTCACGCTCTGGCAAATTGAGGATTTCACGCCCATTGAAGGTTGCCGATCCGCCAATACGTCCGTTGGCAGCCAACAGGCCCATCAACGCAAATGCAGTTTGCGATTTACCCGAACCAGACTCACCTACAATACCCAGCGTTTCTCCGGCACGTAGGGAAAAATTCAAATCATTGACCGCCGTGACGTCGCCGTCCGGGGTACTAAAGGTGACACGCAAATCTTTCACGTTCAGCAGTGCGTCAGCCTGTTGTTGTGCGAGCGGCACAGTTGCAGTTTCAATTACGCTCATGGCTGCACTCCTTAACGATCTTTCGGGTCGAGGGCATCACGCAAGCCATCGCCGATAAAGTTGAAACAAAACAGCGTCACCACGAGGAATCCCGCTGGGAACAACAATAACCATGGAGAGACTTCCATCGAGTTCGCGCCATCACTCAGCAATGCACCCCAGCTGCTTAACGGCTCTTGCGTACCCAACCCCAGGAAGCTAAGGAAAGATTCAAAGAGGATCATGCTGGGCACCAGAAGTGATGCGTAGACCACCACCACACCGAGTACATTCGGCACAATGTGGCGAATAACAATGCCCGATGTCGATACACCGCCAACTTGTGCCGCCTCAATAAACTCTTTGCGCTTCAGACTCAGGGTTTGCCCACGCACAATACGAGCCATATCCAGCCAGGAAACCATGCCTATCGCCACGAAAATCAGCAGGATGTTTTGACCGAAAAAGGTCACCAGCAAAATGACGAAGAACATGAATGGGAAGGAGTTGAGGATTTCCAGCAGACGCATCATTACCGAATCCACTTTACCGCCCAGATAACCGGAAAGCGAACCATAAAGTGTCCCGACGACCACAGCCACCAGTGCCGCAGCAACACCGACCATGAGTGAGATACGCCCGCCAATCGCAACGCGCACAAGCAGGTCGCGACCGGATGAGTCAGTACCAAAGTAGTGACCGGACTCCATATCCGGGGCGCTGGACATCATCGCCCAGTCAGTATCGTCATAGGCAAACTGCGAAAGCATCGGTGCCAGGATTACAAATAACGCGATCAGCACCAGCACTATCAGACTGGCAACCGCCGCACGGTTATGCATAAAACGTCGACGTGCGTCCTGCCACAAGCTGCGCCCTTCGACCTCCAGCTTTTCACTGAAATTTTCCAGCGTCTCGCTGTTTTTCTTACTTAACATCATCGCGAGCTCCAGTATCAGTAACGGATTTTCGGGTCGATAACCGCATATAGCACATCGACAATGGCATTAAACAAAATGGTTAACGCACCAACCAGGATGGTCAGGCTTAACACTAAGGAATAGTCACGGTTCAATGCGCCATTAACGAACAGTTGCCCAATCCCCGGCAAACCATAAATGGTTTCGATGACCATAGAACCGGTAATAATGCCGACAAATGCGGGGCCCATATAGGAGAGCACGGGTAACAGAGCAGGTTTTAATGCGTGGCGTAAAATGATCCGCCGCATAGGTAACCCTTTCGCCCGGGCAGTACGAATAAAGTTGGAGTGTAATACTTCAATCATAGAGCCACGGGTAATACGCGCAATACTGGCGATATAAGCGAGTGACAACGCCACCATCGGCAATATCATGAATTTAAGCGCCCCACCATTCCAGCCACCGCCCGGCAGCCAATGCAAAATGATCGCAAATATCATGACTAATAATGGTGCAACCACAAAACTGGGGATAACAACCCCGGTCATTGCCAGCCCCATCACGGTATAGTCCCATTTGGTGTTTTGTTTTAATGCGGCAATAACGCCAGCACTAACACCCAGTATTACCGCAAGGAAAAATGCTGCGGCTCCCAGTTTGGCAGAAACGGGAAAACTGGATGCCACCAGGTCATTGACCGAATAATCTTTATATTTAAACGATGGACCGAAATCGCCATGCGCCAGTTGTTTCAGGTAGCTGAAATACTGTGTCATGATCGGATCATTAAGATGATATTTCGCTTCGATATTGGCCATCACTTCTGGCGGTAAAGTACGTTCGCCGGTAAAAGGGCTTCCCGGCGCGAGGCGCATCATAAAGAACGAAATAGTAATAAGAATAAATAGCGTCGGAATCGCTTCCAGACAGCGACGTAGAATAAATTTTAACATTGCCCTACCTTCTGGCCTGTGCCTTCTGTAATGCGATAAAAATCAGACACCGTGGAGCAGGACACTCCTGCCCCACGTATTGCCATTAGTGCTTCACAATGTACATATTCCGGGTATAGGTATTATCCAGCGGATCTTTGCCGGTATAGCCACCAACCCACGGTTTCACCAGACGCGCATTCACGTAGTAATAAACAGGAACAATGGCCGAATCCTTATCCAGCTGTTGTTCTGCTTTAGTGTACAGAGCTGTGCGCTGCGCCTCGTCAGTCACTTTCAGCGTTTCCGCCATAATGCTGTCAAAGGCCGGGCTCTTATAATGCGCGGTATTCATCGAGCTGTTCGACAGCATGGTGTTCAGGAAGGAAGTTGGTTCGTTGTAGTCTGCACACCAGCCTGCACGGGCCACATCAAAAGTGCCCTGGTGACGGGTGTCGAGGAACGTTTTCCACTCCTGGTTAACCAGTTTGACGTTTACACCAATGTTTTTCTTCCACAATGAAGAGGCAGCAATCGCCAGCTTTTTATGCAGATCGGAGGTGTTATACAGCAGGTTGATGGTCAACGGTTTGTCTGCGGTATAACCCGCTTCAGCCAGCAGTTTTTTCGCTTCTTCGTTACGTTTTTCCTGGCTCCAGCCAAACCATTCTGGCTGAGTCAATTTTGCGCCATCAGTATACGGTGGAGTGTAACCATAGGCGGGCATGTCGCCCTGCGCTTTCACTTTATTAACAATGATATCGCGGTCCATACCTAGTTTCAGTGCGGTACGCACACGCACATCGTTGAATGGCGGTTTCTGGTTGTTAATTTCGTAATAGTAAGTGCACAGGTATGGATCAACGTGAACTTCGTCCGGGATCTCTTTTTTCAGCTTCTGGAACAATTCGATCGGCATGTTGTTATACGTCATGTCGATTTCACCACTACGGTAGCGGTTGACATCGGTAACTTCAGAAGCAATAGGCAAATAGGTTACCTGGTTAATAACGGTTTTCGCGTTGTTCCAGTAGGTCGGGCTGCGTTCAAGAACGATTCGTTCGTTTACGACCCAATCTTTTAAGGTATAGGCACCGTTGGTGACGATATTACCAGGCTGGGTCCATTTTTCGCCGAATTTCTCGATAGCGGCTTTTGGCACCGGTGAAGTTGATGGGTGAACAAGTAATTTATAGAAGTACGGAACGGGTTCACTTAAGGTGACTTCTAATGTGTGATCATCAATAGCTTTCACGCCGAGATCGGTAATCGGTTTTTTCCCTTCAAGAATTTCATCAATACCGGCGATATGCCCATATTGCAGATAACTGGCATACGGAGAAGCGGTGTTCGGATCAACAGAACGTTGCCAGCTATACACAAAGTCTTGTGCTGTGACTGGCGTGCCATCAGACCATTTCGCATCTTTACGCAAATGGAAGGTCCAGACTTTCGCGTCTTTATTATCCCAGGATTCAGCGACGCCAGGTGCCGGATGACCGTCAAGATCGCTGACCAGTAAGCCTTCAAACAGGTCTCGGCTGATATTAGACTCCGGAACACCTTCAATTTTGTGCGGATCTAATGACTGAACTTCTGAACCATTGTTACGTACCAGCGTTTGTTTTTCCGCCAGTGTGACGCCTGCGGGTACATCAGCTGCCAGCGCGACATCCCCTGCCATTAGCGCAGCCAGAACGCCAGCTGCTACTAAACTTCTCTTGGTGATGTTGGTCATTGTTTTTTGGACTCCCTCATTATAATTACTGGTATTAACCAGCATGTGTAATCCCGGAATGGGACCCTGCACAGGCTCGGAGACGTTCTGCTGTCAGGTTACTTTATCGTTACGGATTGCTATCACCGACTTTATTTATTCTGGTGATTCAGACGATCACCTTATGTCGATTCGTACTGTGTCTCCCCTGTCGAGACACATTATTCTTTCGCGACGCTCTTTAATTGTTAATTATTCTCATTACCAATAAAGAATCGCCTGGCGGTTGCCCGGAAAGTACCAAATGCGCTTCTTACTCGCCAATACATTTTGCAAAATTGTTAAGCAATTCTCTTTTATTGACCGTATCAGAATCTATAGCTTGCTTCCATGTCTTAACAAACATCTTTAAATTCAATCAAATAGAGATTGGTTAAGCATGTCTATCTTTTCTGATTACAGTTCCAGCAGTGAAATGCACAATAATTTAACAATTGATTATTATTTAGCACTTTCCTCTACCAAAGGCAGTGGAATTACTAATATCATTTCAATTATTCTTCAGCAAGCCCAGGATTATGATGTGGCGAAAATAACATGATGGTGAGGAGAAGCAGTTAAGGAAATCCTTATAACTAACTGTAATTTGAGAAGAATATTTTTACCTATTCCTTTTGCTTTTGATAACTGCGCGGGAACAAAGTAAAAATAATGACGAAGTAAACGGAGCATGGCAGCTCCGTTTCATTTGAAAGGAATTAATTAAGCAGGCCGGGGAAAATCCCCTTAATACCAGTAACGATAAATTCAATCCCCAATGCCATCAGCAATAGCCCCATAATACGCGTAATCACGTTGATGCCGGTCTGGCGTAAAACCCGTACCAGCCACGGTGCCATGCGGAACAATCCCCAACAACATAAAGCGAACAATGCAATAGCCACAAAGAAACCAAACAGATAGCTAATGCTGTGATAACGCGTACCCCAGACGATGGTAGAACTGATCGCCCCTGGCCCCGCCATCAACGGCAACGCCAGTGGCACCACACCAATGCTTTCACGTACCGCGGTTTCTGATTTTTCTTGCTTGTTCTGTTTATCCTCGCCAAGCTTGCCGCTGATCATCGACATCGCTATTGTCACCACCAGGATACCCCCGGCGATACGGAACGAATCAATTGATATACCAAAAAGTTGTAGAATCGTGTCGCCGAGAAAAAGCGAGATCCACAAGATAATGGCCACAGACAGGTTGGCTGTAAGGTTAGTTTTGTTTCGCGCTGCCGCTGTCTGATAACTGGTCATGCTGATAAAGACGGGAATAATCCCTACCGGGTTGACCAGCGCAAATAACCCGATGAAAAATTTGAAGTAAACGGGAAAATCAAAAAGGGTCTGAATCACGGTTAGCTCCGAAGCAAAAGCCGGATAATGTTAGCCATAAATAAGGTTGAAAAGACGCGCTGACAATACGCCTTTTGACAGCATTTTTCACCTCCTAACTACTTAAAATTGCTATCATTCGTTATTGTTATCTAGTTGTGCAAAACATGCTAATGTAGCCACCAAATCATACTACAATTTATTAACTGTTAGCTATAATGGCGAAAAGCGATGCTGAAAGGTGTCAGCTTTGCAAAAATTTGATTTGGATCACGTAATCAGTACCCAGAAGTGAGTAATCTTGCTTACGCCACCTGGAAGTGACGCATTAGAGATAATAACTCTAATGTTTAAACTCTTTTAGTAAATCACAGTGAGTGTGAGCGCGAGTAAGCTTTTGATTTTCATCGGTTAAGCAAATCATCACCGCACTGACTATACTCTCGTATTCGAGCAGATGATTTACTAAAAAAGTTTAACATTATCAGGAGAGCATTATGGCTGTTACTAATGTCGCTGAACTTAACGCACTCGTAGAGCGTGTAAAAAAAGCCCAGCGTGAATATGCCAGTTTCACTCAAGAGCAAGTAGACAAAATCTTCCGCGCCGCCGCTCTGGCTGCTGCAGATGCTCGAATCCCACTCGCGAAAATGGCCGTTGCCGAATCCGGCATGGGTATCGTCGAAGATAAAGTGATCAAAAACCACTTTGCTTCTGAATATATCTACAACGCCTATAAAGATGAAAAAACCTGTGGTGTTCTGTCTGAAGACGACACTTTTGGTACCATCACTATCGCTGAACCAATCGGTATTATTTGCGGTATCGTTCCGACCACTAACCCGACTTCAACTGCTATCTTCAAATCGCTGATCAGTCTGAAGACCCGTAACGCCATTATCTTCTCCCCGCACCCGCGTGCAAAAGATGCCACCAACAAAGCGGCTGATATCGTTCTGCAGGCTGCTATCGCTGCCGGTGCTCCGAAAGATCTGATCGGCTGGATCGATCAACCTTCTGTTGAACTTTCTAACGCACTGATGCACCACCCAGACATCAACCTGATCCTCGCGACTGGTGGTCCGGGCATGGTTAAAGCCGCATACAGCTCCGGTAAACCAGCTATCGGTGTAGGCGCGGGTAACACTCCAGTTGTTATTGATGAAACTGCTGATATCAAACGTGCAGTTGCATCTGTACTGATGTCCAAAACCTTCGACAACGGCGTAATCTGTGCTTCTGAACAGTCTGTTGTTGTTGTTGACTCTGTTTATGACGCAGTACGTGAACGTTTCGCAACCCACGGCGGCTATCTGTTGCAGGGTAAAGAGCTGAAAGCTGTTCAGGACGTTATCCTGAAAAACGGTGCGCTGAACGCGGCTATCGTAGGTCAGCCAGCCTATAAAATTGCTGAACTGGCAGGTTTCTCTGTACCAGAAAACACAAAGATTCTGATCGGTGAAGTGACCGTTGTTGATGAAAGCGAACCGTTCGCACATGAAAAACTGTCCCCGACTCTGGCAATGTACCGCGCTAAAGATTTCGAAGACGCGGTAGAAAAAGCAGAGAAACTGGTTGCTATGGGTGGTATCGGTCATACCTCTTGCCTGTACACTGACCAGGATAACCAACCGGCTCGCGTTTCTTACTTCGGTCAGAAAATGAAAACGGCTCGTATCCTGATTAACACCCCGGCTTCTCAGGGTGGTATCGGTGACCTGTATAACTTCAAACTCGCACCTTCCCTGACTCTGGGTTGTGGTTCCTGGGGTGGTAACTCCATCTCTGAAAACGTTGGTCCGAAACACCTGATCAACAAGAAAACCGTTGCTAAGCGAGCTGAAAACATGTTGTGGCACAAACTTCCGAAATCTATCTACTTCCGCCGTGGCTCCCTGCCAATCGCGCTGGATGAAGTGATTACTGATGGCCACAAACGTGCGCTCATCGTGACTGACCGCTTCCTGTTCAACAATGGTTATGCTGATCAGATCACTTCCGTACTGAAAGCAGCAGGCGTTGAAACTGAAGTCTTCTTCGAAGTAGAAGCGGACCCGACCCTGAGCATCGTTCGTAAAGGTGCAGAACTGGCAAACTCCTTCAAACCAGACGTGATTATCGCGCTGGGTGGTGGTTCCCCGATGGACGCCGCGAAGATCATGTGGGTTATGTACGAACATCCGGAAACTCACTTCGAAGAGCTGGCGCTGCGCTTTATGGATATCCGTAAACGTATCTACAAGTTCCCGAAAATGGGCGTGAAAGCGAAAATGATCGCTGTCACCACCACTTCTGGTACAGGTTCTGAAGTCACTCCGTTTGCGGTTGTAACTGACGACGCTACTGGTCAGAAATACCCGCTGGCGGACTATGCGCTGACCCCGGATATGGCGATTGTCGACGCCAACCTGGTTATGGACATGCCGAAGTCCCTGTGTGCTTTCGGTGGTCTGGACGCAGTAACTCACGCCATGGAAGCTTATGTTTCTGTACTGGCATCTGAGTTCTCTGATGGTCAGGCTCTGCAGGCACTGAAACTGCTGAAAGAATATCTGCCAGCGTCCTACCACGAAGGGTCTAAAAATCCGGTAGCGCGTGAACGTGTTCACAGTGCAGCGACTATCGCGGGTATCGCGTTTGCGAACGCCTTCCTGGGTGTATGTCACTCAATGGCGCACAAACTGGGTTCCCAGTTCCATATTCCGCACGGTCTGGCAAACGCCCTGCTGATTTGTAACGTTATTCGCTACAATGCGAACGACAACCCGACCAAGCAGACTGCATTCAGCCAGTATGACCGTCCGCAGGCTCGCCGTCGTTATGCTGAAATTGCCGACCACCTGGGTCTGAGCGCACCGGGTGACCGTACTGCTGCTAAGATCGAGAAACTGCTGGCATGGCTGGAAACGCTGAAAGCTGAACTGGGTATTCCGAAATCTATCCGTGAAGCTGGCGTTCAGGAAGCAGACTTCCTGGCGAACGTGGATAAACTGTCTGAAGATGCATTCGATGACCAGTGCACCGGCGCTAACCCGCGTTACCCGCTGATCTCCGAGCTGAAACAGATTCTGCTGGATACCTACTACGGTCGTGATTATGTAGAAGGTGAAACTGCAGCGAAAAAAGAAGCCGCTCCGGCTAAAGCTGAGAAAAAAGCGAAAAAATCCGCTTAATCAGTAGCGCTGTCTGGCAACATAAACGGCCCCTTCTGGGGTAATGCCGATCAGTTAAGGATCAGTTGACCGATCCAGTGGCTGTGTAAGAATCC
>ENA-ORNW01002146-ORNW01002146.1-human-gut-metagenome-genome-assembly--contig:-NODE-2146-length-13504-cov-3.218827_pt1 | contig 13504 bp, 10 predicted proteins | sample MGYA00242121_ERZ509034 | MGnify/ENA primary metagenome ERZ509034 (study PRJEB26280, sample SAMEA2338689) | human gut metagenome | biome: human gut; feature: human-associated habitat; material: faeces... | reverse complement strand
TGCAATGGCTAAATCCATGCCACGAACTGTAAAACCCAAATTCAGGCAGAAGCCTGCGGCGTCACCAACGATCATCACGCCATCGTTAACCAGCTGCGGCACCATTGCCAGACCGCCTTCTGGCACCATATGCGCGGAATATTCAAGCAACTTGCCGCCGCTAATCAGCGGGCGAATGGCGGGGTGTTGTTTAAAATCTTCCAGCATTTGCGGCACGCTTTTTTGCGCATGGGCGATATCACCCAATCCACAAACCAGCCCCAAGGATATGGAATCCTTGTTGGTATAGAGAAATCCCCCGCCCATCAGGCCGTCAGAAGGGGAACCGGCAAACAGCCAGGCGGCACCTTCCTCGCCCGTAATATTAAAGCGATCGTTGATCTGTTCTGGTGTCAGGCCAATAACCTCTTTAACACCAACAGCGTAATGATGCGGATCGGAAGCGGAAACCATTCCCAGCGAGCGGCCAAGCATCGAGTTAACGCCATCAGCCAGAATCACCACATTCGCTTCGAGAATATCATCCCCAGCCTGCACGCCAGTGACCTTGTTTCCTTCACGAACCAGCGCATCGACGCGTACGCCCGGGATAAACTGCGCGCCCGCCTGCTCGGCTTGTTCCATCAACCACGGGTCCAGACGATTACGCAATACGGTATAAGATGCGTGTTGCGGAACATCTGGTTGCTCGCGGTGAAAATCGAGGGTAACGGCGCTTTCTTCGGTTAAGAAGGAGATTTTCTCGCGTGTGACCTTGCGTTCTACCGGCGCTGATACTGCAAAGCCTGGAATGATTGCTTCAAGTGTGTGGGCATAAAGACGCCCGCCGGTCATGTTTTTACATCCGGCACTGTCGCCGCGTTCTATCACCAGGACATCCAGCCCGGCTCGTGCCATGACCAGTGCGGCAACGCTACCAGCAACGCCCGCACCGACCACAATGGCATCAAATTTGTCATCCGACATGCGTTATGCTCCCTTCCCGCTGCGTTTACAGCGGGAGATGTGGTTGAAAGGGGAATTAGCGGCTCAACTGGCTAATCAGGGCAGGGACGACTTTGTAGATATCGCCCACCAGACCGTAGTCGGCATAGTTGAAGATTGGCGCATTTTTATCTTTATTGATGGCGACAATCACTTTTGCGCCGTTGCCGCCAACCATATGCTGGATCTGCCCGGAGATCCCCAGCGTCAGGTAGAGATCGGATTTCAGCAACACGCCGGAGACACCGATATAACGTTCACGCTCCATCCAGTTCTCGCCTTCGGCAATTGGACGTGAACAGCCGACTTCAGCATTCAGCACCGCCGCCAGTTCGTGGACCATTTTCAGGTCATCCTGCGCCGCCAGTCCACGACCGACGCCAACCACACGTTTTGCTTTGCTCAGGTCCACGCTGCTTGCGGCTTTCGCACGGCGTTCGCGACAGAGAATTTCATGACGCGGAGCAACATAAGGTACCGTTTCTGTCGGGCACTGATGAGAGGTATCACTGGTGCACGGTTCCTGAACACCGGGTGCAAGGGTAATGATCGCCAGCGGGCTGTTGATCTTTTCCTGAGCGAACGCTAACCCGCCATACATCCGGTGTTCGGCGCAAATGTGACCATCGACAATATCCACCGCCGTGGCATCGTTCACCAGCGCCGCATTCAGTTGCACACTTAACCGTGCTGCCAGCGCTTTACCACGTTTCGTCGCGGCCAACAGCAACATAGCGGGGTGTTTATCTTTCAGCAGGGCAGCAATGCTTTCGGCGTAATTTTCAGTGCGTTGCAGCGCGTCGTTTTGCGCAAGAACATAAATACATTTTGGACCATAAGGCATAACTGCCTGCGCCTGGTCGGTATTTTGTACAATGGCATACACCTGTTGGCCCCATTGCTGAGCGCCGCCAAACAGTTCAGCATAACGTTCAGGATTATCGCTAAAGACCCAGACGCTGTTTAATTGACTCATCGTTTCTTCTCCGTAGGCTTCAGTTCAGGGCTTTCTTCAGATGTTCCGCCAGCTCGGCAATGGCCTCCGGCGAATCGTTATCGAGAATGATGTGCTTACGTTCTGTTTGCGGCGGTACGCGAATGCCGACCAGTTCAGCAAGTGGCGCGCTCTGGCTCCAGCCAATATCACTTGCCTGCCACTGATTTACCGGTTTTTTACCCGCGCCAAGAATGGCTTTCATCGAAGGAATGCGTGGCACGTTAATATCGGAGGTGACGCAGAGCACGGCTGGAACAGAGAGTTCAATAACTTCAACATCATCTTCAAGCGTGCGTTCAATCACCAGTGTATTGCCCTGACGCTGAATAGCACTCACTGCATTAATCACCGGAAGTTGCAGAATTTCTCCGACCAGCAAGCCAACCTGCTGGGCATAAAGGTCGCCGGAACCTTCACCAAAGATCAGTAAATCGAAGCCGATCTTTTCAATTGCTGCCGCCAGCGCTTTTGCGGTATCGAGAGGCAGTGCATGTTCAAGTTGCGCATCCTGCACCAAATACAGGCTGTGCGGCCCGCGGGATAGCACGTCTTTGCGCACTTTCGAGTTCTGCAACAATGAGCCGCCAACGGTCAGCGCGGCTATCTCATCGTCATCTGTTGCGAGCTGGCTTGCAGCTTCAATGGCATTGAGATCGAACTGGCTGATTTTGGCGTCGGCATTGTCGAAATTCAGGGTGTATTCTGGAGTGACAACAATGTCCTGTTCTTCAGGCACCAGCTTAAAGCAGGTTATTATTTTCATGATTTCTCCTGTGAGTCGCATACGGAACCATCTCCGATGGAAGGTAAAAATGGCCTGAAAATAGTGTGCGATAGCGGTGCGGGGTTTTCGACGGAGCAAGCTGTTTTCCTTGCCAACAATCTTGCAAAAAAAATGCGATCGCTAAAACAAAAGTGCAATTTGCGGCAATATAGTTATTCCATGACCGTACAATCTTGCATTCAGTGTAAATAATCTTGTTTAGCTCTCGCTAAACGCGGTTGTATAACCGCAATACACGCCGTATTTTATCCGGCATATATTGTTTTTGCTTGCTCATGGAATAGGGAGGTTGTCATGTATCAACGCTGTTTTGATAACGCCAGTGAAACGCTGTTTGTCGCCGGTAAAACGCCACGGCTTTCACGTTTTGCATTTAGCGATGATCCAAAATGGGAGTCCGGACATCACGTGCATGACAATGAAACCGAGTTGATTTACGTCAAGAAAGGGGTTGCAAGGTTTACCATCGATTCTTCGTTATATGTCGCACATGCGGATGACATTGTGGTGATAGAACGCGGCAGGCTGCATGCGGTGGCCTCTGACGTTAACGATCCGGCAACGACGTGTACCTGTGCGCTGTACGGCTTTCAGTTTCAGGGGGCTGAGGAAAATCATCTACTGCAACCGCATTCTTGTCCGGTAATTGCCGCGGGGCAGGGAAAAGAAGTCATTAAAACCTTATTTAATGAGCTAAGTGTGATTTTGCCGCAAAGTAAAAATAGCCAAACATCTTCGTTATGGGATGCATTTGCCTATACATTAGCAATTCTTTACTACGAAAACTTTAAAAATGCTTATCGTTCGGAGCAGGGGTATATTAAAAAAGATGTTCTGATAAAAGATATTCTTTTCTATCTGAATAATAATTATTGCGAAAAAATCACTTTAGAACAGTTATCGAAAAAATTTCGTGCCAGCGTCAGTTATATTTGCCATGAATTTACCAAAGAGTATCGTATTTCCCCTATTAACTATGTTATTCAACGGCGTATGACGGAAGCAAAATGGTCACTCACTAATACTGAATTATCACAGGCAGAGATCTCCTGGCGCGTGGGTTATGAAAATGTCGATCACTTTGCCAAACTGTTTTTGCGCCATGTCGGTTGTTCGCCCAGCGATTACCGTAGGCAATTTAAAAATTGTTTTGCGGAACAAGAAATCCTATCTGTATTTCCTCAACCGGTAAGTCTTGTTGGATAAATCTGGCGGCGCAGTTTGTTAAGAAGAGCTGCGCCGCCTGCAGATTATTTGTTCTGATAGTCTTTCAGGATCTGCCGACCTGCTACGTAAATCATAATTTCGTCTGTACCGCCGCCGATACGTTCACAACGGACATCACGCCAGAAGCGAGAGACGCGCGCCTCATCGGTATAGCCCAGACCGCCCATGATTTGAATCGCATCATCAATGACTTCCATTGCGGTACGTGCACAGTACAGTTTTGCCAGCGCCGCGCTGGTGCGCAGTGATTGATGCTGATCGGCTTGCCATGCCACTTTCAGCACCATGTTGCGCATGTTGTCGATCTTAATCGCCATCAGCGCCAGTTTTTCCTGGATCATCTGGTTATGCCCAATGGGTTTACCAAAAGCGATACGCTGGTTGGCATAGCGAGCGGCATCTTCAAAGGCACACTCGGCAAAGCCGGTGCTGCGCGCGGCGTTGATCAGGCGCTCCATCTCAAAGTTGTACATCACATTGAGGAAACCCATTCCTTCTTCGCCCACCATGTCGCTCTCTTCAACTTCCACGTTGTCGAGATAGACTTCGCAGGTGCTGAGCATATGCCAGCCGATTTTATGCAGCGGGTTAATCTTAATGCCGGGCTTACTGGAGTCGACCCACCACAGGGTGAAGGCTTTTTTGGGATCTTTCGGTTGCGGATCGCGCGCCAACACCAGCATATACGGGTACTCTTTCGCACCGGTAATAAAGGTTTTCTGTCCGTTGATGTAAACCTTGCCGTTTTTACGCGTGTAAGTGGTAGTGGCACTGTTGTTGTCTGAGCCTGCGCCTGGCTCCGTCAACGCCAGGGCATAGGCGGGATCACCCGTTTCCAGTGTGCTTTCTGCCGTTTTACGTAGCTGCTCTGCAGAACCGAAACGGCGCATACTGTGAATACATTGACCGTTGGTAATCAAAAATGCCGGAGCACCGCATTTTGACACTTCCATCAGCGCCAGCATCTGGGTAACGTAATCCGCAGGGATGCCGCCGAACTCTTCCGGCACACCAAGCATGGAAATACCGTTATCCGCCAGTGCCCGCATAAACTCACGCGGGTATGTCCCGTTTTGATCGCAGGTGCGGAAATACTCTTCCGGAAAGTTAGTCGTAATCAACTCGCGAATACTGGCCAGCAGCAGTTCTTGTTCTTCAGTTAAAGAAAAATCCATCGTGATACTCCTGTTAATGAGCCGCTTCAGGCAGGACAAAACCCATCGCCGCATCGATAAATAATCTTTCGTCCATCAGTTTGAGTTCTGGCGAAATCACTGGGGTGAAATCCATTTTGTCGAGAATATCTTTTTGTAAATCGACGCCAGGAGCGATTTCGATTAAATGCAGGCCGTCTTCTTTCAGCGTGAATACAGCACGTTCGGTGATGTAACGAACATCCAGTCCCCGTTCGAGCGCGATTTTTCCGCTGAAAGTAATTTCCGGTAGTTCCCGAATAAATTTCTTCACCCGTCCTTCCTGGACGATATTTAATTTGCCGTCGGTAATTTCTGTTTTTAAACTGCCCGCAGTTAACGTGCCGCAGAAAATAATTTTCTTCGAGGTGGCACTGATATCAATAAATCCACCGGTACCCATGATTTTGCCATTGAATTTATGCACGCCGACGTTACCGTGCTGGTCGACTTCAGCAAAACTCAAATAACAAACATCCAGACCGCCACCGTGATAAAAATCAAACTGGGACGTCATATCCAGAATGGCACGGGTATTCACGTTCGCGCCAAAGGCGATCCCCTGTGAAGTAATTCCGCCAATCGGACCTGTTTCTACCGTCAGAATAAAGTCATCAGCACAACCTTCTTCCCGAGCGACCAGGCCAATGCCGTCAGCAATACCGACGCCGACATTCCCCACCGCGCCTTTACGCATTTCGAATAATGCGCGCCGCGCAACTAATTTACGTTGGTTTAGGGGCAGGCTAAGTTTGATACTGTCATCAAGGGTGAAGTCACCAGAAATAAAGCGGTTAACCGGTGCACCGCCATACAGTTGGCTTTGATCCGGATCGACCACCACAATATCCACCAGATAACCCGGAATACGGACAGATTTAGGATGCAGCGTGGCTTTCTTAACCATTTTCTGCACCTGCATCATCACAATACCGCCGTTATTGTGCACCGCCTGGGCAATAACCAATGCGTCGAGATACATCACCTCATCTTCAAAAGTGGCGTAGCCTTCACTGTCGCAGGTGGTAGCGCGAATGAAGGCAATATCTGGCGCAATCGCTTTGTAATAGAGATATTCTTTGTTATCAAACTCGACCAGTTTAATCAGGTCTTCTTTAGTGACTTCATTCAATTTGCCGCCTTGCTGGCGTGGATCGACAAATGTCCCGATGCCAATATCACTAATAATACCAGACTGGTGGGCTGCGGCGGCGCGTAAGGTTTGTGTAAGTACACCTTGTGGATAGTTATAAGCAATAATTTTATTTTGTTCTGCGAGTTCAGAAATACGCGGCGATTGTCCCCAGTGACCGCATAATGCCCATTTCACCAGACCTTCTTGCGCCAGAGGACTAATACCACGGTCGGCGCGATCGCCAAGCCCTGTTGGACTAATAATCGATAAATTACGTGGCGTTTGAGTCTGTTTATATTTATCAGCAAGAGCAGTAATTAACGTGGTGGCTTCCAGAATACCGCCGCCAGCGCCCAACACACAAAGTGTTGCTTCGTCGGGAATATAATTCACCGCTTCCTGTGCCGACAGGACCGGCACTCGTCCATTAATACGAAGTGGTTTTACAGGTTTCATTGTTAATTCCTGATTCAGGTGTGATTTTCCCTACGCCAGATGGAGAATTAGCGCACAGAGACTCACGAAATATTTTTATAAAATACGGTTAAAAATACTTTTTTTATTTCGGCGGGGGAGGGTATTTCCGCCGAAATATTATTGCTTATGCCTGATGTAAAATAGTTAATACTGTGCGCAAATCATTTACCGAGATTTGCCCTGGCGCAGAGGCTTTTTTTACCGCACCAAAAGTTGCCGCCGAGCCAAATACTTCACCAGCCAGACGAGAAATTACGCCAGTTTTTGCCATTGACATTGTGATGATTGGACGATCGGCATACTGCTCCTGCATCTCCAGGGTCGCGGCAAGCAACGTCAGCACATCACTGGTACTTTGCGGCATCAGCGCAATCTTAGGAATATCGGCGTCGAAGGACTGCATTTTGCGCAGACGGGCAATGATTTCTTCGGCTTCCGGCGTTTTATGGAAGTCATGGTTGGACATGACAACTTTCACATCATGCGCGTGGGCGTAGGTGACGGTTTCTTTAACCTGATCATCGCCGGTAAATAACTCCAGATCGATCATATCAACCAGGCCGCTGTCGATGGCTGCACGATTGAGAGCAATATAAGCCTCGGTGGAAATCGCCTGCTCGCCGCCTTCTTTGGCACTGCGGAAGGTAAACAGCAGCGGTGTTTCTGGCATGGTTTCACGGAGAATTTTTGCTGCCGCCATGACAGACTCCACATTGGAGAGATCGGCATAGTGGTCCACACGCCATTCCAGAATATCAAAGTCCGCTTCACGATAGGCGAGAGCTTCGGATTTCACGCTGGCGATATCTTTCGCCATCAGCGAGACGATGATTTTAGGTGCGCCCGTACCAATGACGAGATCTTTTACAGTTACGGTTTTCATTTTTTACCCTTTCTGCACGCGGTCAGCCTGTCAGGCACCGAACCCCATGACCTGTTTAACATATTCCAGAGGGAAATCTTTGCCAGTCCATAACGTGAACTGTTCAGCCCCTTGCCACAACAACATGCCGTATCCATCAATCGTTTTGCAACCAGCTTGTTGCGCCTGCTGCAATAACTTCGTCATATGCGGGTTATACACGCATTCAGTGACCAGAAGTCCCGGATGTAACAGACTGATATCATTAACTAATGATTCATTCTCAAGGGGTTTCATACCCACTTTTGTGCCATTGGTTAAAATGTCGGCGGAAGCTAGGGCTTCAGCAAAGGCTTGCTGATCGGCGAGATCGGTAACCGTGACGACACAATCGGTGTTTTCGTTAACCCGCTGCGCGAAGGCGAGGGCTTTATCGAAGAACTCATCCCGACGGTTAAAGAGTTTAATTTCTTTTAAACCTTCAATTGCCCCCTGCGCGCCAATCGCCGTTGAGGCACCTCCGGCCCCTAACAGCACCATTGTTTTGCCTTTGATATCAAAACCGCTCTCTTTAATGGCGCGAATATGGCCCGTGCCGTCAGTGTTATAGCCGCGCAGGTAGCCATCATCATTAACGATGGTGTTGATGGCACCCACCAGTTTGGCTGCTGGCGTTAATTCATCAACATATTCACACGCCAGTTGTTTGTTCGGCATCGACACACCAGTTCCGCGCATTTTTAGAGCTTTTAATCCTTCAATTGCTCCGGGAAAGCTATCGTTATCCACTTCGAAGGCCATATAGGTAAATGGCAATCCCGCTTTTTCTAAGGCTTTATTCTGCATTTCAGGCGATAAACTGTGGCGGATAGGATAAGCCATCAACCCAATCAATTCGTATTTTGCGGTAACATCCATAATTAACTCCTTTAACCTCTATGCTTAATTGTGTTTAACCGGGTGCAAAATTTGCGCTCGCCAAACCGCACATCATTCTCAGGAATAATAAAAACGCGGTAATAGCGGATAAAAACAATAATTGCGGTAATCAGGGCCAGCAGCGCGAAAGTAAAATCGAGAACAATGATATATTGCAGGCCGATGTTCGACAGATAACCGGTAATCAGCGGAATAACAAAGTTAGCCAGTCCACCCATCATCATATAAATACTGGTGACTTTGGCTTTGCTTTTTGGGAAAAACTCTGACATGACCGAAACACCGAGCTGTAAAATGCCGCCAGCTGCTGAGAAACCGATAACAAAGGCGCCGGCATTACACACCAGTGGAGAAGGGTACAGGTAGATAATGGCTGCTGTTATTGTTGCCAGTGCAGAGTTAAATACATTAGCCCAGATGGGCCGGACCATTTTTTTCAGTAGTGCGGCAAAAATAAAGACACAGACCAACGAGCCCATACTGTAATAAGAGATGGTTTTTAATGCCTCAGCTTCTGACATACCAGCAAAAGCCATCGCATATTTGGGCATCCACACTACAATCACATAAAAGGTCGAGAATGCGGCTACACCGAACAGTACCGATGAAACACCTTCCAGCCAGACTAACGGTTTGCTGTTCATTTGCGGTAATTCATTAGCTACGCTGGCGTCCACCAACTGGCTGGGGAATTTGCTTTTCAACAGCATCAGCGTGATCAGTACAAACAGAATACCCGGAATAATCAGCCCATAGCCGTACCAGATATTATTGAGCAACATATAGCTCACCAGCATTGGGTAGAACATTTGCCCAAATGACACCATCGCTTTAACCAGTATGACCGCCGAACCAGAGGCTTTCGGAAAGCATTCCATGAGCGCGGGGTAGCCACCCGTATCCAGCGCTGAGTTAGCGATACCTACGCACACTGCCAGACCGTAGGCGAGAGTTAAATTCGGGCAAGCGGGAATACCAAAGAAGAATAGCAGATACATTATTACTGCCATTAATATCACCGCCCGACGACCAAACTTATCGGAGATCACACCGAAGAATAAAATACTGATCAATCGCCCCAAACCAATACCGGAAATTAAGTAGGCAATGCCCGCGTTGTCAGTGGAAAACTTTTCCGCCAGAGATGACATGTTTTGGGCAAGCGTAATAACACTAATGCCGTGCAGGAAGTAGCTGAAGTAAATACAAAGAACAGCCAGGATAAATGGCGTGCTGAAAGCCTTATTTTGAGACATTTTCACAGCTCCTTGCTGAAAGATAATTTCGTTACCGTACGTATTGTTCTCCGACGGTTTACATAATTACTATACTGAAGATGATTTTCCCTGGGTACATGGCATAAAGTTTATGTTTCCAGGAATATTGCATGTCATAGTTTGTTTTTGATCGCGATTTTCCTTAGTTAGCGCAGAAAGAGTTATTTATCCGTAAGATCTTGCATGACCTGAAAAGAATATTGCATTACCCACCCGGAGCGACATTTTCCTTTAGCGAGTGATGCCGCGTTTTTTTGCGGCTGCGGAAGCCGATAAACAGTGCCAGTAAAAAACCGATGGTAGCGATGGCGGTATCGAACCACATAATATCGGCAATACTTCTTTGGGACAGATGAGCCGTAATCAACGGAATAGTAAAGGTCGCAATACTGCCCGCACTGTAATAGATCCCTGTAGCTTTACCTTTAGCGTAAGGAAAACGTTCAGCCATTAACGTCAAGCCAATTTGCACAACACCTCCAGCAGAGGTAAAACCAATGACAAAAGCAAATATTATCACCACATAAAATGTGGGATGCAGGCAGACGGTAAACAGAGCAATAAATGAGATAAAGGTGTACAGCATGAGTAATGTTGTTGGGCGAACGGTATTACGAATGAGTGGAGCGGTAATAAATACACAAAGCAGCGAACCCACAGTGTAGATACTGAGTAGTTTGATCGACATAGTGTATGACATGCCTGCAACAAATTGTCCGTACTGTGCCAGCCACTGGCTAACCAGATAAAACGTTGCCATTGAGATATAGCCATATAAGGTATAACTGGCTAAATCGATAATTGAACAGCGATGTTCCGTAGAGCTGGTGGTTTTCTTTATGACAGGTAAGCGACGACCCGGATGGGGTGGGAACGTACAACGGTATAAAAACAGAGCGTTAATAAACATAATGCCTGCAGCAATCATAAAGGACCAACCGAACCACAGTTCAGCCCACACTAACAGGCTAATGATTAGCGGTAATAAAAATTGTCCGCTGGAAACAAATGCTTTAATTAAAATATTGGCTGTCCCAGGTGAGCGTGGAAAAGCTTCCATCAAACTGGGATAAGTGCCTGCATCGAGAAAACTGTTTGCCATTCCCGCCAGAAAGCCAAAAACATAAGCGATAATGATGTTATTGGTGTGCAGGATGCCAAAAAAGAAGGCCATATAGCAGCACATCCCGAGCATGATAAAAGGGCGGCGACCAAAGCGATCGGATAATAATCCTGCAAAAAGCAAGACACTTAATCGACCAATGCCCAGCGATGAGATAACTATCGAGACGCCCGCGGCATTAGTCTGCCAAAGCGTCTCCAGCGAGGCCATATTCAGGCTCATCAAAATGACGCCCATACCATGCACCAGGTAATTAAAATACAACCCAAGTGCGGTAGGGTAATAGGGATTTTTCATAGGTTCTACTTAGCAAAGGTGCTTTAAAAAGTGTAGCGATGTTATGTCAGTATCCGTTCATTATTGTTGTAACAACGACAATTCCTTTCTGTGGAAAAATTAACAAAGCCGCTCCAGATCGTGTGCATATAATTCAGCGGCTACCGATTGATAGATCTTCCAGTCAATAAAATTGCCATCAGGGTAGACTCGTTGAAATGCGGTTAAGTCGGGGAAAAAACGCATGGTGTTGTTGCCGATGCGGTTATTTATTTTCTCTATGATGGCATGAAGATGTTTTTTTCTTTGCTGACGCATAGCCAACAGTTGCTCGACTACACGATCAGGAATGGCACACTTGCCATTTTCCCACTGACGCCAGCTTTCACTGTCACCGGTCTGGGCAATCCAGGTCGCGCATTCATCAATAGTCATGGCAAAAATATGGCGGAGTGCCTGGAGTTGATAAGCGTTCATCGTGTAATGGCTGCATGAAATAAACAATAAAATATAAATAACATTATCAGCCTGCTGACGGCTTGAAGAGAGTCACAGTATCTTGTGCAACATTATTGGAAAGAGTGAGGGGCGAGGTAGCGAAGCGGAAAAATGTTAAAAAAAAGCCCATCGTGGGAGATGGGCAAAGACTACACACAGCAATTCGTTGTTTCACTCAGGGGATTTCCATGCTTATAAATCAATATGTTGATTTATAACCGTGAGCTAATAGTAGGCATACGGACTTTTTGCGTCGATCAGATTCGTCTCATTAGTTTAAAAACTGTAAAGAATTTGCGACAGGTACTACCAGCTGAATGGCGGTAAGCAGGAAAATATGGAGAAGAGCAAGCAAATATCAATTAGCGGTGGTTAACAATCAGGCGGCAGAGCCGCCTGATGAGAAATTACTTATTCGGTTTCTCGATTTCGCCAAGTTCTTCGAGAATTTCTTCCGGTTGGTCCGTCGGCGGCGGGACTTCTTCCACCCACGCGGCAAACAGACGCCAGGAAACGGCTAACAGAACCGGACCAATAAACAGACCGATCATCCCGAAAGCAATCAAACCACCAATAACGCCAGAGAGGATCAGGATCAGCGGTAAATCGGCACCCATGCGAATTAACATTGGGCGGATGACGTTATCCAGCGTGCCAACCACACCGCTCCACACTAACAATACCGTTCCCCAGGTGGTATCGCCAGTCCAGTAGAGCCAGATAATCGCCGGAATCAGTACCGGCAACGGGCCAAGCTGGACAAGGCAGGAAAGGATCATTAACACCGTTAGCAAAGTTGCATAAGGTACGCCGGATACGGCGAGGCCGATACCGCCAAGCACTGCCTGTACTAACGCCGTCACCACCACACCCAGCGCCACCGCGCGGATAGCCTGTGCCGCCAGCAGTACGGCGGCATCTCCGCGAACGCCTGCCAGACGGGTCGCAAAATGGCGAATGCCTTGTGCCACCTGTTCACCGCGCCAGTACAGCAGGGCACTGAAGAGAAGCATCAGCGCACAATGCACCATAAAGCGCCCGATATGCGCCGCTTGCCCAACGAACCAGGTAGTGGTGGTGCCAATATAAGGGCGGACTTTCGCCATGATCGCCGTCCCCCCCATATCCAGCAAGTTGTGCCAGCCTGCATACAGCTTCGCGCCAATCACCGGAATGGTATTAAGCCACGCCAGATCGGGTAACGTCATGTCACCGCTGGAAATGGCTTTAATTAGCGGGCCGCTGCCGTCGACGATACTGTTAACCAGCAAAGCAATAGGGATGATAAACACCATCACTAATAACAGCGTCATCACCAGAACGGCGAGAGAGCGGCGGCCAAACATGATCTTTTGCAAACGTAACAATACCGGCCAGGTGGCGATAACCACCGTACCGGCCCATGCAAAGCCGAGAATAAAGGGTTGAACAATCCACAGACATGCCACAATCATGATGGCTAAAAACAGCACCGAAAGCAGAATTTGTGCGACATCCCTGGGCTGACGAACATTTACCATAACTACTTTTCACCTTTTTTGTGCGTCAAATCGTCGACGCGACGTGAACACGCGAAACTCACCTGCATAATGATGAGCAATTTCAGCGGTTTTTAACAGGCCGATTCTGCCCTTAATTCTGATGGGCGTGTTAGAAAAAAATGTGGTACAACAACTCAGGCAACACGCAAACGATTTACTCGTCGTATTTCAAGTTGCATATGCTGCGGCTA
>ENA-ORNW01002141-ORNW01002141.1-human-gut-metagenome-genome-assembly--contig:-NODE-2141-length-13529-cov-4.540226_pt1 | contig 13529 bp, 9 predicted proteins | sample MGYA00242121_ERZ509034 | MGnify/ENA primary metagenome ERZ509034 (study PRJEB26280, sample SAMEA2338689) | human gut metagenome | biome: human gut; feature: human-associated habitat; material: faeces... | reverse complement strand
TGATTCGATGTGTTTGCGGGAAAAAAATCGGCCCAGATCCGCGAAATTTTAATCAACGAGTCAGCTTGGGAAGAAATGACCTGCTTATTCGCACCTTCCCTAATCAGATAGAACAGTCCCGGATAATATTCGGGACTCATACACTGACATACTGAGTTCTGAATTTAGTAGCAAGATTACTTATGATTATTTAAGGATAGTAACCATGCCTTTAGATTTAAGTAACACCTTAGTTATTGGCATCAGCGCAACCGCGCTTTTCGACATGAGTGAATCCGATCGCATGTTTCGCGAAACCTATGCGACCGATCCTGATAGCGCCATTGAAAAGTATCGCGCCTACATGCTGGAGCACGAAAACCAGCCTTTACAACCAGGAACAGGCTATCCCTTGGTCAAAGCGCTTTTGGGACTCAACCAGCACCGTCAACCCGATGATAAATCACCGCTGGTTGAAGTTGTCGTGATGTCGCGTAACAGCCCTGATACCGGTATCCGTGTCCTAAATACCATTCGCCATGACAAACTCGATATTACACGTTCAGCCTTTACCGCAGGTGAAACTGTTGCCGATTACTTAGATGCTTTTGATGTGGATCTGTTTTTAACGACCAACGTTGAAGATGCGCAAAAGGTGATTGATTCCCGGTTCTGCGCCGCAGCAATCCTGAAAGATCCGCCTTCTGACGCATCTGATATCCCCGAAGGGCAAGTGCGCATTGCTTTTGACGGTGATGCAGTGCTTTTCTCTGATGAAAGTGAGTTAGTTTATAAAACTCAAGGGATGGCCGCTTTTCACGCCCAGGAGGATGCGCAGCAAGATATCCCGATGGCTGAGGGACCTTATGCCACTTTGCTAAAAAAAAATAGCCAAGCTTCAGGAGCGATTGCCAACACGAGTCGAGTATTCTCCCGTCCGTATTGCGCTGGTGACAGCCCGAAATAGCCCTTCGGAAATGCGCGTCATTAAAACGCTGAGAAGCTGGGGGGTATATGTCGATGAAGCTTTTTTTCTTGGCGGTGTAGAGAAAACAAAAGTTCTGAAGGCGTTTAAACCGCACATTTTCTTCGACGACCAGGATGTGCATTTGGTTGCTGCCGCAAAGGTTGTTCCTTCCGGTAAAGTACCTTATGCCAGTAATTCAGAGCTTTTTGAAAACGTAGCATCATGAAACTTTAAACAAATAGCCATCTTTACATCTAGATGGCTATTTGTTAATTTATGCCGTCTTCCTAAATGCACCCTCTACCACACCCCCGCCTTTCCCCAGCTCACCAATGTAATCCGCATACCACTGCATCATTTGCCTACGCCCATCAAGATACTGCGCATGGTTATACGTGCCGCGAATCGCATTCTTATCGACATGGGCAAGCTGCGTTTCAATCCACGCTGAGTTAAAGCCCTGCTCGTGCAGAATGGTACTCATCGTGTGGCGGAAACCATGTCCCGTCAGCCTGCCTTTATACCCTAATAACTCAATGACCTGATTGATGCTTTCCTTGCTGATCGGCTTGCGAGGATCATTCCTGCCGATAAAGACCAGCGCGTGATGTTTTGATATCGGCTCAAGTTGCTTGAACAGCGCAATAACCTGTTCTGAGAGCGGCACAATATGGGGCCGTTTCATCTTCATCACTTCTGCCGGGATCTCCCATAGTTTTGTCTCAAAATCGATATCCTCCCAGCGTGCGAAACGTAGTTCTTGCGTGCGTACACCGGTTAACATAATGATCTGAGTGGCGGTCTTCGTGATAACACTGCCGGTATAACCCGCCAGATCATTGAGAAAGTGAGGTAGTTCATTGGCAGTAAGGAAAGGAAAATGTACCTTTTTTGGCGTAGCTAAGGCGCTGGCAAGATCGGGGGCGGGGTTGTAATTCGCTCTGCCGGTAATAATTGCAAAACGGAATACTTCCCCGCAGCGCTGGCGAACTTTACGCATTTTCTCCAGCGCTCCGCGTTTCTCCATCTTACGTAGCGCTTCCAGTAGTTCCATTGGCTTAATATCAGCAATAGGGCGCTTACCGATGTAGGGGAAGATGTCCTTCTCAAAGGTGTCGATGATTTCATCGCGGTAGCGCAATGACCAGCGATCGGCTTTAGTCTGATGCCACTCGCGAGCCACGGCTTCAAACGTGTTCTCTGCATTCAGTTTCTGCGCAAGTTTCTCGGATTTTTTAGTTTCTCCGGGGTCGCCACCTGCCGCCAGAATCTTCTTCGCCGCATCACGTTTTTCACGGGCGTCTGCCAGAGAAACATCGGGGTAGACGCCAAAAGCGAGACGCTTCTCTTTACCTGCAACGCGATATTTCATGCGCCAGTAGCGTGAGCCATTGGTTGCTACTTCAACGTACAACCCTCCTGCATCACCTAAGCGATACGTCTTTTCTCTGGGTTTTAACGCACGCACTTTTGCATCAGTTAATGGCATCGTTGTTTCCTCCTGAAAGCAAGAATGCTTTGACAGCCTGGGTTTGTTCGGGTGTCAGGGATAGGGTTTGTTTGGTTGTTTTGATGGTTAAGCCGTAATGCTCTGAGAGGGAAAGTTGAAAGGATTGTTTGGCCCGTTCCTGGCGACGTTGCTCTCTTTCGTGAGCCTTATCGATTGCAGGATCGTAGCCCTCTTTGATTTTTACTCTGGCTTTATCCCTTAGCACAATGGCTTCTTTAATCGTGACGTCCGGCCATGCTCCAAATGTGAGGCTTTTCTCCTTCCCCTCTATCCGGTACTTCATCCGCCAGCACTTTGACCCCGTTGGATTCACCAACAAAAAGAGCCCTCTGCCGATAGAAAATTTGTAAGGTTTACTACGGGCATCAAGTGACTTTATTATTTGATTATTAATGATTTTTTGTTCTTTTGGTGGCATGTCATTTTACCTCCAATGGTTGGTATGCCCAATTGTGCCCCCAAAGGCGTATTGATACCAGTAGACTCCGGTTGACCTCAGAATACAAGGAAGGCTTGATATATAAGGGATGAGAAGAGATTTTGTTGACGTCAGAAGAGTTCAGGAGAGGCTAATTGGCGGAAGATCACAGGAGTCGAACCTGCCCGGGACCGCTGGCGGCCCCAACTGGATTTGAAGTCCAGCCGCCTCACCGGAGACGACGATCTTCCGCGCCTCGATTGCTACATGGAGGCGGGGCGCATTATAGCTACTTCCTTGAGTTTCTACATCCCCCAGATCAGTTTTTTCCGCCTAATACACGCAGCGTATTATCACGAAAGCATTATAGTTCATATAAAACCCATATTTTACAATGATATATGAGCGGAATTAACGCTACCACGATCACATAAAACAAGAATCATAAATTAATAACCAGATATCGGAATATTCGCTCTCACAGGGATGGTTTACAAAATGCGTTATCGGTCTCAGCACCCCTATAGCATCAAGGAAAAGCAGATGAAGAGTGAAGTGTTGTCCGTTAAAGAGAAAATTGGTTATGGCATGGGAGACGCCGCCAGCCACATTATTTTCGATAACGTAATGTTATATATGATGTTCTTTTATACCGATATTTTTGGCATTCCTGCCGGATTTGTCGGAACCATGTTTTTGGTCGCTCGTGCACTGGATGCGATTTCCGATCCTTGCATGGGGTTGTTGGCCGATCGAACGCGCTCTCGCTGGGGTAAATTTCGTCCGTGGGTACTGTTTGGCGCACTGCCATTCGGGATCGTCTGTGTACTGGCCTATAGCACGCCAGATCTCAGTATGAACGGCAAAATGATCTATGCAGCAATTACTTACACCCTACTTACCTTACTTTATACCGTCGTCAATATCCCTTACTGCGCATTGGGTGGTGTAATCACCAATGACCCGACTCAGCGTATCTCGCTGCAATCTTGGCGTTTTGTGCTGGCGACCGCGGGAGGCATGCTTTCTACTGTTCTGATGATGCCACTGGTTAATTTAATTGGCGGTGATAATAAACCACTCGGTTTCCAGGGCGGTATCGCGGTCCTTTCCGTGGTGGCATTCATGATGCTGGCATTTTGTTTCTTCACCACTAAAGAACGCGTTGAAGCACCACCTACAACAACGTCTATGCGGGAAGATTTACGTGATATCTGGCAAAACGACCAGTGGCGGATTGTCGGTTTACTAACCATTTTCAATATCCTGGCGGTGTGCGTACGCGGTGGGGCGATGATGTATTACGTCACATGGATTTTGGGCACGCCGGAAGTGTTTGTCGCTTTTCTCACCACTTATTGCGTGGGTAACCTGATTGGTTCCGCACTGGCAAAACCTCTGACCGACTGGAAATGTAAAGTCACTATCTTCTGGTGGACGAACGCCCTGCTGGCAGTGATTAGCCTCGCGATGTTCTTTGTTCCCATGCAGGCCAGCATCACTATGTTTGTCTTCATCTTCGTGATTGGTGTGTTGCATCAACTGGTGACACCTATCCAGTGGGTAATGATGTCCGATACCGTCGACTACGGCGAGTGGTGCAATGGTAAACGCCTGACCGGGATCAGTTTTGCTGGCACGCTGTTTGTGCTCAAACTGGGGTTGGCCTTCGGCGGCGCTCTTATCGGCTGGATGCTGGCTTATGGCGGATATGATGCGGCAGAAAAAGCGCAGAACAGCGCCACGATTAGCATCATTATTGCGCTATTCACGATTGTTCCGGCGATCTGTTATTTGCTGAGCGCGATTATCGCTAAACGCTACTACTCACTCACGACGCACAATCTGAAAACCGTTATGGAACAGCTGGCTCAGGGTAAACGCCGTTGCCAGCAACAATTCACCTCTCAAGAAGTGCAGAACTAAGGAACGGCAATGAAAATTAGCGATGGAAACTGGTTGATTCAACCTGGCCTCAATTTGATTCACCCGCTTCAGGTGTTCGAGGTTGAACAGCAGGATAATGAAATGGTGGTCTATGCTGCCCCCCGTGATGTGCGTGAACGTACCTGGCAGCTTGATACGCCTTTATTTACGCTGCGCTTTTTCTCCCCACAGGAAGGTATTGTCGGTGTGCGGATTGAGCATTTTCAGGGGGCGCTGAATAACGGTCCTCATTATCCGCTCAATATTTTGCAGGACGTGAAGGTCACAATCGAAAACACAGAACGTTATGCTGAGTTTAAAAGTGGCAACTTAAGCGCGCGTGTCAGCAAAGGTGAGTTCTGGTCACTGGATTTTCTGCGCAACGGCGAACGTATTACCGGTAGTCAGGTGAAAAATAATGGCTACGTGCAGGACACGAATAATCAACGCAATTATATGTTTGAGCGGCTTGATCTTGGCGTTGGCGAAACAGTTTACGGTCTGGGAGAGCGCTTTACTGCCCTGGTGCGCAATGGCCAGACGGTAGAGACCTGGAACCGGGACGGCGGCACAAGTACTGAACAGGCGTATAAAAATATCCCGTTCTACATGACTAACCGTGGTTATGGGGTACTGGTCAATCATCCCCAGTGTGTCTCTTTTGAAGTGGGATCGGAGAAAGTCTCCAAAGTGCAGTTCAGCGTTGAGAGTGAATATCTCGAATACTTTGTTATCGACGGCCCGACGCCGAAAGCGGTACTTGATCGTTATACCCGCTTTACTGGTCGTCCGGCGCTGCCGCCCGCGTGGTCCTTCGGCCTGTGGCTAACCACTTCATTTACCACCAACTACGACGAAGCGACGGTAAACAGCTTTATCGATGGTATGGCGGAACGCAATCTGCCGCTGCATGTTTTCCACTTTGACTGTTTCTGGATGAAAGCCTTCCAGTGGTGCGATTTTGAGTGGGACCCGCTGACTTTCCCTGACCCGGAAGGGATGATCCGCCGCCTGAAAGCGAAAGGGCTGAAAATCTGCGTCTGGATTAACCCCTATATCGGTCAAAAATCCCCCGTCTTTAAAGAGTTACAAGAGAAAGGCTATTTACTCAAACGCCCGGACGGTTCGCTATGGCAGTGGGATAAATGGCAGCCAGGTCTGGCGATTTATGACTTTACCAATCCGGATGCCTGCAAATGGTACGCCGACAAACTGAAAGGTCTGGTCGCGATGGGCGTTGATTGCTTTAAGACCGACTTTGGCGAACGTATCCCAACTGATGTTCAGTGGTTTGACGGTTCCGATCCGCAGAAAATGCATAACCATTATGCGTACATCTACAACGAACTGGTGTGGAACGTGCTCAAGGACACCGTTGGTGAGGAAGAAGCTGTCTTGTTTGCCCGCTCGGCCTCCGTCGGTGCGCAGAAATTCCCGGTACACTGGGGTGGCGATTGTTACGCTAACTACGAATCAATGGCGGAAAGCCTGCGCGGTGGTTTGTCTATTGGCCTTTCAGGTTTTGGCTTCTGGAGCCACGATATCGGCGGCTTTGAAAATACCGCTCCGGCGCACGTTTACAAACGCTGGTGCGCGTTTGGTTTGCTCTCCAGCCATAGCCGTTTACACGGTAGCAAATCTTATCGTGTGCCGTGGGCCTACGATGATGAGTCCTGTGATGTGGTGCGCTTCTTCACGCAACTGAAATGCCGCATGATGCCGTATCTGTATCGTGAAGCTGCGCGTGCGAACGCGCGGGGTACGCCGATGATGCGGGCCATGATGATGGAGTTCCCGGACGATCCGGCTTGTGATTACCTTGACCGTCAATACATGTTAGGCGACAACGTGATGGTTGCGCCGGTGTTCACTGAAGCGGGCGATGTGCAGTTCTACCTGCCGGAAGGTCGCTGGACACACCTGTGGCACAACGATGAACTCGACGGTAGTCGCTGGCATAAACAGCAGCACGGCTTCCTGAGTCTGCCCGTTTATGTGCGTGATAACACTCTACTGGCGCTGGGCAACAACGATCAACGTCCCGATTACGTGTGGCACGAAGGCACGGCATTCCACCTCTTTAATCTGCAAGACGGGCATGAAGCCGTCTGTGAAGTGCCCGCTGCTGACGGATCGGTGATCTTTACTTTAAAAGCAGCACGTACTGGCAACACGATTACTGTGACTGGTGCGGGCGAGGCGAAGAACTGGACACTGTGCCTGCGCAATGTTGTGAAAGTAAATGGTCTGCAAGACGGTTCGCAGGCTGAAAGTGAGCAGGGGCTGGTGGTGAAGCCTCAAGGGAATGCGCTGACAATTACGTTGTAATCTATTGATGGAATGCCGGGTACGTCTGAGTCGTACCCGGCGAGATTGATGTTTACCGCACCGGCTCCGTCGATGTAACTTCACCGCTGGAAACGATGCCAGCATTCATGGTTTGAGTCACTTGCTGCTTTGCGGCGTTCACGGCATGCAATTGCCCGCTAACCGTAGGTTTCAGCGGGGCATTGGCCTGAATATCTCCACTGGCGGTAAGCTGAATATTGCCGTCGCCAGTCAACGGTAATTCAGGCCATCCCCATTGTTGCAAAATATTCACCGGCACACCGCGTCCATTCAGGCTGATATGGGTCTGACGTTGTGGCGTTTGTGAAACACTGGCAGTGGCTTCCAGAATGCCTTTTTCAGTAAATGCACTCAGTTCGCTGATATTCACCGTGCTGCTGTTGGCGGTCAGCGCCAGCGACGGGCGACGAACATCAACACGATTGAATGTCGCGGCGGCGGCATTCAGATTCGCCGAGCCACTCCAGACGCCCCATTTATGATCGGTAACCAGCGTCAGGTTGGCACCGTAACCATCGAGCGTGGTGAGCTGCCACGGGAAGTCAGGGTCGATATCAATGATCAGATTGCGGCTGGCGCTAAATCTCTTCAGTTGCAGGCTGTTTAACCAACCGGGTGTCGTTTCCATCCACAACTGTTGCCAGTTTTTCGGCAAGGTATATTCCAGCCCGGCAATTGCCGCATCATCAAGGATCAACGTTTTCCCGTCACGCAGCCAGTTCCCTGACGTTCTGACCATACCCCCTTCCCAGCGGCTGGTGAACTGGCGCAGCGCTACGCCCTGCGGGGAAAATTCCGCGTTTATAATCGGGTCAAATAAATGCAGCGAACCATAAATGAACTCGCTAGCGTTCATCGACAGTTTGCCTTCTTGTGTCTGCCAGTCATCTTTACTGAAGGTCATGTTGCGCAAGCTGAGATCGAGGTCGGTCACCGCCCAGTCCGGACCTTGCAAACGAGCATCGATCACTTCCAGGCGACCAATCTGCAACGACGGGACAGAGCGTAATGGCGCAAAGAAGTCGGTTAGCGATTTTTCGCTTTGTAGACGGATATCCGCCATGCGCAGGTTTTCCACTTGCCAGCTGCCGTCGGCGTTACGCTGCGCGTTTCCGGTTAATGTCCCGCGCGCGATGTCGGCACCCAGGTTAGTCAGCGTAACGCGATCGTTATCAATACTGCCTTCAATCAGTACATTGGTGGCAGGAACATCATTGAGCGAAAGCGATCCGGCACTAAACTGAATCTGCGCCTTCGTACCCAGCACTTTACCGGCTTTTGGTGACCACGGAACTACGCCGCCATTTACCCGCTGCGCGCTCAGTTTCCATTCGCTATTCGGGCTATTAAACGCCATATCACGCAGTTGCAGACGATCGGCTTTGAACGGTAGCGGCGCGGTCTGGTCGGTGAGATTCAGCGTCCCGTTTTCCAGCAGGATGGTATCGACATGGCGTGGTTCGGTCAGTTGCCGACTGCTTAGCGCAATGTCGACACTTTTGGCCACCAGGGTCGCGGGCTGGCCATCACGACCAAACGTGACGTTCTCCAGCACGATATGAGATGGCGCGGAAAAACGGTGATCCATCGCCCCGAAGGCCAGATGATAGTCGCTATTCTCGGAAACCCATGCGCTGATATGTTCTGCTCCCCAGCGGGTTTGCAGAAGAAAATAGAGGCCAGCGATCGCCACTAACAGAGCGATGAGAATGTAGAGAAGCAGCTTCCCAATAAATTTCATGGTCTTCCATCCCGTGAAATGCACATAAGGGAGTTATGCACGATTTACGCGCAATCCTCAAGGCGGGAATGGTTAAAGAGGTGAGACTGCGGCGGCAATTATCTTACCGCCGCCAGTGAATTACTGTTTTTCTGGTGGGAAAATCAGATTCAGCACGATGGCAGTAATACCGCCCGCGGCGATCCCGGAGGAGAGCAGGTTTTTCAGCCATTCAGGGGCAAACTGCAAAATCAGCGGCTGCTGAGACACGCCCAGACCAACCGCCAGCGACAGCGCGATAATCAGAATCGCCCGACGGTTCAGCGGCTCACGAGAAACGATACGCACACCGGAGGCGGCGATGGTGCCAAACATTACAAGCGTTGCGCCGCCCAGAACCGGTTCTGGAATGTGTTGTACAAAACCGCTCACTGCCGGGAACAGACCCAGCACGATCAACATCAGCGCGACGACAAAACCGACATAGCGGCTGGCAACACCAGTCAACTGGATCACTCCGTTGTTTTGCCCGAAGCAGGAGTTCGGGAAGGTGTTAAACACCGCCGAAACAAACGAGTTCAGGCCGTTTGCCAGCACGCCGCCTTTCAGGCGTTTCATGTACAGCGGACCGGACACTGGCTGTTCGGAAACGTCAGAGGTCGCCGTGATATCGCCAATGGTTTCCAGCGAAGTGATCATAAAGACCAGCATCAGCGGCAGCAGCAGACTCCATTCAATGCCAAGACCGTAATAGAGCGGCGTTGGCACCATAATCAGTTCTTGCGTCATCGGTTCGTTGCTTTCTGGCAACATGCCCATAAACCACGCCAGCGCATATCCGGCCGCCATCGCAATTACCAGTGAGGCCACGCGTAAGTAAGGGTTACGTTGACGGTTAAGCAGGATAATTAAGGCTAAAACCACGCCTGCCAGCAGCAGATTTTTCGGTGCGCCGAAGGTGTTATCGCTCATGGCTGCGTAACCGCCGCCAATGGAGGTCAGCCCCACCTGAATTAGCGACAGGCCGATAATCATCACCACAACGCCAGAAACCAGCGGCGTAATAATGCGGCGCGCCAGATGCAGAACGCGGGAGATCACCATCTCGGTGCAACTTGCCAGCATCAACGTGCCGAACAAAGCCGCCATCATGGTAGGAACATCAGCACCACCGGTTTTCAGCGCGGTACCGCCCATAATCAGCGGGGCAACAAAGTTGAAGCTGGTGCCCTGAATAGACAACAGCCCGGAGCCAACCGGACCCCAGGCCTTAATTTGAATAATCGATGCCACACCGGAGGCAAACAGCGACATACTAATAATGTGTTGCGTGTCTTGTGCCGGTAAACCCAGCGCCTGGCAGATTAATAGCGCTGGCGTGATCACCGCAACGAACATCGCCAGCAGATGCTGACAGGCGGCAAACAGGGTTTGAGGAAGCGGCGGACGATCTTCAAGACGGTAAATCAGTTCGCTGTTTTGAGTCTGCGCAACCGGTTGCGCATTTTCTGACTCGAGGGTGGAAACAGACATCGAAAACAATCCCGTGGTAGCAAAGCGGGCATTTTAGCTGACCGAAAGAGAAAAGCAAACGTTTGCCACATCCTCATCTAAATATTTAAATGAGATAAATGCACTTTTTTATATAACTTTTGGTATTTTTCTGCTTAAAATCCATGCCATTTGTTCATTAACAGCTGAGAATTTGACCCAGGAAAGCATAACTCGATACCCGTCATAGTTCATGAGGTTGCCACTGCGCGATGAAGTATGACGAGTATGAAAGAGTGATGCGGATACAAAGGAGTAACTATGTTTCATCTCGATACTTTAGCAACGCTTGTTGCCGCAACGCTGACGTTGCTGCTCGGGCGTAAGTTGGTCCATTCCGTCTCCTTTTTGAAGAAATACACCATACCGGAACCTGTTGCGGGTGGTTTGTTGGTGGCGCTAGCGCTACTGGTACTGAAAAAAAGCATGGGCTGGGAAGTCAACTTTGATATGTCCCTGCGCGATCCGTTAATGCTGGCTTTCTTCGCCACCATTGGCCTGAACGCCAACATTGCCAGTTTGTGTGCCGGTGGGCGTGTGGTTGGCATCTTCTTGATTGTGGTTGTTGGTCTGTTGGTGATGCAAAATGCCATTGGCATTGGTATGGCTAGCCTGTTAGGGCTTGATCCGCTGATGGGGCTGTTGGCCGGTTCTATTACGCTTTCCGGCGGTCACGGTACGGGCGCTGCGTGGAGTAAATTGTTCATTGAACGTTATGGCTTCACCAATGCGACGGAAGTGGCGATGGCCTGTGCAACGTTCGGTTTGGTGCTGGGCGGCTTGATTGGCGGTCCGGTAGCGCGCTATCTGGTGAAACACTCCACCACGCCGAACGGTATTCCGGATGACCAGGAAGTCCCGACGGCGTTTGAAAAGCCGGATGTGGGCCGCATGATCACCTCGTTGGTGCTGATTGAAACTATCGCGCTGATTGCTATCTGCCTGACGGTGGGGAAAATTGTTGCGCAACTTTTGGCTGGCACTGCTTTTGAACTGCCGACCTTCGTCTGTGTACTGTTTGTTGGCGTGATTCTGAGCAACGGTCTGTCAATGATGGGCTTTTACCGCGTCTTTGAGCGTGCGGTATCCGTGCTGGGTAACGTAAGCTTGTCGTTGTTCCTGGCGATGGCGTTGATGGGGCTGAAACTGTGGGAGCTGGCTTCGCTGGCGCTGCCGATGCTGGCGATTCTGGTGGTACAGACCATCTTCATGGCGTTGTATGCCATCTTCGTTACCTGGCGCATGATGGGCAAAAACTACGATGCGGCAGTGCTGGCTGCGGGTCACTGTGGTTTTGGCCTCGGTGCAACGCCAACGGCAATCGCCAACATGCAGGCGATCACTGAACGTTTTGGCCCGTCGCACATGGCGTTTTTGGTGGTGCCGATGGTCGGTGCGTTCTTTATCGATATCGTTAACGCGCTGGTAATTAAGTTGTATTTGATGTTGCCGATTTTTGCGGGTTAACCGATGAAGCGGCGGTAGAAGTGCCGCCGCAACAAAGACAAATGCCTGATACGCTTCGCTTATCAAGGCTGCGCATTGATTCACAATTTATTGAATTTGTAGGGTGAATCGCATCCGGCAGGAAGGTAGGGTAACCTGAAATGGCGGTCTTCTCACTGCCGCCTTTTACGCATTCGAGTAACGTTCTGTCTCCGGCATCCAGCGTTCTATCAAGGCTTTTGCCTGTTGTGGGTAACGTTCGTGAATATGTCGCGCCAGGCGCTGAACTTCCGGGATCATCGCCTGATCGCGCAGTAAATCCGCCACTTTAAATTCAGCATTACCCGTCTGACGCGTGCCTAACAATTCGCCAGGGCCGCGAATCTCCAGATCTTTTTGCGCAATCACAAAACCGTCGTTACTGTCGCGCAGCACTTGCAGGCGAATTTGCGCCGTTTTAGAAAGCGGCGTTTTGTAGAGCAGCACGCAGTGAGAAGCCACCGCGCCACGACCTACGCGCCCGCGCAGCTGGTGTAACTGCGCCAGACCCAGACGCTCAGGGTTTTCGATAATCATCAGGCTGGCGTTAGGCACATCAACACCGACTTCAATAACGGTAGTGGCAACCAGCAGATGTAGCTCACCTTGTTTAAACGACGCCATCACCGCCTGTTTCTCGGCTGGTTTCATCCGCCCGTGTACCAGGCCAACATTCAATTCTGGTAGCGCCAGTTTCAACTCTTCCCAGGTAGCTTCCGCCGCCTGCGCTTCCAGTAACTCTGACTCTTCAATCAACGTACAAACCCAGTACGCCTGACGACCTTCAGTTATGCAGGCGTGGCGCACGCGGTCAATGATGTCGGTACGGCGGGTATCAGGAATAGCGACCGTAGTCACTGGCGTGCGGCCTGGCGGCAGCTCATCTATCACCGAGGTATCGAGATCGGCATACGCCGTCATTGCCAGCGTGCGGGGGATCGGCGTGGCGGTCATGATCAACTGATGCGGATGGAAGCCCTGCTGCTGGCCTTTCTCCCACAATGCCAGACGCTGATGCACGCCAAAACGATGCTGTTCGTCGATAATCACCAGCGCCAGGCCGTTAAACTGCACCTGTTCCTGGAAGATGGCGTGTGTACCGACAATCATCTGCACCTGACCGCTGGCGATGGGTTCCTGCTGAGACAGTCGCGCTTTGCCTTTCTGCTTACCGGCGAGCCAGCCCACTTCGATACCGAGCGGTGCAAACCAGTTGCGGAAGTTATTGGCGTGCTGCTCGGCGAGTAATTCGGTTGGTGCCATCAGTGCCACCTGTTTGCCGTGGGCAATCGCACGCAGCGCGGCGAGGGCGGCGACCAGCGTTTTACCGGAACCTACATCGCCCTGTACCAGGCGCATCATCGGCACATCCAGCGCCATATCATGCTCGATCTCCGCCACTACGCGTGCCTGTGCGCCCGTTGGCTTGAACGGTAAGGCGGCGAGGAGTTTATTTTTCAGCGTGTCATTGGCGCTCAGCGGCTGGGCATGAAAACGCTGTGCTCCGGCACGTAAGGCTAACATGCTGAGGTTGTGCGCCAGCAGTTCTTCCAGAATCAGACGACGTTGCGCCGGATGCTGCCCGGTTTCCAGATCGCTAAGCTGTAGCGTCGGTGGCGGGCGG
>ENA-ORNW01002132-ORNW01002132.1-human-gut-metagenome-genome-assembly--contig:-NODE-2132-length-13580-cov-3.474307_pt1 | contig 13580 bp, 10 predicted proteins | sample MGYA00242121_ERZ509034 | MGnify/ENA primary metagenome ERZ509034 (study PRJEB26280, sample SAMEA2338689) | human gut metagenome | biome: human gut; feature: human-associated habitat; material: faeces... | reverse complement strand
TGATATGCTCGTTGATGATTTCTTCCGCATCTTCGGGAGTGACTTGGGTGTAAAAGGTATTATCGGGGATAATTTTCACGATAGGACCTTTTTCACAGAAGCCGAAACAGCCTACGGTGATGACTTCTACTTTGTCGGTGATTTCGTTCTTTTGGATGGCTTTTAGAAGATTGTCTGTAATACCCTGGCTGGAAGATGCCTTACAGCCTGTACCACCGCAGATCAGAATCTGAAGATGTTGCGCACCGGATGCCAGTCCGTAACACTTTTCAGTCACCTTTTCATTACTTTCTTCGCGCAATGAAAGATTGTGCTCTGCTCTCTTCCTGATTGTTGCCAAATCATGGATAGATAAAATTTTCATAAGTATCAGAATTGTTAGTCGGTTTTTTTGCAAATATAGTTCTTTGTTTGAATAAAAGTAGCGTTCGGGCAAATAAAACAGGTCTTAATGAAAGTAATTAGGTAAATAATTCTCTATCTTCGTATTTAATAGGTAGTAAACCTAAAAATGAAATATAAAGTATGAGACAAATTTTACTGGGACTATGTCTTCTTTGCTTATTGAATAATGTATCCGGACAGGAAAACGGACGGGAAATTCCGTTGCCGGAGAAAATGCCGCAAGAACATCCGAGAGTGTTGACTACACCGGATGGAAAGCAGGATACGTGGGAGCTGATTAAAAAAGAGAAATGGGCGAAAGACGTATTCAATAAATTGAAGGAACGAACCGAAGTATATACCAATCTGACGGATGCTCAACCCGCATGGTTATTATCCCGTCTGGCCATGTCTTGGAAATCTCATGCAACCGAGCTATATGTGAAAGGTGAGACTTACGATCATGCCGGAGGCGAAAAAGCTCCTTATCCGACTGTCCGTTATACAGGAACACGTGGAACGGCTGCTACTCATGGCCGTCCCAAACTGGCAGATGTAGTGCCTTATGACGATGACGAAAACGGAAATGTGACTTTTTGCAATAATGCATTGCCGGAACGTCCTTTGGAAAGTGTACATCCGTCAAAAACGGGACGGAATATCGAAAGTCTGAACCGGGAAATTCTGGGAATAGCTTGTGATGCAGCTTTCCTCTATTGGATGACAGATGAGGAAAAATTCGCGAAACTGGCTGCCGGTGTGTTTGATACGTATATGACTGGAATTTATTACAGAAATGTTCCCATTGACCTGAATCATGGTCATCAACAGACATTGGTGGGATTGACTTCTTTTGAAGTGATTCACGAAGATGCCCTGCATATCGTTGTTCCCTTGTATGATTTTCTTTATAATTACCTGAAGACCAACTATCCGGAAAAGATGGACATCTATGCCGGTGCATTTAAGAAATGGGCGGATAACATCATTGCGAATGGAGTCCCTCATAATAACTGGGATTTATTGCAGGCACGATATATCATGAATGTGGGACTGGTGCTTGAAGATAATAAAGAGTATGCAGATGGAAAAGGACGTGAATATTATATTGATTATGTGTTGAACCGTTCCAGTATCCGTCAATGGAGTCTGACTCGTCTTGCCGATTATGGCTTTGATTCAACAACTGGTATCTGGGCAGAGTGTCCGGGATATAGCAGTGTGGTAATCAACGATTATGCTAATTTTGCCAATCAGTTTGATAATAATTTGAAATATGATTTGGTAAAGGCTATGCCTGTACTGTCGAAAGCAGTGGCAGCCACTCCGCAATATCTTTTTCCCAACCGGATGATTTGTGGGTTCGGAGATACGCATCCAAGCTATTTGAATACGAACTTCTTTATCCGCATGATACAGAATGCGCAGGCAAACGGTAAGACGGAACAGGAGAACTACTTCACTGCTTTGCTGAAATGCTTGAATCCCGAAATTGATAATGAAAAGGGAGAGAAGAATAACGTGCGTGTATCTGTCAATTCTTTCTTTGAAGATAAACCGTTAAGTCTGAATCCGAAAGTGAAAGCAGGGAAGATAGAGGACTATGTTTCTCCTTTATTCTATGCTCCCAATGTGTCATGGCTGGTGCAGCGGAACGGAATGCATCCGCGTCATAGCCTGATGATTTCTCTGAATGCCAGTGAGGGAAATCACATGCACGCTAACGGCATCTCCATGGAACTTTATGGAAAAGGATATGTGCTTGGGCCAGATGCAGGAATTGGTCTGACTTTGTATAGCGGCCTGGATTATGCCGAATATTACTCTCAATTTCCAAGTCACAATACAGTATGCGTAGATGGAATATCGAGCTATCCGGTAATGAAAAGCAATCATTCTTTTGACTTGCTTTCCTGTTTTCCTGCTTCGGCAGAACCGGGAAAGGAGTTTACTTCTGTGACTTACAGCAATGTCTATTTTCGTGAACCGGAAAGCAGGGCGGATCAGACCCGAATGATGAGCATTGTTACCACTGGCTCCGAGACAGGATATTATGTGGATGTATTCCGGAGCCGGAAAGAGCGTGGAGGGGATAAGATGCATGATTATTTCTATCATAATCTCGGACAGACCATGACATTGACAGCAGCTGATGGTACAGACCTGAATCTTCAACCGACAGAAGAACTCGCTTTTGCTGGAGCGCATCTGTATGGTTATTCTTATTTATATGACAAGAAAGTAGCGGCTACCGGTAAAGATGTAAAAGCGACCTTTACCATCGACATGAAAGATAAAGGTGGGGATGATATGGTAATGAATCTCTGGATGAAAGGGGAACCGGATCGTGACGTTTTCACGGCCTTGTCACCGATGACCGAAGGTTTAAGTCGTACACCTGGTATGCCATATAATATAAAAGAACAACCGACATTGACTTTCGTGGTCCGTCAGCATGGAGAAGCGTGGACTCGTCCTTTTGTCGCAGTCTATGAACCAAGTACGAAGAAAGAACCGTCTGCCATTCAGTCTGTATCCTATTTTGATGTGGAAGAAACTGTTTTGAAAGACTTTGCCGGTATCTGTGTGAAAAGCAAAAATGGGCGTATAGATCATATTTTCTCCTTGTCTGATGCTACGCAGACCGCCACTTATCAAGGAATGAAAGTAAAAGCAGACTATGCAGTTGTCAGCAATGAATATGCAGGAAACCGGACTTTATTCCTGGGGAACGGAACACAACTTGTTGCACCCAAGGTGACCGTTCATACGGATCAGGCGGGCAATGTGTTACTCGAAAAGAAACAGGGAAAATGGTATATCCTTTCTTCTGTTCCTTGTACGGTGGTTATTAATGGAAAGAAGATAAAATCAGGAATAACATCGCAACTCACGTTATTGCCTGTCTGATTAAAATGATTTTGAATGAAAAAAATGCAATAAAAAAACGTATTCAAACGTTTTAAATGCCATATTTTTTCTAAATTTGCGGCTTTCTGTCTGATGTTTAAGGGAAACAGACAGAAAGCCCTTTTTATGGGTAAGTATTAGTGGGAAATATTTAGTGGGAAATAAATTATGATGTATGTAATGCGGAATGGTTGCAGGCTAGGGGCTGTGCTATCATTTCTGTTATTATCTTGCGGTGTACATGTACATGCGCAACGAGTAGCAGTCAAAACAAACGCATTGGGATGGCTGACAGCCAGTCCGAATGTCGAAGCGGAGTTTATTTTGGGTCGCCATGTCTCCTTAAATATGGGAGTAGCAGGGAATCCAATCAGTACAGACAATTTTAAAACGACTTTCACGCATTTTCAGCCGGAAGTACGTTATTGGCTAAATCGTCCGATGGTGAGCCATTTTCTCGGCATCACCGCTTTCGTGAATAATTTTAATATGATGGTAAAGGATGTGTATCACAAAGGGGATGCATATGCTGCCGGTTTGACCTATGGATATGCATGGGTTCTCGGAGAGCACTGGAACATCGAGGCAACAGCCGGAATAGGTGTGATGCGTTACCGTCAGTTTAAGTATGATAAGGGTACTCCAAAACCGAAAACTGTCAATGATAGCAAGACTACTATTGCGCCTGTTAAACTGGGAGTGTCCTTTGTTTATATTATCCGATGAATAGAACGAATATTAGTTAGCCAAAAAAGAATGAAAATCAATTTAAAACATGATAGATTAATAGGAATACTTCTCATGGCAATGCTGGCATCTTGTATAAGTGTATCCGCGCAACGTATCCGCGTACAGGGACACATCACAAATCCACAAGGCAAGAGTATTCCGAATGTAAATGTGTTGAATCCTGCAAATGATGAACGCATAGAAATGTCCGACGAAGATGGTCGATACAGTGTATTGGTAGATAAAAACGGTTCATTGAAGTTTACGTGCGTCGGTTATGAGGATAAGACGGTGAAAGTGGATGGAAAACAGATTCTCAATGTCATATTGAGAGATGCTGTGATCGAATTGGATGAAGTAACGATTACTTCGAAGATAAAAGATAAAGTGGTTCCCGAACCTACGGACATTGAAATCAAAGGAAACTATTTCCATCTGAAAACCCGTGTCCCGGTGCCGAAGGAAATGTTTAATTCGCATCGTCGCCTGGTATTGCAACCTTCCATTTATGATGTGACATTAAAGAAACGGCTGTTGATGCGTCCTGTGGTTTTCGACGGAGGCACGTATAATACAACACAACGCCGGATGTACGATTATGAGATTGAAGAAGATCCTTTGCATGAATATATTCAGGTAAAAACGACTTCTTCCCGTAAAGGAGACATCATAGCTTACCATGATTCGATTTATATAGAGTACCTGCAACATGATTACCGGGCGGATGTGCATCTTGCCATGGAGAATTATCGGAATATAATTTATCGTGATTCTTTCTCTATTGCACGGGGGACAGTCAATCCGCTTCGTTTCTTGGAATATAAATTCTCCGCTTTCAAGCTGACGGATGAGAAATACCTTCCGAAACCTGTGATGCAGTTGAGGGACACTAAAGGAGAAGTGAATCTGACATTCGTTGTAGGTAAAGCCAATCTGGATGATAAAAATCCACGGAATCAAGTGGAACTGAATCGTTTGAATCAGGAATTGCGTAGCATTGAAACGAATCCGGATGCTTCTTTAAAGAGTTTCCATATAACGGGTGTTGCTTCACCGGACGGTTCTTATGAATCGAATTTAAAACTGGCCAAATTACGTACGGATAAAGCATTGGAACGTATCTTGTCGCAATTAGATCCCGGAACACGTAAACTTCTGGAAGTAAAATCTGATGCATCGGTTGCTTCCTGGAAAGAAGTGGTAGGATTACTGAAAAAGGACTCTAAACATGACTTGGCTAAAAGTGTGGAAGAGCTAATCAAACAATACGAGGCTACTCCGTACCGATTGAATCATGCGTTAAAAACGAAACATTTCTATAAAGAGATAGCCGAAGTGTATCTGCCTAAATTAAGAAAAGTGCAATACACATACGGATATTCCATTTTCCGTTCTCTGACGGACGAGGAAATCAGACAACTCTATAAGAGGCATCCGAAAGATCTGACCCGATTTGAGTTTTACCGTATGATTGCAACCGCAAAGGATCTGAATGAAAAAGAAAAATATTGCAGAGAAGCACTTGAACTCTATGATAACTTTACGTATGCAGCCAATGAACTGGCGGTAGCAACTATACAGAGAGAGGCTCCGGATTCGAGAATTCTTGAACCTTTTGTCAGCAAGTCAGCCCCTGTCGAATTATTATCTAACCAGGCCATAGCTTTGCTGCACGAAGGAAAATATACGAAAGCAGATTCCGTATTGACTTTAGTTCCGGAAGAGACTGTATCTGGCGACTTATTGGCTATTGTTCAGGCAATGGCCGGATATTATAATGATGCTTTCGAAAAAGTGGCGGCTACCAGTTCTTTCAACGAAGTAGTAATGTTGCTGGCAATGAAGAAGAATCAAGAAGCCTGGGATAAAATTTCGGCAATGGAGGTGAAGACAGCCCGCGAATATTATATAAAAGCGATTGCTGCTAATCGTATGGAGAAAGTGGGTGACGCTATTATGAGTATCGAGAAAGCCTTGGAGCTTGATCCTTCCTTATTGGAGACTGCGAGAGTCGATGGTGACATTATTGACTTGTTGCCCGAAGAGCAAAAAATAAAGAACGATAATACAACGAAAGAGTAAACGATGAATATCCTCAAAATCAAAAATAAATATGTGGCGGTGGTATCGTTCATGATGCTTGCTGTCACCTTGCAGGCACAAGATTACGGTGCATTGAAGTATATGCTGCAAAAGAGACCTGCCAATGAGAAATTTGAAAGCAACAAATTCAATGAACATCTTTTTTTCTCTGCTGGAATAGGGCCATATAACTTGTTGACAAGCGGAAGCAGTCAGGATGGACCGGGAATGATGGCTCATCTTTTTATGGGAAAATGGGTCACTCCCGTTCATGGCCTTCGGTTGGGTGTGAATATGGGGTATTTGCCGTCAAAGATATATACTTCTAAGATAAAGATGGGCGGAGGTAGCCTGGATTATATGTTGAATATGTCTTCTCTTGCGTTTGGTTATAATGAACACCGGCATTTTGAATTGTTGGGTATCGCAGGGGTAGAGACCGGTTATTCGAAGGTCAATGATAATAGTGAACGTGCCGATAATTATCCGGGGCTGAAAGGGGGGAGCGATCTTTACTATGGTGTTCATTTTGGTTTACAGGGAAATGTGCGTCTTGCTCCTACATTGGATTTATTTGTAGAGCCGCGGATCGGATGGTATAATGACGGTTTCGCGCATACGGAAAGTTGGAGAAACTATAAGATGGGAGGTTCGGTTCTGGTAGGGCTCACCTGTATGCCTGCTGCTCCAATGGGTACTAAGATTCATTTTGACGATTTCGATAATAGTTCGTTCCTGAATCATATGTTCATCTCTTTATCCGGTGGTATCAGTACGTTGAAGGTTCCGGGAATTAAGAATACGGTTAAGGGATTGGGACCCCAGTTCTCTGCCGGAATCGGTAAATGGTTCAGTCGTTCTTCCGGTTTACGTTTGTCTGGGACGGTGGGGCTTTGTGATACTCCTTCCGGCAGTGAGAGCGGCTATTTCAAACATGTAGATTTACATGCAGACTATCTGTTGAATATCAATAATATTCTTTGGGGATATGACGAAGACAGGTTGTTTACTTTGATGGGTATTGCCGGTGTGAATTTGTCAGGAACAAAAGGTGTTGAGCAAAGAGCCAAATACGCTCCGGGAGTAGGAGTGGGTGTACAGGGAAGTTTCCGTCTCAATCGCTCTGTAGATTTGTTTGTAGAACCTCGTTTCAACGTTTATCATAAGAGATATGCAGGTGGCCGTGGAGTAGGAGGTAATACCGATCAACTCGGAGAATTGAATGTTGGGTTGACTTATCATACCATTGATCGTGCTGCCCGTCCGAAGAACCAATTTTCAAGTAACCATATAGGAGATAATGTATTTATGACTTCGGGAATCGGTATGCAACTGTTCTTGAATAAAACCAACCTTGAGAAAGTTAGTTCATGGGGGCCGCAAGTCTCTGCTTCCATAGGTAAATGGTTTAGTCCTTATTCCGGTTTGCGTCTGGTAGGTACGGGAGGCTTTTTCACCAATTATGTAGTTCCTGCCAATGTGGAAGGCGGCAAGCTTAGACATGTCAGTGTCAGTGGAGGTCTTGACTATCTGTGGAATGTGACCTCCACCATGAGCGGCTACAATCCCGACCGTATCTTTGAATTAATCGGTTCGATGGGTGTCAATCTTGCTTATACTTCCAAATCAGATCACAAATTACAACCGGGTGTCAATGCAGGTATACAGGGGCTATGGCACGTGAATGATTTTCTAGGCCTGTATATCGAGCCACAGGTTCGACTGTATGGAGATAAATTCATCGAAGGCAATTTGGGCTTTATGCAGAAAGACGTAATGGTGGCCATCAATGCCGGATTCCATTATCGTTTTGTTCCTTATTCGAAAGCAGCCAATCGCAGTGAATTTAGTAAGGATGACAAACGTTACTTCGTCTCCGGAGCATTGGGAGTAGGCAGCCTGTTGGTAGCTAACAAAGAACTGATTAAGAATATGGGTATAGAAGCTAAAGGAAGCATTGGTAAATGGTATACTCCGCTTTCGGCGTGGCGTGTTAACGGAACGATCATGTATAAGGCTAAAACACCTGATACGTTTCCTTTGCACTATGCCGGTTTGGGAATGGATTACATGATGAGTCTGGCTACTTTGGCGAAAGGATATCGCCCGGATCATGTGATCGATGTGATACCTTTTGTGGGTGTCACTGCGGGGTTGGTACGTCGCAGGGGTGAGTTCAAAGCTGTTCCGGGTATAGATGCCGGTGCGCAAGTCAAATTGAGACTCGGTTCTTCATGGGATTTCTATGTTGAGCCTAAAATAGGCATCCGTACAGATACTTATGATGGACTCAAGCAGGGAAGGGCAGACCGTGTCTCTTCTATGATGGGAGGATTTTTATACCGTTTTAAGATGCCTACTTTCGAATAAAGTTTATCAGAAATTCAAATATAAGAGGGTTGTACAATCACGGATTCAACATTGTACAACCCTTTTTGTATTCCATTTCGAAGAAATTGTGATTACATAAACGTTACATTAATATTACTGTCATTTCTACTAAATAATGAAGAAAATGAATCTTTGAAATTCATTTTCCCCCTCGCCATTCCCCCCTACTTTTGCTCCAGAAATCAAAAACAAAAAAGTATGAAAATGATTGCTGAAGTGAAATCGAAACTAAGTTCAAACAGAAGATTATCCGATTTACTCTTTATCTTATGGGCAGGAGGTGCTGCCCTTCTGTCTTATTCGTTGGTTTATGCACTACGTAAACCTTTCACAGCTGCTACTTTCGACGGAATAGAAGCTTTCGGCCTTGATTATAAAGTACTGGTTACAATTATTCAGATAGTAGGATATTTGATTGCCAAGTTTGTTGGGATCAAGCTGATTTAGGAATTGAAAAGAGAAAATAGACTGAAATTTATACTTGTTTGCATCGCTGTGGCCGAATTATCTCTTGTTGCATTCGGCGCACTTCCCGCTCCTTATAATATGTTTGCCATGTTTTTCAATGGGTTGTAATTAGGCTGTATGTGGGGAGTTATTTTTAGTTTCATCGAAGGGCGAAGAACGACGGATATCCTGGCTAGTCTCTTGGGAATCAGTATTGTCATCAGCTCGGGAACGGCAAAATCAATCGGATTGTTTGTAATGAATACATTGAATGTAAGCGAATTCTGGATGCCGGCACTGATTGGTGCTTTTGCTCTCCCTCTATTAGCATTGCTGGGATATAGTTTAACCCGTTTGCCACAACCTACGGCACAAGACATAGAGCAAAAAAGCAGCCGCGTCACATTGAACGGCAAACAGCGGAAAGAATTATTTATGGATTTTATGCCTTTCCTTATGTTGTTGTTTGTGGCTAACTTAATGCTGGTAGTGCTTAGAGATATCAAAGAAGATTTCTTGGTGAAGATAATCGACATGAACGGACAATCTTCGTGGATGTTTGCACAGGTAGATACAGTGGTGACACTGATTATTCTAGCCTTGTTTGGAATGATGGTTTTTATAAAAAGCAATATAAAGGTATTGATTGTTTTACTTGGTTTGGTGGTTGCAGGAACAGCTTCGATGAGTTTTATATCTTTCAATTATGATCTTCTGCAACTGGATGCAATCACTTGGCTATTTTTACAGAGTTTATGTTTGTACATTGCTTATCTCTGCTTTCAAAGCATTTTCTTTGACCGCTTTATAGCCTGTTTTAAGATAAAAGGAAACGTCGGTTTCTTTATTGTGACGATTGATTTTATAGGTTATACAGGTACGGTGCTTGTATTGATGTTTAAAGAGTTTGAACATGCAGAAATTAACTGGTTGGAATTTTACAATTTATTGTCCGGTTATGTGGGATTAATTTGCACGATTGCTTTTACTTGTTCCATGATTTATCTGATTCAACGTTATAAGAGAGAAAAACAACTGAAGAAAGGACAAGAATCCGAAGTAGCTGTTGGGTTAAAGCTGACAGGCGGAGGAATGAAATCTACTTTATCACAAATCTGACAAGGAACGGATAGATGGAACGGATGAAATTTAATTTAAAATACTCTCTTGCTTTATTTTTAATGATTGGGATAGCATCAGCAGTAGTTGCCCAAAAATCAACGGATACTTTTCAATACAAGGTAACAGGACGTATGCTGATGGACGGGGGAATTTATATGAAGAATCCGAATGATTTTGGCAATGGAATGGAGTTTAATGATCTTCGTATTGGTGTGAAGGGGATTTATCAAAACTGGACAATGAAGCTGGAAATGGGATATGCCGGAAACAAAGCGACCATCAAAGATGCTTTCGCCACATATTCTTATAAGAACAGCAGCATCCAGATAGGACAATTTTATGAGCCGTTCAGTCTGGATATGCTTTGCAGCACTTTTGATCTTCGTTTTAACCAATCTCCGGGAGCAGTACTTGCGCTAACTAATAGCCGCCGGATGGGAGCGGCTTATTCATATAATAAGAAACATTATTATCTATGTGCCGGATTCTTTACCGATAACGATTTGAGTAATCTGAAGAATGTATCTCAAGGGTATGCCATTGACGGACGTCTGGTTTATCGTCCGCTCTATGAAAAAGGAAAACTTGTCCATGTCGGACTTGCAGGTATCTACCGAACTCCGGACGGTGTATCTACCGATGATGAAAACAAAGATACATTTACTTATAAATCTCCCGGAGTAAGCACTATTGATAATCGTACTTTGGTGTTTGCTGATGTTGACAATGCCACGTCTCAATTAAAGATTGGAGCCGAATTTCTCTTTTATTATCAAAAACTTTTCTTGCAGAGTGAATATATTCGTACCCATGTGAAACGAAAAGAAGGTTACAATCATTATACGGCACAAGGAGCATACGTACAGTGTTCCTGGTTATTATTGGGACAAAATTATTTGTATGATGAAGAAGTGGCTTCCCGGTCGGCCGGAGGGAAAAGCATTGGAGTTGTGTGCCCGGTTCAATTATCTGACGCTGAATGATCGTGCAGCCGGGATAAAAGGAGGCATACAGAAAGACCTCTCGATAGGACTAAATTATTATTTAAACAAACACATCGCTTTTAAATTGAATTACAGTTATTATATTTCCGGGACTAATACACCGGATATTAAGAACTTCAGTGTATTGCAGGGACGTTTCCAATTTATCTTCTGAATGTTGTTTCATAATCACATTAGTTATTTAATAAATATGTTTGATTATGAGTAGGTAAATCTCCTATATTGTTCGTAATAACAATATAGGAGATTTGAATTTTATATATAGAAATAAAAATAACAAAGATGAATCTATTTAGGATATTACAAGGTAGAAAGAAGGGGCTATTGCTCACATTTATTGCATTTTCAATATTTGCAAATGCGCAACTGGTGACTTATCCGGAAGGATTGAAAGCAGGGATGCAACATAATGACGATTATACTGTCCGGGTACGTGTGCTGGGTGGAGAATGGAAAGACTTGTTTGAATATAATGTCAGTGTGGATATGGACAATGTACAATCAGCTTCTATGGTACAGTTTGATATGGGCAGTCCCGTTGAGGTGATGGTAAAGAAGAATAACGGGCTGATTCAAGATGTACAAATCCGACCTTTGGTAAATGGAATCCGGCATACGGTAAATCAGAACACTATTTTATTTACTTTAGAGAAACCACGATATCTATCCGTGGAATTTAATGGTGACCGCTTGCATAATCTTCATCTGTTTGCTAATCCTTTGGAGACAGAAACTTACTCGGAAAGTAGTGCGGACGTCATGTATTTTGGACCGGGAATACATCGTCCCCAGGATGTTCCCAATAATCAAATTCGGATCCCTTCTAATACAACAGTTTATCTGGCACCGGGCGCTGTCGTAAAAGCAAAATTATTGATAGATAAAGCCGAGAATGTACGTATCATTGGTCGTGGAATCCTCGATCATCCACTACGCGGCATTGAAGTAACTTATTCTAAAAATGTATTGGTTGATGGAATAACCATTGTAAATCCCGATCATTATACGGTTTTCGGAGGTGAAACTACCGGCTTGACCATCAAGAACCTGAAATCTTTCAGTTGTAAAGGATGGAGCGACGGCATTGATCTGATGTGTTGCAATGAGGTATTGATTGATAATGTTTTCATGCGAAATAGTGATGACTGCATTGCTGTTTATGCACATCGTTGGAATTATTACGGCGGAAGTAAAAATATCACTTTACAGAATTCTATCCTTTGGGCTGATATTGCACACCCTGTCAATATCGGCGGACATGGCAATTCGGCGGATGAAGTGGGAGAGATTGTAGAAAACATAACTGTCCGCAATATCGATATTCTGGAACATGATGAAGATGATCCTCTTTATCAGGGATGCATGACGATAGATTGCGGTGATAAGAACCTGGTACGTAATATCTTGTTCGATAATATAAGAGTAGAAAGTATTCAGGAAGGACGTTTGTTCCATGTCAATGTCCGCTTCAATCCGAAATATGACAAGCAGCCCGGACGGGGTATTGAGGATGTTATTTTCCGTAATATAACCTATAATGGAGTAGGCGAGAATCCCTCTCTATTGAAAGGATTAGATGAGAATCGTAGAATAAAAAATGTGACTTTTGATAATGTGATGATAAATGGGGTGAAGATGAAGAATATCGATGGCTTTATAACGAATGAATTTGTGAAAGGGATTAAGGTAAAATAATAATCTTTGTTCGTAAGTAAGACATAGCAGAAAAAAGAGACTACCGATAGATGTTGCAAAACTAATGCGTGACTATCCGGATTGTAAAGGGATGTTTGGAATGTTACTTAAGCGGTATATAGAAGAGCATGAGAAAAAAGAATGATGAAAAAGAATGATGAAAAAGGTCAGACTGTAATATAATTTATTACTTTTGCAACAATTTGCTTATTCGAAAGTCTGTCTAATGGGCATAGTGTCGCAGACTTTTAAATTTTAATCTTTAATTTTTAATTGATATTATATGAGAGTATTAGTTTTTATTTCATTGGTCGGAAGTTTGTTGTTGGCTTCTTGTGGAGGTAGTAGTTCGAAAGGGAACGCAAACGCTCAAGAGGTAAATCCGGCAGATACTATTTATTTAGGTGATTTGCGTGAGAAGTTTGAGGGGGATAGTATTTTCTTTAAAATTGTTGCTCCAGATCTGATGTTGATGGATTACCAGTATTTGTGGGCTGTAACAGAATCGGAAGCAATCGAGAAAGGCTTGACAAAAGAATACTATAAACGTGTGAAGAAAGAAATCACCGATACGAATGAAGCTATCAAAAGAGGTGTGATGAAAGGGGCGAACGTAAAACGTATACCGGATTTCCAAGCATTTCAGGAAAACAAATAATGAATCTTTCCGGATGAAAGCTTTCATCCATACAAATATAAAAACAGGGGAGTCGCTAAATGTAACGGCATCCCCTTTTTATTGTTGTGACGGTTGGATTTTGTAGGGATATTCAGTAAATGTTCCTCTTTCTAAAAAATCAAGAGAAAAGCTTTGCT
>ENA-ORNW01002128-ORNW01002128.1-human-gut-metagenome-genome-assembly--contig:-NODE-2128-length-13591-cov-2.817524_pt1 | contig 13591 bp, 10 predicted proteins | sample MGYA00242121_ERZ509034 | MGnify/ENA primary metagenome ERZ509034 (study PRJEB26280, sample SAMEA2338689) | human gut metagenome | biome: human gut; feature: human-associated habitat; material: faeces... | reverse complement strand
CTGCCGTGGATCGGCTCGAACAGCGCGACTTTCGCTCCGACCGACGCGGACGGCAACATGCCCAGCGAACCGCTGATAACGCTCGCTTCGTCGGTGAGGATGTCGCCGAACAGGTTCTCGGTAACGATCACATCGAAATGCGTCGGGCGCTGAATGATCTGCATCGCGGCATTGTCCACGAACATATATTCCAGTTCGACATCGGGATACTGCGGGGCGAGCTCGCCGCCGATCTGGCGCCACAGCCGGGAGGTGGCAATCACATTGGCTTTATCCACCAGCGTCAGTTTTTTGCGGCGTCCCCGGGCCAGCCCGAAAGCCAGGTGCAGGATACGCTCGATCTCCTCGCGCGTATAGACACAGGTATCGTACGCCGTATTGCCGTCTTCGCTGCGTCCTTGCGGACGGCCGAAATACATGCCGCCGGTCAGCTCACGCACGCAAATGAAATCGGCCCCCTTGACAATTTCGGTCTTGAGCGGAGAACGCCCGGCCAGCGAATCGAACACCGCCAGCGGACGAAGGTTCGCAAAAAGTCCGAGCGACTTGCGCATACGGAGCAATCCCTGTTCGGGACGCACCTTCGCCGCAGGATTGTTATCGTATTTGGGATCGCCGATGGCACCGAACAGGACCACATCCGACGCTTCGCACACGGCGTGCGTTTCGGCCGGATACGGGTCGCCCGTCGCGTCGATCGCACAAGCGCCGACCAACGCCTTGCTGTATTCGAACTGATGGCCGTACTTGGCAGCGACGCTGTCGAGCACCTTCACCGCCTCGCCCACGATCTCGGGGCCGATGCCGTCTCCCGGCAAAAGAGCAATCTTCAATTTCATCTCCTCAATGATTTTAAATAAGGCACCCCCGAAAGGGGTGCCTTACTCCATTTACATTAATTTCTGTACGTTCGGGTTTGTGCCGGAGAGCTGCCATCAAACCCCATAATCCGAAATCCGCTAAAATCCGGCCGGTTTCCGCCCAAGTCGGGGCACCGGTTCCGAAACCGGAACACTTCATTTCCATGCAAGGTCCATGACGCGGCACATCCCTATACCTCCGCAGTACCTTTTTACGCTTATACCTGCCTACTTATACTTGCCCGCACCCGGACTCCCATCCCGTCACCGGCACAACCGGGTTCCGCCGTAGCCCGGTTCCGTCAGCGCCTCGGCACTGCAAATCACCACGCTGCGAACTCCGTTGTCAATGGCCCGGAACGCATTTTCAAGCTTCGGCAGCATACCGTCGGCCACAACTCCCGCCGCTTTCAATTCGGCAAATCGCTGCGGCGTAATCTCAGGAATAACGCTGTTGTCGTCGTCGACATCCATCAGCACGCCCCGCTTCTCGAAGCAGTAGACCAGTTCCGTGTCATAAGCGCCGGACATGCCGACGGCAATCGTCTGTGCGACCGTGTCGGCATTGGTATTGAGCAATCCTTCGCCCGCAGCGTCGAGCGTAATCGGAGCGGCCACGACCGTATAACCCGCATCGATCAGCGTACGGGCCATCGGCAGGCCGAAGCGATCCGGCAACGGATCGCCCACCCAGCCGTAATCGACCGGCACCGGATTACGACGCTGCGAACGGATGAATCCGCCGTCCGCACCGCTCAATCCCACCGCATTACAACCAGACTGCTGCAACTTACTGACAATCGTTTTGTTGATAAGTCCGGCATACACCATCGTCACAACCTTAAGCGTCTCGGCATCGGTTACCCGGCGACCGCCGACCATTTGTGTCTCGATCCCAAGGGCTTTCGCAACGGTCGTAGCCACTTTTCCGCCCCCGTGAACCAGAATCTTCGGTTCGGGCAGCGATGCGAAATCGACTAGGAACCGATCGAGTTTCTCCGGGTTATCGACAATGTTGCCACCGATCTTAACGACTTTCAACATACTGGAATTACAATTATTTCAACGGTTTACAAAGAACTGAATCGCCAAACCGACCGGTTACGAACAATCCGTTTCCCGTTTTGGATATTAAGCTGTCAATAACTTGCGCAACGAGGTAAGCAACTGGTCGGCATGCGCCTGCGTAATGTTCAGCGCGGGCAGCAACCGGAATACGTTCTTATTGCCCGACGAACCGACAAAAATATGCTCGTCGTAGATCAGTTTCTTGCGCAACGGAGCCGCATCCTCGAACAGTTCGATACCGATCATCAGGCCCCGGCCGCGCACCTCTTTAATATTGGGAAGCTTGCGCAACTCGGCGATCAGGTAGTCGCCCATCTTTTTCGCATTGTCGATCAGATTCTCCTGCTCGATTACGTCGGCCACGGCAATGGCTGCGGCACAGGCCAGGTGGTTGCCGCCGAAGGTGGTCCCGAGCATGCCGTATTTCGGCGCGATGCGCGGCGAGATCGAAATGGCTCCCATCGGGAAACCGTTGCCGATCCCCTTGGCCATCGAATAGATGTCGGCAGACACTCCGGCCCAGTCGTGCGAATAGTACTGTCCGCTCCGGGCGCAGCCGCACTGCACGCTGTCGGCGATGTACACGGCATCGTGCTGGTCGCACAGCGAACGGATTTTCCACAGGAACGAACGGCTCGCCTCGCGAATACCGCCCACACCCTGAATGCCCTCCAAAATCACCGAAGAGATTTCGCCCTTGTTGGCCAGGAACGCCTCTTCGAGCGCCTGCTCATCGTTCAGCGGAACGAAAATCACGTTGTCCGTCTGGTTAACCGGAGCTACGATGTTCGGATTGTCGGTCGCTGCGACCGCCAATGAAGTCCGGCCATGGAACGAGCCTTTCATCGCAATCACCTTCTTCTTGCCGTTGAAGAACGAAGCCAGTTTCAGTGCGTTTTCATTCGCCTCGGCTCCCGAGTTACACAGGAACAACTGGTAATCGCTTTTGCCCGACAGGCGGCCGAGTTTTTCGGCCAGCTCCTTCTGCTGCGCAATGATTACGGAATTGGAATAAAATCCGATATTTTTCAGCTGGTTGGTCACCATCTCCACATAATGCGGATGGGTGTGGCCGATCGAAATCACGGCGTGACCGCCGTACATATCGAGGTATTTCGTCCCCTTGTCGTCCCACACGTAGGAGCCTTCGGCCCGCACAATGTTGATATCGTACAAGGGATATACATCAAACATTTTCATAGTACTCTGTTTTTAACGATGAAAACCGGGTATTTCTTTTCTCGCCACCGCGGGAGACTTTCCGATGCAGCCTACCCTGTCACACAGACGCAGGTTTAGAACGCAGCCGCTTTCAATCGCAAGCCGGCGCGCTGATCCAAACCAAACATCAGATTCATGTTCTGCACCGCCTGTCCCGACGCACCTTTGAGCAGGTTGTCGATCGCGCTCACCACCAGCAGTTTGTCGCCGTGCTTTTCCAGCGAGATCAGGCATTTGTTGGTGTTGACGACCTGTTTGAGATTGATATTCTTATCGCTCACAAACGTAAAGGCGGCATCTTTGTAATACTCCTTATACAGCGCGGCCATCTCCTCGAGCGGCCTATCGCAGTCGGTATAGATCGACGCGAGAATCCCGCGCGTAAAGTCGCCGCGATACGGAATGAAGTCGATTGCACTGTCGAAAGCTGGCATCAACGAGCGGATGCTTTCGCCGATCTCACGCAGGTGCTGGTGCTCGAATGCCTTATAGACAGACAGGTTATTGGCCCGCCAGCTGAAATGCGACGTGGCGGCCAGCTTCTGCCCAGCCCCGGTCGAACCGGTAGCGGCCGAAATGTGCACATCGCTGCGGAGCAACCCGGCAGCGGCCAGCGGCAGCAGTCCCAGTTGCAGGCAGGTAGCGAAACAACCCGGATTTGCGATGTTGCACGCCTCGCGTATTTTTTCACGGTTCATCTCGGGCAGGCCGTACACGAATGTCCGCTCCCCGAGCACTGCGCCCGCAGCCAGGCGGAAATCCTGGCTCAGGTCGATCACCCGCACCGAAGCCGGAACAGGAGTCGCTTCCAGGAACTTACGGGCATCGCCGTGACCGACGCAGAGGAAAATCACATCGACGCCCGAAAAATCGAGCTCTCCGGTGAAACGCATATCCGTATCGCCCAACAGATCGGCATGCACGTCACTGAGCAGATTGCCCGCATTGGAGTTGCTGTGCACGAACACCAGTTCCACCCCGTCGTGATTGACGAGAATACGGATAGCTTCGCCACCCGTATATCCCGCACCTCCTATGATGCCTACTTTAACTCTCTTCATGCGTATACTTTAAAGTATAGGGATGATTTACCTATTTCATTCCTTTGTTGACCTTGTACCAAATTTTGTTCTGGTTGCCGAAAATCTTACCGAAACCTTTGACGTCATCGCTGGTCCAGTCGCTCATCGTTTCGCCGTAAGCACCGAACGCATTGCTCATCAGGTCGTGCTCGCTCTTAATGCCGACCACCACGAAACGGTAAGGATGCAGGTCGACGTACACGTCGCCGCTCACCGTGCGCTGGCTGCTCTCGAGCATGGCCTCCATGTCTCGCATCACCGGATCGTAGTACTGCCCCTCGTGCAGGTAATTGCCGTAGAAAGCGGCGATCTGGTCTTTCCAGAAGAGCTGCCATTTGGTCAGCGTATGTTTCTCGAGCATGTGATGCGCTTTGATGATAATCATCGGGGCGGCAGCCTCGAAACCTACACGGCCTTTGATACCGATGATGGTATCGCCCACATGCATGTCACGGCCGATCGCATAGGGAGCGGCCACGGCCTGCAAGGCCTGGATCGCCGCGATACGATCGTCGAAACGTTTGCCGTCGAGACCGACGAACTCTCCTTTCTCGAAAGTCAGCGTAATGCGGCGCGATTTGCTCTCCTTGAGCTGCGAAGGGTAAGCCTCTTCGGGCAGCGTCTCGCTCGAAGTGAGCGTCTCCTTGCCGCCTACCGACGTGCCCCAGATGCCTTGGTTGATCGAATATTCCGCCTTTTTAAAGTCGAAATCGACGCCGTGCGAGCGCAGGTAGCTGATCTCCTCTTCGCGGCTGAGGCGTTTCTCGCGGATCAGCGCGATCACTTCAATCTCCGGTGCGATGATGTTGAACACCATATCGAAACGCACCTGGTCGTTACCGGCGCCCGTACTGCCGTGGCAAAGGTAATCGGCTCCGATCTGCTCGGCATATTTGGCAATGGCCGTCGCCTGCGACATACGCTCGGAGCTGACCGAAATCGGATAAGTGGCATTTTTCAGCACATTGCCGAAGATCATGTATTTGATTGCCGTATTGTAATAGTCCTGCGTCACATCGAGCGCTACGTAGCTCTTCACGCCCAGATCGTAGGCGCGTTTCTCGATTTTCGCGAGTTCCTCGGCCGAAAAGCCGCCGGTGTTGGCCAGTGCGGCATGAACCTCGAGGCCCATCTCCTTGGCCAGATATATTGCGCAGTAGGACGTGTCGAGCCCACCGCTAAATGCCAATACAACTTTTTTCTTTTCCATTTTCGTTACTTTTTGTCTTACTAACTTGTCCTGCTAATTTTTAAATCAAGAGGTCCTCCTTCTCACAGCCTGCATCCCGGCCGCAACATGCGAACCGGAAGGCTTCCGATCTCCAGCGGTGAAGGCTACTCCTCCTCGAACCCTGCGGGCCGGGGAACTTTCACTTCATCGTGGGCGGGATCAAAAAGCATGGCTGTGCAGAGGCAATTTCGTCGTTGTTTGCTTTGCAGGATCGGATAGTTCACGCAGCTTTCGCAGCCTTTCCAGAACTGGTCGTCATCGGTCAGCTCCGAGAAAGTTACGGGGCGGTACCCCAGTTCGTTGTTGATTTTCATCACGGCCAAACCGGTGGTCAGGCCGAACAGCTTAGCACCTTTGAACATCTTGAGCGACAGGAAAAATGTCGCGGTCTTGATGGCTTTGGCCAAACCCAGCTTGCGGAATTTCGGATTGATAATCAAACCCGAATTGGCGACATAGTCGCCATGTCCCCAGGACTCGATGTAACTGAAACCGGCCCAGGTTCCGTCTTTGTGAAAGGCAATCACCGCCTTGCCGGCACGCATCTTGTTCGCTACATACTCGGGAGTACGTTTGGCGATACCAGTGCCGCGGGCTTTGGCGGATTCGGCCATTTCATCGCAGATAGCCTGCGCGAAGGGAGTGTGCTCCTCCGTGGCTACCAACACATTGAAATCTTCGATACTCATTCTAACACTCTAAATTTAAACGACGAAATTGTTTATGTACGGACGGCAGCGGCTCCTTGTCGCTGTTCGGCACGTACGAACTGCAAAAGTATGAAAAAAAGCTCAGAATAGGTCATAAGGGCGGGTTAAATTAAATTTTAAACAACTTCACCCTTTCGTGTCAGGATTCAATCGGCAATCCGACAAAACTTTCCCCAGGAGATCAACAATCGGAGGGGAATGGTATGGAAATTGTTCTCTGATTGAAACAATCCACAATAAAAACGAATCCGCTATGAATTCATTATTATTAATCATTAATACGCTGTTAATCATGACACACACACTTCCTCCCCTCCCCTACGCCATGGACGCTCTCGCTCCGAAGATGAGTAAAGAGACTCTCGAATACCACTACGGCAAGCATTTGCAAACCTATATCGATAACCTCAACAACCTGATCAAAGGGACGCCTTACGAAAATATGCCCCTGGAAGAGATCAGCGTGAAGGCCGACGGCCCGATTTACAACAACGGTGCGCAGGCCTGGAACCACGCATTCTTCTTCAACAGCTTCTCCCCGACGCCGAAATCGGCGCCCGAAGGAGCGTTGGCCGAAGCGATCAAACGTGATTTCGGTTCGTTCGACGCCTTCAAAGAGCAGTTCGGCAAAGCCGCCATCGGCCTGTTCGGATCGGGTTGGACCTGGCTGGCCGCAGATAAAAACGGCAAACTGGTTATCGTATCGGAATCGAATGCCGGCAATCCGTTGAAAAAAGGGCTGATCCCGCTGTTGGGCATCGACGTATGGGAGCACTCCTATTACATCGACTACCGCAACCGCCGGGCCGACTATGTAAAGAACTTCTGGGACATCGTCGACTGGAAGGTGATCGAAAAACGCTTCAAAAAATAACTCAATAGCGTGGCCCGTTCAGGGGGCCGCAACCCCTTGTGTCCGAAACCTGAACACACAGTGGCCACGCGACGAATGCCAAGAGGCGCTCAATCGAGCGCCTCTTCATGTTTCACATCAGCCCTGGTCAGACTGCCTCGAATTATTGCAGGAAGACATAATATACGGCAACGCAGGCAATACCCGGTTCATCGTTGCGGGAAACAGCAAGAAAAATTCCGTCAAACTACAACCCCTACAGCATTCTGATCAGGATACCCCCATAAATACAAGATTTAGGAAGGGGCTCTCTCACCGCGAAAATTTGCTCCGGTGCAGTTTACCAGGTCTTGTTGTATAGCAGCTATTTCACCGGACGTTTCGGATTGCGGGGAAACCAACCTTTGCGCACGCGCTCTTTCTGCTCGAAAAGCTCTTTGATCGTCCACAACGATGAAAAAGCGAATACGCCAGCCAGCGCAGCGACCAGCACGTTGTCGGTGCAAAGCGACCAGACGATACCGCCGATGCCCAATAACAGGAAAATCCACCAGCATCCGGTGCCCCAGTAATATTCGGCTTTCACTACAACCGGATGAAACAGGCCGATGATCAGAAATGTCGCGATCCCGATCACGAGACCCAACAAGTGGTATTGCATCAGAAATTCCATTGCTTTTCCTGTTTAGAGGTTCCGGTGGACAAATTCGATGCAACGTTCCATCAGGTGATTCCGGTAATTGCCCATCGAATGGTTCCGGTCGGGATAGATATACATCTCGAACGGATTATCGTGCTGTACCAGACGCGCGACCATTTCGTACGTATTCTGGATATGCACATTGTCGTCGGCCGTGCCGTGCGCGATCAATAGTTTGCCCTTGAGCCGGTCGGCAAAGTTGATCGGCGAGTTATCGTCGTAACCCGACGGATTTTCATTCGGGTCACCGTTGTAGATTTCGGTATAAATCGTATCGTAAAAGCGCCAGGAGGTGACCGGAGCAACCGCAATCGCCATCTTGAACACGTCGTTGCCCTTCAAAATACAGTTCAGCGCCATAAAACCGCCGTAACTCCATCCGAAAATCCCGATCCGATCCGAATCGATGTAAGGGAGCGCACCCAAATAACGCGCTGCGGCGATCTGGTCTTCCACCTCATATTTGCCGAGCTGCTTGTACGTGCACTTCTTGAATTCGGATCCGCGAAAACCGGTCCCGCGCCCATCCACACAGGCGACGATATAGCCCTGCTGCACAAGTACGTCCTCCCAGCCCATACTCCAGCTGTCGGCCACACGCTGCGAGCCGGGCCCGCTGTACTGCACCATAAAAAGCGGATAGCTCCGGGTCGAATCGAAATCGGCCGGACGGATCATGTATCCATTGAGCTCGATCCCCTCCGGGATCCGGAATGTAAAAAACTCCTTTTCCGGCACATTCAGTTTCGAAAGCGTATTCCTCAACGCAACGTTATCCTCGAGGGTACGCACCAACTTGCCGTCGGCTGCGTGCAGCGTCACACGGTTCGGCGTCGAGACATTCGAAAAATAGCTGATAAAATAACGGAACCCGCGCGAGGGAGCGACCGAGTAGGTACCGCTGCCGTCCGTCAGCCGGCGTTTATCCTTGCCGTTGAGCCTGATGCTGTAAAGGTCCCGCTTCAAGGGCGAAGTTTCGGTCGAAAGGTAATAGACCCGGTCGCCTTCGATCCCGGCCAGAGCGGTAACCTCCCATTCACCGGAAGTGATCCGGTTCAGGAATCCTTTCTCCGCACTATATAAATAAAGGTGCGTAAACCCGTCTTTTTCGCTGCGCACCACGAACCGCTCCCCATCGGGAAGGAATGTAACGCACTCGTCATCGACCCGCTCGACATACCGCGGATCACGCTCATCGTAAATCACCCGGGCAGATACGACTCCGGCATCCGTCCCCGCACCTGCTGCCAGGGCCGCCGCATCGCACAGCAACAGTTCGAAATGGTTTTGCGAACGGTTCAGCCGGTAGACGAGCAAACCTCCGGCCGGAGTCCATTTGACCCGCGGAATATACTGGTCGGTCTCTTTCCCGGTGTCGATGCGGCTGCGCCGGCCGCTTTCCAGATTGTAGTTGTATACTTCGACGATCGAATTTTGTTCGCCCGCCTTGGGATATTTGAACGAATAGTTCTCCGGATACAAGTCCCCTTCGAAACGGTTCATGTTGTACTCCCTGACCCGGCTCTCGTCGAACCGCATCCACGCCAGGTTCTTTCCGTCGGGAGACCAGGCGAATGCGCGTGAAAAGCCGAACTCCTCTTCGTATACCCAGTCCGGAATGCCGTTGATGATGTGGTTGAACAGACCGTCCGAGGTAATTTGCCGCTCGGATCCGGTAGCCAGATCGACCACGTACAGATTATTCCCGCGCACAAATGCGACGCGCGTGGCATCGGGCGAAAATTGCGCCACCTGCTGCGGCCCGCCCGCCGAAAGCCGGATCAACCGGTCTTCTTCCCGGTCGTAGATCCAATACTCGGCAGTAAACGACCGGCGGTAGATCGGTTTTACCTCCGTAGTCAGCAAAATACGGCGTTCATCCGAACTGAATGCATAATCGGTGAACGGCAATACCGGTTGCTGTTGTTTGCTGTCGAACACCACAGCGGTCTGCTCTCCGGTCCCATAGCTGAATTCGAGGATTTTCCCGTCGCTCATGGTCGTGTAATGCTCTCCGTCGTTCATGCTGCGTACGCCCTGTACGGTGCGGGGTACGAAAATCCCCTGCTTCATGTCGTCGTAACCGAACCGTCCCGCTCCGGCAACGGGAGCCGCCGAGGAGCAGGTAACCGCCGAACAGAGGGTGAGCGCCATAGCCATCGTTTTTATGTTTTTCATACCGTCGTTTCGATCTTGATCCATGCATTACCCCTTCAGGAATCCTAACACGCCTTCAGGCTCAGGTCGAGGCTTTTGATCTGGTGCGTCAGCGCGCCAACCGAGATAAAATCAACGCCGCACTCGGCGTACTCGCGCAGATTCTTAAGCGTAATTCCCCCGGACGATTCGATCTCGGCCCGGCCGCCGATCAGTTTTACCGCTTCACGCGTCAATTCAGGGGTGAAATTGTCCAACATGATCCGGTCGCAACCGCCCGCAGCGAACACGTCGCGGATATCGTCCAGCGAACGGACCTCCACCTCGATCGGAATATCCTTGCCTTTCTCCTTCAGATATTCGCGCGTCAGCGGGATCGCCTTGAGGATACCACCGGCAAAGTCGATATGATTATCCTTAAGGATCACCATGTCGAACAGACCCATGCGGTGGTTTTCGCCTCCGCCCAACTTGACGGCGATCTTATCCAACACACGCATCCCCGGCGTCGTTTTGCGCGTATCGAGCACTTTGGTCTTCAACCCCTCGAGCTCTTTCACATAAACGGCCGTCTGTGTCGCCACGCCGCTCATACGTTGCATGATGTTGAGCAAGATCCGTTCGGCCTGCAGCAGCGAGATCAATCGTCCCTCGACGTAAAAGGCAATATCTCCGGGTTTGATCCGGGTCCCGTCCTCCAGGAGCTGCTCGAATTTCACCTCAGGATCCAGGCGCCGCAGCACCCGCCGGGCGACTTCAACGCCGGCCAAAATACCGTCCTGTTTCACCAGCAGTTTCATCCGTCCGCGCTGGTCATGCGGAATACAGGCCAGCGACGAATGGTCGCCGTCGCCAATATCCTCCCGGATCGCCAGCTCAATCAATTCATCGACGAAGGGAATATACTCTTCTTTCATAATGCTCATGTTTTAACCGGACAGCGCATACTGTCGCAATTACAATCGAATTTCGTACAAAGTTAAACAAAGTGGCGGCAATTCAAAAGCAGGACTTTCCGATTTGCACGCCTTACAATCCGGCAGTTCATACAAGTTTTTGCTTACAATTTACAACACATATTCTTTTCCCCACTTACAATTAGCTTACAAACCGCTTAAATTTGCATATTTTCAAGCATAATTTGTACTTTTACAGAGAATTTTTAACATCAATTACAAATCGGGTTACTTTTGTCATTGTGTTTAAAACAAATATAAACAACTGACACACAACAATAAAAGTGCAACCTTAAAAGTTTGAGCATCATAGGTACCCGAAAAACTTTCATTCTATCAGCTGCCATCCCGATTTATTTTGTAAAAAAAGAACCGAACCACACGACATGAAACCACTCAGAAGCGATATAACCACCCGGGGCCGCCGCATGGCCGGGGCCCGCAGTCTTTGGAGGGCGAACGGCATGAAGGACGAGCAGATGGGTCGTCCGGTCATTGCGATCGTCAATTCGTTCACGCAATTCGTCCCGGGACACGTCCACCTGCATGAAATCGGCCAGCAAATTAAGGAGTGGATCGCCGAAGAGGGTTGCTTCGCCGCAGAGTTCAATACGATCGCCATCGACGACGGAATCGCGATGGGCCACGACGGGATGCTCTATTCGCTCCCTTCACGCGAACTGATCGCGGACAGCGTCGAGTACATGTGCAACGCACACAAAGCCGACGCAATGATCTGCATTTCGAACTGCGACAAAATCACCCCCGGCATGCTGATGGCAGCCATGCGGCTCAACATCCCGGCAGTATTCGTCTCCGGAGGACCGATGGAGGCCGGACGTACAGCGGGAAAAGCCTACGACCTGATCGACGCAATGGTCAAGGGGGCCGACGATACAGTTTCCGAACAGGAATTAGCCGCGGTCGAGCATTCCGCCTGCCCGACCTGCGGCTCCTGTTCAGGAATGTTCACGGCCAATTCGATGAACTGCCTGACCGAAGCGCTCGGCCTTTCGCTGCCCGGCAACGGAACGATCCTCGCCACGCATGCGGCTCGTACCGACCTGTTCCGCAAAGCGGCCAAACTGATCGTCAAAAACGCGAACGAATACTATTTCAACGATAACGACGCCGTACTGCCCCGTTCGATCGCCACGCGGAAAGCATTCCTGAACGCCATGTCGATGGACATCGCGATGGGCGGTTCGTCGAACACGGTTCTGCACCTGCTGGCCATAGCGCAGGAGGCGGGCGTGGAATTCACGATGAAAGACATCGATGCGCTCTCGCGCCGGGTGCCGGTCATCTGCAAGGTCGCGCCGAATTCCCACCACCACATCGAAGACGTAAACCGTGCGGGAGGGATTATGGCGATCCTCGGCGAACTCGACCGCGCGGGACTGCTCGACACCTCGGTGCACCGAATCGATTATCCCGACCTGAAAAGTGCAATCGCCGCAAACGACATCCTCTCGGCTACTGCGTCGGAGGAGGCCAACGCACGCGCGCTGGCAGCGCCCGGCGGCAAATTCAACCTGGAACTCGGTTCGCAGGACAATACCTACCCCGAGGCCGATACCGACCGTAAACAGGGCTGCATCCGCGACATGGAGCACCCCTATCTCAAGGACGGGGGGTTGGCCGTGCTGTTCGGCAACCTGGCCGAAGACGGCTGCATCGTCAAAACGGCCGGCGTAGACGCATCGATCCTCCGTTTCGAGGGCAAAGCCCGCGTATTCGAATCACAGGAAGAAGCATGCGAAGGAATCCTCTCAGGCAAGGTTAAAGCCGGCGACGTGGTGATTATCCGCTACGAAGGCCCCAAAGGGGGCCCCGGTATGCAGGAGATGCTCTACCCCACCTCCTACCTGAAAAGCATCAAAATCGACAAGCAGTGCGCACTGGTGACCGACGGCCGTTTCTCGGGAGGCACCTCGGGCTTGTCGATCGGACACGTATCGCCGGAAGCAGCCGCCGGAGGCAACATCGCACTTGTCCGCAACGATGATCCCATCCTGATCGACATTCCCAACCGCACGATCCGCATCGACCTTCCGGACAAAGAGTTGCTACAGCGCCGCAAAGAAATTGTCCGCTTCGAACCCGAAGGACGCGAACGAGTCGTCAGCAAGGCCCTAAGGGTCTACGCCAGCCAGGTCACTTCGGCCGACCGCGGCGGCGTCCGGGAAATTCGCTGAGCGCTTCACACCTGCGGGCTACTCCCCTCCCGTCCCCGGAAACACTCCGAAAACTTACCGGTACAAATTACAGCCAAGCCGTCCCGGTTGGTGCTAAAGGGTATTTTGCCACTGTCCCGGACCTGCCAGACTGGCTGTCCAAACACCCTGAAGCCGGAACTCTCCCAGAGCTGAAAAGTTGTACGGAAAAGATTAGAATAAAAAGGAGATCAACATTTTGAAACAGTATGCAGATATGTCGAACCCACACAAGGTAAAAGGAGCGGAAGCTCTGCTGTTATCGCTGTTGGCCGAAGGCACCGATACGCTCTTCGGCTACCCCGGAGGTGCCATCATTCCGGTATACGATCACCTCTACGGCTATACCGACCGGCTGCACCATATCCTGACGCGCCACGAGCAGGGTGCGGTACATGCCGCGCAAGGTTACGCACGGGCTACGGGCCGGGTCGGCGTCTGCATGGCCACTTCGGGCCCCGGCGCCACGAACCTGGTCACCGGCATTGCCGACGCCATGATCGATTCGACGCCGCTGGTCTGCATTACGGCCCAGGT
>ENA-ORNW01002127-ORNW01002127.1-human-gut-metagenome-genome-assembly--contig:-NODE-2127-length-13591-cov-7.931368_pt1 | contig 13591 bp, 16 predicted proteins | sample MGYA00242121_ERZ509034 | MGnify/ENA primary metagenome ERZ509034 (study PRJEB26280, sample SAMEA2338689) | human gut metagenome | biome: human gut; feature: human-associated habitat; material: faeces... | reverse complement strand
AGGGCGGTCTGGGCCACGGGGGGCTCATAATACTCACCGCCGCCGTCACCGGCAGCAGCAGTCTTGATGTTGACCTTGCCGCCGTTCAAGATGCACTTGGCGATTAGTGCAGCGCCCGCCGTGGTGATAACGGTGCCATAGTTTTTGGTTTCATTGGGCATAGTGCTTTTTCCTCCTATTCTTGTGGGTAAATCTCCACAGTGTTGTGATACTCCAGAGCACCCACAGCAATGGACTTGCCGGTGCTTTCCATCTCATGGACCATCATGGGCCAGATGTTGACCTCATCCTCATACTCGGTGTAAACGCCGCAGGTGATGGTGCCGTATGACTGCAAAAAAGATGTCATCAGCACCCGCATGTTGGCCGGGCGCACCATGAGGAGCATGTCCAGGATTTCCGCCGCCAGGGCATCCGCATCCGGCAGGACGGTGTAGTCAAGCTGGATGTTGATGGTGTAGTCCACAATGCTCTCCTCATGCCCCAGCTCACCGCAGAGGCCGGTGAGCCAGTTCTTGAGCCAGGGCAGAGTGTAGGGCAGCTCCAAGTTCCACAGGGCCTTGATGCGTGCCTTGCGGACCTCCAGCGTGTCCGTGTCTTTGGGGCGGATATTCAGCTCACGCTCCCACACGGCCACGCCGCTGGCCGTTGCCGTGTCCAGGAATTGGTTGGCAAGGACCAGGGCCAGAGCGTCCCACGCAATGGAGATTTCCGGCTCGTTTGCGGCATTGATGGCTTGAAACTCAAGCACCTCACGGAGCACCGGGGGGAGGTAGTCAAGGAGCTTTCTATCCATTGATGTCCCCCCTCACCGGGATGCTGTCTGCACCCAGCACAAGGTTTTCCTCCTTGCCGTTGATCTGCGTGTCAGCAATGTCCGTTATCATGTCGGAGCACTCGGAGAGGATGCGGCTTTCAATCTGAGAGATGCGGACGGTCAGGTGGTCCGAAGTGGCCCAGGTGCCCGCCAGCTCTGCAAAGTAGCCGTCAATGACGGCCTCCACATAGCTTTTAATGGCCTCCCAGTTCCAGCCGGAGGCATAGGTCAGATTGAGCGTGATGCTCACCGGCACCGGCTCCACGCCGGTCACATGGACCACATGGCCGATGGGGGCAAGTCCCAGACCCTCCCCGGCGTTCTCGGTGGGGTCCACCGCCGTCTGCACCTCATCAATGAGGGTTTCAGAGGGGGCAGTGTTATTGGATGCCAGCAGCACCAGCTTGACGGTGCCGCCCACCGTCAGCTTTTTGTTGAGCGCCGCCGTGTAGACGGCGGTGAGCCAGACCGCCACGGGCTCACTGAGCCCCGCAATGGCGCTGGTGTACCAGGCTGTGACAGTAGCATCCGGGATGAGCGTGGACGGCGCAATATCCCCGTTCCAGACCGGGTGCACCTTGACGGCGGAGATGCCGGGCATGGCTTTCACCTTTTCGATGTAGTCAGCCTGGTTGCCGCCAAAGGCCTGGGACTTGAAGCTGTCAAGGACACGCTGGCGGAAAACCTCCGTGTCCTCCTCATCATCTCCGGGGATTAGCAGCTCCACCAGCTCTGCATGGGTCAGCCCGTCCACATACTCAATGGGGATGAGCTGGCCGGTGTAGCCGTTGGCCTGGGCCCCTGCTGTTTCGCAGGTGACCCGGTGGCTCAGGCCGGTGGCGGTGTCCTCGGAGGTGTCCATGCGGGCCGTCACCACAAAGTTTAGGTCCTCGCAGGAGAAACGGGTGCCCACCGGCACCTCAATGTTAAACTCCGCCCGGAACACTGCGGCGCTGGGCGGGTAGGGGCTCATGTTACGGTCAGCGGCCCGCTTGATGAGATATTCACGGGGCGCTGTTGCCAGGTATGTGGCGGTGAAAACGAAGTCCAGCCCAATGTAGAGCTGGGCCAGCTCCGCCATGGACGGAGCCACACCGTTCATCACCATGGAGCCCTCCCGCTTGTCGATGCCGGAGGACACCCTGGCCAAGGCGCTGGCCAGCAGCGCCTCATAGGTCTTGGTTTCAAACATGGTTAAATCTCAACCTCCTTTGTGGCCTCCAGCTCTCCATAAATGGTGTAGACGGTAAAGCGGACCAGCACGGACTTTCTGCCGGTTTCAAAGGTCCAGTCATCCACGCCGGTGATGCGGTCATCCTGCATCAGGGCATCCGTGATGCGCCTTTTCATCTCACTCATGGCGTAGTCCATAGGTTGGCCGATCAGGTCAACCAGCTCGGAGCCATAATTGCGGGAATAGATGGGGTAGGCATAGCGCTCCACATTGAGGATGAGATAGACCGCTTGGCGCAGGGCCTCCCGCTTGTCGGTCATGCCCGCCACCCGCTGCCCCTCAATGTCCAGCTTGTGAGTATAGCTGGGCTGCTCCTCCAGCTCAAAGCCGATGAGGTCAAGGTTTTCTCCAGTTGTCGGTAGCGTTCCCATCAAGGTGCCTCCCATCTGTCCAGGACAATGTATTTTTGCCCGCCATCACAGGAGATGAGGATGACCTTTTCCCCTGCTTTGAGGGCCAGGTGCACCTTAAAGGTTTTCCTGCCCTTGTAGGCGTGCTGGTGGGCGGCAAAAGCAGCCTCTCCGCTGCCGCCGCTTTGGCTTTCCGTCTGGTGGTCCACCGTCATGTCCACATTGAAGTCCCGGACATTGTTGGTGAGGATGAGCTGGGCCTCCGTCAAGGTCTTTTTCTGGTCCACCTGGATTTTCAGCGGGGAGACGGATGTCACAGTGCCAAAGCTCACGGCCATGGGGCCGTCCGCCTTGACCGCCTCCACCGCCGCCTGTTTCACAGCACGGACCAGCTCATTGATGTCAAGCGACAAATGTACCACCTCGCATTTTGAGCTCCATGAGGTGCTGCCCATCGTTGAATGTGTGCTTGACCTGTTCGGCCATGAGGTAGTTGGACACATTGATGTCACCCAGGCCCAGCATGACCACCAGCAGCGTGCCCGCCCTCACACGGATGTCACCAAGGACATCCTGGAGCTTGAGGGTGCGGGTCTTGGTGTTGTAGAGGTCCAGGAGAGCGTCCGCCATCGCCTTGGCGTTGGCCTTGCTGTCCAGTTTCTCATAATATTGCAGGACACCCCATTGATTGATGTGGGAGCCGTCCTGGGCAATATAGATTTCCCGCTTGCCGGTTTCCTTGTTCTCATAGGAGAGCTTGATTTTGTCATAGGTCTGCGTGGCAATGGAGCTCTTATAGTCGTAGTCACCGGCGGTGTCCTCATCCACAAGCATGTTGAGTTTCATGTTGCCCAGGCTCTTGAGGGTCAACTTTCCAACATTGTCATAGAGCACATACATCTGCCCGGTGGCCTTTAGGGTTTCGTCCAGGGCGTTTTGGATGATGTCAAACAGGGTTTGATTGTCCTCCACACGGCTGGCGATCTTGTAGCCCGTGTCCTCAAGCTCTCCCACATTGAGCTGGAAGTCCTCCGCCACCATTTTGATGACCTCAGAGGCCGTCTTGTTGGTGTAGACATAGGTATCTTTATTCTTGAGGTAATAAAGCTGGTCATACACCACGCACTTGATGACATTGGGGTTGTTGCCCTTGCGGGATTTCTCAAAGACAAAGCCATAAAAGACGGGGGTGCCGTCCACGGAAAAACGGCAGGGGGCCCCCTCTTGAAAGCTCAGGCCTGGGGTCTTTACCACCTCAAAGGTGAGCTTGCCGGGCTGGCCTTTGCGTTCCCACTCAATGGTGACACCCTCCACCGTGGGTGGGTACATGATATTGCTACCATGTTGTATCAGCAGCTCATAGCTCATGGGATGGTGAGCACCTGCCCAGGATAGATGAGGTTGGGGTTGCTGATTTTGTCCGTGTTGGCCCCATAGATTTTGGTGTACTGGGCCCCAGCGCCATAATACTTGGCGGAGATGGCCCAGAGGGTGTCACCCTTTTTCACGGTGTAGGTCTTAGCGGAGGGGGCCGTGCTGGCATCCCGCTCCTTTTCCACGGTCACGGTCTGCTTGCCCGTGTCGGTGCTGGGCTGTTCGACCTTGGCCGTTTTCGTGCCGTAGGAGCGCCATTGCTTGAGGTTGATGTCCACGCTGACATCCAGGCCCTCCTTGGCATCCTCCGTGATGTTGTAGTCCTCCACGCTCACGGTCATGTTGGTGTCGAACAGCCGCCGTCCATCCGGGGAACGCCGCACCAAAATAAACTGGGTGATGCCCTTGGAGGTCTTGAGCCGTTCCAACACGCCCATGTAGTAGGACGGGGACCGGCTGCCGGTGAGCATTGAGAGCGTCACCGGCAGCACGATCTCACTCAGCCCAGGGGTGCGGAGGAAATTGATCTCACCCTCATTGAGCAGCGTGAGCGTCTTATTTTTGCCCTTGATTTTTACGGTCAGCTTGGCGGGAGTGGGCCACTCCACGCCGCCCAGGTAACAGGAATAACTCATGCGTGCACCCCCTCAGCAGCGGTGACCAGCGCCTCAGTAAAGCCCTCGGTGAGCTGGCTGATAACGCCGTCCAGATCAGCACTGCCGTCAATTCTGTTGGTCATGCCGGTCATGTCAATCTTGACCTCTGCGGTGGTGAAACGGTTGATTGCATCCCTTTCTGCGATGTCCCGCAGGTATTCAAGCTGTTCCTCTGTCACGGCCAGAGCATCAGCGGTCTTGCCGGTATTGTCGGCGGTTTCTCCCGTATAGGCGGCGATGTCACCAAGGTCAAAACCACTGCTGTCACCCAGACCGCCCGTGTTGAACATTCCACCAATTTTGGCATCAATGCCCTTGCCAAAATCGTTACCCGCCGCCCATGCGTCCCCGTATTCAAAACGGTAGTCAATGGCGGGAGCGTTCTTGTCAAGGGTGATGGCATTTTCATTCTTGCCCCAGGCGGTTACAGAGCTTTGCAAACTCTCCAAGCCAGCCGTCCAGTTGGTGCCGAAAATGGCATCAATGATGGTGGTGACCACCTTGCCCAAGTTCAAAAACCAGCCAATGATTTGACCGATGAGGTTAGCCACGGCATCACCAAAACTGTTGAAACCTCCGTTGCACACATTCAAAATCCATTCCACGATGCCAAGAAACGGGGCAACGAAGATGGCCCAGATGTACTGAATGAGGGCATTGAGCAGGCCAATCACGGTGTTGCCAATGAAAGCGCCTGCCACCGCAATGGCCCCGCAGATGAGCCCCGTGGCGGAGATGGAGGAGCCGGTGACCTTGTTGATGATGGCCACCACGCCGTAGAGCAGGCCGATGACAACGGCAATGAGCATGATTATCCAAGTGATGGGAGATGCCAGCAGAGCGGAGTTAAAGGTGAATACCGCCGCAGAGGCCGCCGCTGTGTTTCCGGTCAACACGCCAAAGCCGATGCTGAGGAGGTTGACCACAGCGTGGTATGCTGCCGTGGCAACGGCTGCAATCTGCGTCCAGTGCGCCGCTACTTGGAATACCAGAAAAGCGGTACCCAGACCCAGCAAAATGGGGCCAATCACAGAGAGATTGTTGGCAAGCCAGTTGATGGCAGTGAGTAGGGGTTGTGTCACCTTTAGGGCGATATTGCCCATTTGGGTCCACACCTGCCCCCAGGTCATGGCCATACCGTTAAACTTGGCATTGGTTTCATCTGCGATGGACAGGAGCGCATTTTTCACAACGGTTGCCGACACGGCCCCCTTTTCTGCGTAGGACTTGATGGAGCCCTCTGCAATGCCCATGTACTGCTCAATGGCTCTGGCGATGCCGGGCGCATTTTCAAGGATGGAGTTTAGCTCCTCACCTCTCAGAGCGCCTGCCGCCATTGCCTGGGTGAGCTGGAGCATGGCCGCCGCCTGCCCTTGGGCGGATGCGCCGCCAATGACAAACTGCTTGTTGACCTGCTCCATGAAAGCAATGAGTTCATCATTGGAGGTGAAAGCGGCCCCAGCGTTTGCGCCCATGCTGGCAATAGCAGATGCCGTGTCAAGGTAGGCAGCTCTGGAGCGCTGGGCAGAGGCCATGATTTTGGCCTCCAGAGCCTTAACACTACCGCCGTCATCAACTATGAAGTTGAGGCGGGCAGTGGTACTGGTCATCTGGTCAGAGAGCTCTATGAGCTTTTTGAGGCCAACACTTGCGCCGATGGTTGCCGCCAGATTTTTGGCCTTACCCACCATGTCATCCAGTGCGTCATTGCCGCCCCGGATGCTGGCATTGAGCTGTTGTTCTGCTTGGGTGCTCTGGCGGATGTTTCGTGTGACCTGCTGCTCCTGCTGGGCCGCACGGCGGTAGTTTTCCTCCATCTCACGGACGGCAAGATTGACCTCTCCCAGGCCAGCCCTCGCTTGGTTGAGGAGGCGCACATCAACAGCATTGGCACTCGCATCCTGCATCTGCTCAAAGCTGTGCAGGGTAATATCCAGAGCCCTTGTGATGTTCTTGAGCACGCCAGTTACTTGGTCATTGAGGACCATTTGGGACCGTATTGTGGCCACAAGTCCGCCTCCTTTCGTGGGGGATAAAAATAGCGCCCCCACTTACTGTGAGGGCGCTAAAAGCGCTTAGTGCTTAAAACATGGCACGGACAAAGTTCTTGTAAACCTTGTCATCCATTTCAAGCAGGCTGTTTTTTCCGTCTTTGAAACGGACCGCAACAGTGACGGTGCTTTTGTTTTTTGCGGATAGCCCTGCCAGCAAGCCAACGGGTCCTAACAGAGCCGCACCAACGGCGCCTCTTGCAATGCCGCTGGCAGCGCTTTTGCGGGTATCCTCTGTGATGACATCATAGCTGTCCACGCCAAACTTATCCAGGAGGATGTAGTTTTTGCGGTCAACATAGATTTGCACCACGCCGCCAATGCCGGTGATGGGTTTTCCCATGTAGTCACCAGCGATGACCATATTTTTTGCTCCCATGATGTAGCCCTCCTTGGTGTTGATGACACCATTTTAGGCTAAATCAGTTCACAATGTCAAGAGCTGGAGCCAAAAGTGCTATCTGTGCTTTCGGTTTGCTTTGTTTTTGAGTTCCGCCTCTTTTTTCCGCTCCGCCGCACAGCGGGCATCAATAGAGGCGATGACAAAAGCACGCTCCTTGACGGGCAGGCTCAAAAACTTGGACGGCTCCCAGCCAAACTTTTGCAGACAGAAGTGTGCATAGCTGGCCTCTGGGTCACCGTCCTCTATTAGTTTTTTGCCTCATCAACCAGCTCATTCTCAGTCTTGAAACCGTTGAGCTGGAAAACTTCCGTCACATAGTCATCAAACTCACCGCCGATGAGCAGCTTGCCCAGCAGCTCCTCCGGCTTGGCAACACCCCAGTCATTCTGGAGCTCTGCGTTGCTCAGGTCCGGGAACACCGTGCAGCGGGCGCACACCTTGGCCTGGAAAGCGTAGCTATCAAGCTGCTGGGTGTACTGGCCCTTTTTGCCGGGCACCGGCACCTGCCGGACGCAGGAGTTGCGGATGCGGGCGTATTCATCAGCGGAGATGCAGCAGATTTCCCACAACATGGGCCTGCCATCCTCCCCCTTGAAACGGGGGGAGGCGGCAAACTTGTAGTTTTCGATCTGCTCAACATTGGCGTGCATAAATGCGGACAGGTTACTCATGGATGATTTCCTCCTTTAGTTGGCCGCCCTTACATATAGGACGGGTTGGTGTGCTTTTCGGGGCGGGTGAAGCTGTCGCAGTAGCCCTCAAGGGTCTGCTCCACAAAGTCACCCTCTGCGTTGAACATGGACAGCAGCACATCACCATCCAGCACGCAGTTGTTGTAAATCTTGGTGCTCCGGCCAACGGAGGTGGCGGGGTCATCGTTGGAGGTCTGGATGTCAAAGGTAGGCATCACACCCGTCTTGATGAAGTCCTCAACCACCTGGTCAAAGATTTCCGTGCACTTGTAGACCGTCATGGAGAAAGCCAGGGCAATGGTTTGGGCCTTGTGGCCGATCACGGGATTGCCCAGACGGTAGACCTCCTTGGTGTTGATGGAGGCCTTGCCCTCAAACTCCTTGGCCATCAGCATGGAGTAGCGGGTGCCGTTCAGCGTCACAAAGCACTCAGCAAAGTTGGCGCTCACGGCATCCTGGGTGTTCATAGAGATTTTGTCAGCCATGTGTCACAATCCTCCTTTACTGAATGATAACGCTCATGTAGAGCTGGGCCATGGCGTTGATGATGTTGAGGCCGTTGATGGTCAGCAGCACTGCCTTTTTCTTGTCACCCTGCTCACAGGTCACCGTGTCAGGGTCAAAGTTCTCAACAGCACGGATTTTCTCAAGCTCCTGGATGAGCTTGACCACATCGCCCCACAGGGAGGCACGGCCAGAGGCATCATTGGGCACGGTGCCCACATAGCGGGTGTTGAACAGCACCGCCGTGTCATTGGCGATCTGGTCACACACACGGATGGTCTGGTTGGACTGGAAAACCTCTCCCTTGGTGTCGGAGAGGGTCAGCAGGGTGTTGATGTCCTCCAGCACACGGGTGACCCCGTTGACATTGTGGAACATAAACTTGCCTGCCTTGAGGGCCGCCTCAAGCGCTGCCTGGGTGTATTCGGTGTCCAGAATGAGCTCACCGTCATACTTGGCGTTGGTGAGGGACTTGTTGACGGCCACGCCAGCATGTGCGCCAGTAGTCCAGTAGACCACCGCCTGGGTGTCCACATCGGCAATGGTGGCGTGGGTGGCAGCGTTCCACACACCAATCACGCCCTCATAGTCAGCGCTGGGTTTCCAGGCCACAAGCTGGAATTTGGCACCCACCTCATCCCTCATGCGCTGGGTGTACTTGACATACAGGTTGACCACGGTGCTCTCCGTGGCCGGGCAGCACAGGGTGTTAAAAGCATAGGCCTCCAGCTTATCCAGGAAAGCCTGGTGGTCCTCGCCGGTGACTGCCGCATCATCAGCGCCGCCGGTCAGCTTGGTGCCCGCAGTGGCCGCCAGCGTGGCGCTGGTCTTGAAAACCACATAGTCATTGGCCACCAGATCAGTGGCCGCCTTGACCGTCTGGGTGTCAACACACTGGCCGTCCAGGTAGGTGCTCACATCCCATGCGCTGGTGTCATCGACATTGGAGGCGATGACAATAGAGAGGTCATTGCCACGCACACCGGGGTACTTGGCATCCGCATAGGTGCAGCTTGCCTTTTCGCCGTTGCCCAGCCGCCAGCAGTAGACGGTGGTGGCGTGCTGGAAAATCTCACGCAGGGCCAGCAGCTTGGGGTGGTCATACCCATAGCCGAAGATGGCCTTGCTGTTTTTCTGAAACTCACCAGAGGTGACGGGGAAAACCTCACCCTCCGGGCCCCAGCTCAGAACAAAGGGCGCTGCCGCATAGCCTCTGTCAGACAGAGTGGCGGATGCCTTTGCCACGCTGGAGAAATTGATGTAGCTGCCGGGCAGGACCTTGTTCTGGGTCAGCCAGTTACCTCCGCCAAGAGCCATTTATCTCACCTTGCCTTTCATAAACTTTTCAATCAGCGCATCCACCTCATTCAAGGTGTAGGTCTTGCCATCCTCCAGCAGTGCGCCGATCAGGTCCCGCCGGTGGACATATCTCTGAGAGGCCACCAACTGCGCCTTGGTAAAGGCGGCGGCATTGGCCTCCGTGGTCTGGGTTTTTGCCATTGGCTTATCCCTCCTCATTGATTTTGAGAGTTTCCATGTTCTCCTGCTCCAGCGGGACACGGACGAAGTGGTCATAGCTCAAAAGTACATGCAGGACATCCTCCGCCAGTGTCCACTCACAGCCGGTGGCGTGGATGATGTCCCCCTCCGGGGTTGTGATGCTCCCCAGGACAAAGGACAGCTGGTGTGCCATGCCATAGCACTCCGCATCCCCGGCCTTGGGGTAGTAAATCACATCCACCGTGGGTGTCCGCTTGTACCTCTGGCCCACCTCTTTGGCGTGACCGGCACCAGGCATGATGACATTAAAATCTCCGGGCTTGAGCCCTTGCTTGACATTCCCGCCATGCACCTGGGCGGCAGGAAAAGCGGCGTGGAGCGCAAGGCTCACGCCGTCATAGATGCTGTTGAAATTGATTTCAGCCATTGAATACCTCCCGCAGCAGGGCCTCCAGTTTTCTCTCAATCACGCCCGGCGCAAGCCTCTCAAGGTCCTGCTCGGACAGGGTGAGGAAATACTGGCCCGGCACCCAGCCGTCACCGCCCCGTGTTCGGTGGCCAAACTCAACATAGCTGGCATATTCCACAGGGTTGATGACCTCAATGGTGTAGGCGTTGCCGGACTTTCTGACGGGCAGTGCCTCAGCGTAGGCTTTCGCATCATTGCTGCCGCCTCTGCTGGCGGCATCCGCTTGGGTTTTGGATGTCCAGCCCCGGCGCAGGGTGCCGCCCTTTTTGCCACTGGATTTTGGGTACTGCCCCACAGGCGTGCGGGGAATGACCAGCGCCAGCAGGCGGGCGGCCAGCTCGGACGTCTCCTCCCGGCGCTGGGCGTCGGGCACCAGCCGGATGGCCAGCTTTTCCAGCAGATTTCCGGCAGGCAGCAGCATGGCGGTACACAGGATGTTGAACACCGAGTGGGCGATGGCGATGCCGTACATGGTGGCGGGCCGGTCCAGGATCGCCGGGGCGAAGATGGCCTTGACGATGCAGAACAGGGTCAGCAGCACCACCACGCCGATGACATTGAACATCAGGTGCACCACGGCGGCCCGGCGGGCGTTTTTGTTGGTGCCCACGGAGGACAGCATGGCCGTGACGCAGGTGCCGATGTTCTGGCCCATGATGATGGGGATGGCGGCGGCATAGCTGACGCCGCCGGTGACGGACAGGGCCTGCAGAATGCCCACGGAGGCGGAGGAGGACTGGATGATGCCCGTCAGCACCGCGCCCACCAGCACGCCCAGGATGGGATTGCGGAACATCAGGAACAGCTGGGTGAACTCCGGCACGTCCTTCAGGCCGGACACGGCCCCGCTCATGGTCTCCATGCCGAACATCAGGGTGGCGAAGCCCAGCAGGATGGTGCCGGTGTCCTTCTTCTTGTCGGACTTGCAGAACATATAGAAGATGATGCCGATCAGGGCCAGCACCGGGGTAAAGGACGAGGGCTTCAGCAGCTGCACCCAGGTGCTGCCGCTGTCGATGCCCGCCAGGCTCAGCAGCCACGCGGTGACGGTGGTGCCCACATTGGCGCCCATGATGACGTTGATGGCCTGGCGCAGGGTCATCAGCCCCGAGTTCACGAAGCCCACCACCATCACCGTGGTGGCGGAGGAGCTCTGGATAATGGCGGTGATGCCCAGGCCCGTCAGGAAGCCCACGAACACCCGGCTGGTCATCTTATCCAGCAGGGTCCGCAGCTTGCCGCCGGCCCGGCGTTCCAGGGCCTGGCCCATCAGGTTCATGCCGAACAGGAACAGACACAGCCCGCCCACCAGCGTCAGCGCATTGAAAATAGTCATAATTCTTTACTCCCTCATTCCAGCTTTTTGACAATTGACAGTATAAAGGGTGTATGTCAAATCCGTTGTAATGGGTGTGTAAAATCTATGTAAAATTTTGGCGCAGAAAATTCCCGGGTCCACTGGGCCCGGGAATCCATTTTTTCACTTTTCGGAAAACACGTCCCAGTTTTTCACGAAATACTCCACGCCGGAGTACACCGTGGTCACCAGGATGACCCCCTGGCACACCAGGTTCAGCCAGTGGGGAATGCCGAACAGAATCAGGCAGATGCACACCATGGTGCTGGCAGTTTTGACCTTGCCGGACCAGCCTGCGGCGATGACCCGGCCCTTTTCCACGGCGATGAGCCGCATGCCGGACACGGCGAACTCCCGCAGCAGCACGGCGGCCAGGACCCAGCCCATCATGTCGCCGGTTTCCACGAACCAGCACAGGGCCGCCATCACCAGGCACTTGTCCGCCAGGGGGTCGGCAAACTTGCCGAAATCCGACACCTGGTTATAGTGGCGGGCGATGTAGCCGTCCAGCAGGTCCGTCAGGCAGGCCGCGATGTAAACGGCCAGGGCCACATAGCGGCTGCCGGGGAAGCCCCAGTAGGCAATGACCAGGAACACCGGGATCAGAAACACCCGGGCCAGGGTCAGTTTGTTGGCTGTGTTCATAGGCATGGTTCATTCCTCCGTTCGTTCACCGGTAAGCTCGCCGTCCATGGCCCCGGTGATGCGCACACGGACAAAATCTCCCGCTTCCACGGGCTGATCGGATGTGAAATAAATATTGCCGTCGATGCCGGGGCTTTCGGCGTAGCTGCGGCCTACATAGCTCATGGACTGGCCGTCCCACCCGTCGCACAGCACCTCCACGGTGTCGCCCATGCGGCTGTCGTTGAACTGGTCCATGACCTGGGACTGCACCTCCATCACCAGCTCCGCCCGGCGCTTGGCCTCCTCGGTGTCCACCCGGTTGAGCATCTTCGCCGCAGGGGTGCCCTCCTCCGGGGAGTAGGCAAAGGCCCCCACCCGCTGGAGCTTCTGCTCCCCCAAAAAGCCGCACAGCTCCTCGAAGGCGGCCTCGTCCTCATAGGGGAGGCCGGTGATGAGGCTGGTGCGCAGCACCACGCCTGGGATGCGGTCCCGCAGCCGGGCAAACAGGGCCTCCAGCCCCGCCTTGGTCTCCCGGCGGCGCATGGCCTTGAGCACCGCGTCGTTGCAGTGCTGGATGGGAATATCCAGATAGTTGCAGATCTTCTCCTCCCCGGCGATGGTGTCGATGAGCTCGTCGGACAGGTTGTCCGGGTACAGATAGTGCAGCCGGATCCAGTGGAAGGGCAGTTTGCACAGCTCCCGCAGCAGCTGGGGCAGACGGCGCTCCCCGTACAGGTCCATGCCGTAGCGGGTAATATCCTGGGCGATGACGATGCACTCCCGGACGCCGTCCTCCGCCAGGGCCCGGGCCTCGGCCAGGATCTCCTCCATCCGGCGGGAGCGGTAGTTGCCCCGCAGGGAGGGGATCACGCAATAGGCGCAGCGGTTGCTGCACCCCTCCGCAATCCGCAGATAGGCATAGTGCCGGGGGGTGGACAGCACCCGGGGCAGCTCTTCCACCGGGCCGTTGATGTCCGCGAAATGGCGGCACTCCCGACCCTCCATCACCTGCTCCAGGGCGGGCACGATGTCGCCGAAGCAGCCGGTGCCCATGATGCCGTCGATTTCCGGCAGCTCCTCCAGAATGTCCGCCTGATAGCGCTGGCTCAGGCAGCCGGTGACGAGAATCTTCTGAATTTCCCCGGCGTCCTTCAGCTGGGCGGCGGAGAGAATGGTGTCGATGGCCTCGCTTTTGGCGCTGTCGATGAAGCCGCAGGTGTTGATGACCACCACGTCGCTGCCGGGGCAGTCCTCCTGGACGGTGATGCCCGCCTGCAGGCACAGGGCCATCATCTGCTCGGTGTTGACCCGGTTCTTGTCGCAGCCCAGGGATACGAATGATACGTTCATGGTTGTGTTTCCTTTGCGTGAAGTTGTAAATGTGCCGGTCAATCCTCCGGCTCCCGGTCCAGCCGGGCCAGGGCGGGGCGGATATCCTGCCAGGAGAAGCCCCGGCGCTGCAGGGCGGCGGACAGCCGCTGGAGCGTGGCCCGGTCCGGGGTTTTTCCCCGGAGCTTGGCGGTCAGAAACCGGTCAATGGCCTCCTCCGGGTCCGGC
>ENA-ORNW01002124-ORNW01002124.1-human-gut-metagenome-genome-assembly--contig:-NODE-2124-length-13605-cov-3.513432_pt1 | contig 13605 bp, 8 predicted proteins | sample MGYA00242121_ERZ509034 | MGnify/ENA primary metagenome ERZ509034 (study PRJEB26280, sample SAMEA2338689) | human gut metagenome | biome: human gut; feature: human-associated habitat; material: faeces... | reverse complement strand
AGTAACGGAAGACCGTCCTAAATCGAGGGGGCTGTCTAACAAGTCCAATTTTAACGATTTCACCCCTGCCGGAGTTTATTCTGACAGGGGTGATTTTCGATTTTCGGGACTTGTTAGACAGCCCCTCTTTTCTTAACCTGGCACCGGCGCACGTAACACACGCCCGGCGGTTCCGCCACGACCTCGGCCACAGCTCCGCCGCCGTATCGGCCTGGCAAATGAACCCGCTAAGGTCTCCGCCCCAACCGCTTCCGCCGCCTTTACCACCAAGCACAGGCACCTGCGCAGACATCGACACCGCCCCCGCGGCAGGTAGAGCACGGCGGTTTGCGTCGCCACGACGCCGCTGCCGGAAGAATAATCCATATTACATGGAGAAAAAATTTGGCGGATTAAAATTTATGCCCTATATTTGCACACCCGAAATCCGAAAGGATACGTACAATGCCCAGGTGGTGAAATTGGTAGACACGCTACTTTGAGGGGGTAGTGAACAATTACGTTCGTGCAAGTTCGAGTCTTGTCCTGGGCACAACTAAAAGAAAAAGACAATTGATGATCAATCAGTTGTCTTTTTTTTGTTTGCTGTCTTGCACGAGAGTAATAAAAAGCCAGCGAGATCATTTCAATCTCATTAACACGAACTTGCCTGAATTTTATTGATTTTTTCCTCGCACACTTCTTCTTATAATGTTTTATAATCTCCCTTGATGCCTTACTCATTCATGTGCTTTTTTTATGTTTCACTTTCGGACTCGACGCGTCTGACCGAAAGTGTCCATAACGATATGATTTGACCTCCTCCTTTTCTCCGGTTCGTTCCGCATGAAAGAATAAGCCCGGTATTTCACATCGCCCAATATCAACAGACATTCTATAAATTTTTGAATTTTGATAAAAAAGTTTACCTTTGAATCAATCTACACGCATGTCAGAACTGGATAAACATATCACGCTCGAAGATTTCGAACGATTATACTCCGAGTATAAGCCTCGTTTTATCATTATCGCCCGGTCATACATCCGCAACAATATGGCCGCGGAGGACATCGTTACCGACAGCTTCCTTTATTTTTGGGAAAACAAGGACAAGCTGAATATTACTACGACTATCCAGGCATATATTTTAGGATCCGTGAAACATGGCTGTCTTGAATGGCTGCGCAACCAGAAAAACAGACTCAAAATCCAGCAACAAATACATACGACGGCTTACCGCAGCATCAAAGCCAAAATCACCGTTTTGGAAAGTACCAACCCCGAAGCATCCTTTACGGCGGAAATAAAATCCATCATCGAAAGCCAGATCAACAAAATGCCCGAACCCATGCGGCAAATCTTCCTTTACAACCGCTTCGAGGGCAAGACTTACCAAGAAATCGCCGAAATTACAGGAATCAATGTGCGCAACGTCACAGCCAATATCCAACGGGCTTTGGCCATCATGCGAATCGCACTGAACGACTATCTCATCATTTTAATTATCGTCCTGTATTCCAGCGTTATACGATAATTAAAAAAATTACCATTTTATTAAGAAAATTTATTTAACGAAAAACGCACTTTTTCGATGTAAATGTCGTGCGCCCACGCACCATATAATCGTAAACAGACAAAGCATAATTTCGTTATCGGGAAAAATTACCAAGGGAAAAATTATGGATTCGCTGCGGGCTGCCCAAATTCATAATGCACTCGCCACACTATGTAAAAAAATGGACAAAGAATTATTATATAAGTACATAAACGGCCAAACTTCCGAGCAGGAAGAAAAAACGATTGTAGACTGGCTCGATGCCAACCCCAACAACCAGAAAGAACTAAATGCATTATGGTCTATGCAGGACGCACTTATCGCAAATGTCCCTTATCCGCACCACCCCCATCTGCACCTGCCGACCAGACGCCTGAAATGGTATCGCCAGCGCTTTATTCGTATCTGTACCCAGGCTGCCGCAGTATTACTATTGGTCGCTGGCAGTTGGTACGCTTCCAGAACCGTCATTATCGAAGATACCGCAAAACAATATCTGTCCGTTGCCGCACCGGCAGGACAACGTATAGACATTACACTCCAGGACGGAACCAGCGTTTGCCTGAACAGCGGGGCAAAACTGGAATATCCGATACGGTTCAATAGGAATCGCCGTGTGAAACTCTCCGGCGAGGCCATGTTCAACGTAGAGCATGATGCCGCCCGTCCCTTCATCGTGGAAACTTTCGCCTGCGACGTGGAAGTGCTGGGTACGAAATTCAACGTAACGGCAGACGAACTGACACACGACTTCACGACTGCATTATTGAGGGGAAAAGTCAAAGTAACCAACAAACTGGCAAGCGGCGACCAGATTATATTAGACCCGAACGAAAAGGTATGCCTAAACGGGAATCGTCTGGTATTGACCAGGATTGAGAATACGGACGACTATTTATGGACGGAGGGTATTCTGAATCTCGTTGGACACCCGTTTGCCGACATCATCGCCAAAATGGAGAAAACATACGGTGTGAAAATCCAGATCCAAACGGCCGAACTTCCGCAGATCGACGTTATCCGCGGAAAAATCCCCGTCAATATGGGGCTGGACTATGCGCTAAGGGCCTTGCAGAAAATAACCCCGTTCCAATATGAGAAAGACGAAAACAATGTAATCCACATAAAATAACTATGACGAGATTATCTAACAAAAACCGACAATGCCTATGAGATAAGACTATGAATTTTCAAAGTCGCAAAAAAAGCCCGCAGGTGTAGCAACCACCCGCAGGCATAGCGGCTAATAGAATTTGAACCAATCTAACAACCACTAATCTACAAATCTATGAATAATAAATTTATTCAGCAAATTAAATGCTGGTTTACTTTTCTATTCATGATTTGCTCCACGTTCTCCGCATGGGGAGCGTATGCCCAGACCGCGAAAGTAACATTGCAGATGGACAATGTTCGCATGGAGCAGGTTATGAATGAAATAGAAAAACAGACCAGCTATTTCTTCATCGTAAATAAAGGCGTAGACATTAACAGAACCATCAGTATCAATGTCGCCGATAAACCGCTCGATACCGCTTTGCAGGCAATGGTCGCCGGAACGGATACCGAGTACAAAATCTACCAGCAGAACATTTATCTTTCCGCAGCCCCGGACAAGAAAACCGCAAACAACGGTTCCACAAAGGTCAGCGGTGTCGTGCGCGACACCAAAGGGACACCCGTTGTCGGGGCATCGGTGGTCGTAAAGGGAACGACCATCGGCGAAAGTTCCGGACTTGACGGCGCTTTCTCGCTCCAAGTCCCCGCACCTGTGGAAACCGCCGAATTGTATATCAATTTCATCGGCTACGACCCCGTAACAGTAAAAATCGGCACACAAACCTTTTTTACCATAACACTCAACGAAGCAGCCGAGCAGATTGAAGACGTGGTGATCACGGCCCTGGGTATCAAACGCTCGGAAAAGGCGCTGGCCTACACCGTGCAGCAAGTGAAGTCCGAAGCCGTGACGACCGTGAAATCCGCAAACTTCGTAAACAGCCTCGCAGGTAAAGTCGCCGGAGCCGTTATCAACACCAGTTCGTCCGGTGTGGGCGGTTCGGCCAAAGTCATTATGCGCGGTATGAAGTCGATTATGCAGACCTCGAACGTACTTTATGTAATCGACGGTATTCCCATGCACAACTTCACCAGCGATGGCAGCATGGAATTCGGATCACGCGGCACAACGGAATCCATCGCCGACATGAACCCCGACGACATCGAATCCATATCCGTTATGACCGGAGCCGCAGCCGCGGCATTGTACGGTTCCGACGCCGCGAACGGTGCAATGCTCATTACCACCAAGAAAGGTAAGGCCGGAGCAACACAGATACAGGTTTCGAGTAACACGGAATTTATGAACCCGCTGCGCCTGCCGGATTTCCAGACCCGCTACGGCACGGGGCGTAAAGGCAAAGCCAGCGGTTCGACGATCCACAGCTGGGGCGCACCGCTCAACCAGGCGGCACGTTACAACTACTCGCCCGAAGATTTCCTGCAAACAGGTCACATCCTGACGAACTCCGTAACACTGTCCGGGGGTACGGAGAAAAACCAAATCTATTTCTCGACCGCAGCGGTAAACTCCAAAGGACTGATCCCCAACAACAAGTATAATCGTTATAACTTTACATTCCGCAACACGTCGAACCTGCTGAACGACCGTTTGACACTGGACGTAAGCGGCAGCTACATCATCCAGAAAGACCGCAACATGATAAACCAGGGCGTGTACTCAAACCCGCTCGTATCGGCTTATCTCTTTCCCCGCGGCGATGATTTTTCGCTCGTAAAGGCATTCGAGCGCTGGAACCCCGCACGCAAAATCTATGAACAGTTCTGGCCGCAGGGCGAGGGCGGCGACCTGCGCATGCAGAATCCCTATTGGATCGCCTACCGCAACCCCCGCGAAAACAGCCGTAAGCGCTATATGTTCACAGGCGGCATTACCTATAAAATCACCGACTGGATGAATGTCGCAGGACGTATCCGCGTCGATAACACCAACAGTTTATATACGGAAAAACTGTACGCCACATCGAACCCCACGCTGCTGGAGAACAGCAAAAAAGGTAAATATACCGAAACCCGCGGCGAAGAACGACAGACCTACGGCGACGTAATGCTCAACCTCAGCAAGACGTTCAAAGAGAAATTCTCGCTCGACGCACATATCGGCGCGTCGATCAAAGACAACCGCTTCGACGAACTCTCGGTATATGGCCCCATTGCCGGCGCTCCCAACATCTTCAATGTCGTGAACCTCGACAAGAGCCAGAAGAAAACGCCGAAAACCGGCTGGCACGAACAAACGCAGTCGTTTTTCTACTCCCTGGAACTGGGCTGGAAGTCGCAACTGTTCGTAACGACGACCGGACGTAACGACTGGGCGTCGCAACTTGCCAACTCACCCCAAAAGTCGTTTTTCTACCCCTCGGTCGGCGTATCGTGGCTGCCCAGCAGTACATTCAATTTCCCGGAGAAGTTCAACTACCTGAAAATCCGTGCTTCGTGGGCTTCGGTAGCAAACCCCTTTCCGCGGGAACTGACAATCGCCACACACCCTTACGACGACACCATTTCCGGCTGGGACGACAAATCGAACTACCCTATCGGGCAGCTTTACCCGGAGCGGACGAAAACCTGGGAATTAGGTTTCGACGCCCGGTTCCTGCATGGATTCACACTCTCGGCATCGTGGTATCGCGCCGACACCTATAACCAGACTTTCAATCCGAATCTGTCCGCATCGTCCGGCTACTCCGACATCTATATTCAGACCGGACACGTGCGCAATACGGGTGTCGAGGCAAGCCTGGGATACGACCACCAATGGAAAAACTGGAATTGGAACTCGCAGTTTACTTTCTCCTGGAACAAAAACAAGATCATCGAACTTTGCAAGGAGTGGTACAACCCGATCACCGAGGAAACGATCACCATGAACAGACTCCAGATCAGTAAACTGGGGCGTGCGAAATTTATTCTCAAAGAAGGCGGTTCGATGGGCGACCTTTATTCCACGACCGACCTGCGGCGCGACGACAAAGGCAACATCGAGATCGACGAGGGTGGCAACGTCGTCGTAGAGGACAACCTGCCCGACATGAAACTCGGTTCCGTATTCCCGGACTATAACCTCGCATGGCGCAACAGCGTATCGTGGAAAAACCTGAACCTCGGATTCCTCGTGACGGCACGCATCGGCGGCATCGTCAATTCACTCACGCAAGCCAACATGGATCTATTCGGCGTGTCCGAAGCAACGGCTGCCGCGCGCGATGCCGGAGGTGCTTTGGTAAACGGCCGCAGCCTGGTAAACCCGGAAACCTGGTATACGGCCATAGCGTCGCAGGGCGGAATACCCCAGTATTACACCTACTCGGCAACCAACGTCCGGCTCCAGGAACTTTCGCTGGGGTACACGATTCCCCGCAAATGGCTGCACAACATATGTTCGATCACCGTATCGTTCGTTGGCCGCAACTTGTGGATGATGTATTGTAAAGCGCCGTTCGACCCCGAAGCCGTGGCATCGACAAACAATTTCTATCAGGGAATGGACTATTTCATGATGCCCTCGACACGTAACCTGGGATTCAATATTAACATTAAATTCTAACGGCTATGAACAAAATAAAGACAATAATTCGTGCCGTTGCTCTTATCGCAATAGTAAGCGCATCGACGGGATGCCTTGACAACTTCGAAGATTACAACCGTAATCCGAACGAAGCGACAGACGACGAACTGGAACGCGACAACTACCTCGTGGGGTCGAAACTCACCAAACTGCAAAATATGGTGATCCCCTCGGAAGAACACCTATACCAATTTGTCGAAGCACTCGAAGGCGGCAGCTACGGCGGATATGTCGAAGCGACGGTAGACAGCTGGGAAACGAAATTCTCAACGTTCAATCCCACCGCCGACTGGCTCAAAGCGCCGTTCGTGGATGTCATCACCGAAACTTACCCCGCCTACCGCGGCATCATCAACAAAACCGACGACGAAGTGGCGGTAGCCCTGGCCAACGTCCTGCGCGTGGCGATTATGAACCGCCTGGCCGACGCTTACGGCTCGATACCCTATTCCAAGATCGTAGAGGACAAAAAAGAACGCCTGACCGTCCCCTATGACACGCAACAGGAAGCATATACGCAGATGTTCAAAGAACTGGACGCCGCGCTGGAAGCGCTGGAGCGCAACCGGGATTTGAGTACGGAAGCCTTCGGCGAATACGACCAGGTTTACAACGGCGACCTTAAAAAGTGGATCAAATACGCCAATTCGCTTAAACTGCGTATGGCGATGCGCCTTTCCTATATCGACGAGCAGACCGCAAAGGCCAAAGCCGCGGAAGCCATCGCCGACGGGGTCATCACCGAGAATGCCGACAATGCGAAGCTTCAGCCCGAACTCAACCGCACGGCATTGCTTTGGAACAGTTGGCAGGATCACGCCATCGGAGCCGACATCCTCTGCTACATGAACGGCTACAAAGACCCGCGTATGGAGAAGATGTTCCTTGCGAACGATGTCGGCGACTATGTGGGTATCCGTATCGGCATCGATGTGACGAGCAAGTCGCAGGCCATGTCGAAGTATTCGAATATGATCGTTGCGAGCGATACGCCCTATTTATGGTTCAATGCCGCGGAAGCGACCTTCCTGCATGCAGAGTACGAACTGCGCTGGGGATCGGCCGAGACGGCGAAGACGCTCTATGAGCAGGCTGTCCGACTTTCGTTCGAGGAGCGGGGAGCATCGGGGGCCGACGCCTATTTGGTCGACGCCACGAAGAAGCCTGCACCCTATACCGATCCGCTGGGCAACTACAGCGCATCTGCCCGGAGCGAAATCACCGTTCCGTGGGAAACGGCGACGGACGGCAGCGATACGGAGGCCGTTCAGGAGCGCAACCTCGAACGCATCATCGTGCAGAAATGGATCGCCATCTTCCCGCTGGGCGTCGAGGCGTGGTCGGAGCACCGTCGCACGGGCTATCCGAAACTGCTGCCCGTGCCCACCGACAAGTCGGGCGGCACGGTGGACGTAGCGCAGGGTGCACGACGCCTGCCTTACCCCGTCGAGGAGTACCAGCAGAACAACGCCAACCTTCAGTTGGCCATCCAGACGCTCGATGGCGAGCAGCAGAACGGCAACCGCACGGGCGACGTCATGGGAACCCGTGTATGGTGGGATTGCAAATCTTATAACAACTAACAGCTATGAAACAGAACTTTATATTCACGCTGCTGGCGCTGTTTTCGATGCTGTCGCTCGTCTCGTGCAGCGACTGGACGGAAACGGAGGCACTCGACAGTACGGTCAAAAAGCCTTGGGAGCAAGATCCTGCCCTATGGGCCGAGTACACCGCGACATTGAGGGCCTACAAGCAGTCGGAGCATTTCATCGTCTATGCCCGCATGCACAATTCTCCCGAGAAAGCGACCGGAGAGCAGGACTTCATGCGCTGCCTTCCGGATTCGCTGGACATCGTGACGCTGACCAACGCCGACAACTTCTCGAAATTCGACGCCGAGGACATGTCCGTCATGCACGAGAAAGGCACGAAGGTGCTCTATCAGATCGACTATGCCGCTCGTGCGGAGGAATTCGCCGATGCGGCGGCGCTCGACGCCTACTTGGATAAGGTCGTCGTTGCCGTCGCTGCCAATGGCATGGACGGCTACTCGTTCACGACCGACCCGTTGGCTGCGGATGCCACGGCTCGCATTATTGATAGGCTTGCCACGGCCAGAACTGACGGTCAGCTCCTCGTTTTCGAGGGTAATCCCCTGTCGCTCGCTGCCACCGACCGTGCAAAGATGGATTACGTCATCCTCGATACGGAGAAACTCGAAAATGTTTTGGATGTGAGACTCCATGCCCTGCACGCTGTTAACTATGCCGGCATCGAGGCCAATCGGCTGCTGCTGACCGCCGAAATCAATGCGGCGCTGTTCGATGAAGACCGCACCGAGCACGCCGCCGTCGACGAAATGTCGCGCCGCGTCGTCGAACTCGGGCCTTATGCGGGGCTTGCGGCTTACAATATTGCCGAAGATTACTACCATTCCGAGATGAACTACCAAACCATCCGGCAGGCGATACAAACGTTGAACCCCTCTAAATAAAGACAGTCATGAACATGAAAAAGATACTAATGGCGGTTCTCGTTTCGCTTGTGGCTTTCACGGCCTGCGAGAACTACGGCGATGACAATCACAAGTTCGACAATGTCGTATACCTCGACGTCGCTTCGACGAGCGACGCACAGCTCACGACCTTCAGCAACACCCGGGCTACCTACGATTGCGCGTTGCAGGCGGTACTGACATATCCGGCAGGACAGGATGTGGCGGTGACGCTCACGGTCGACCCGTCGCTCGTCGGGACGTACAACGCCCGCTACGGTACGGAGTGGACGATGCTCGATGCCAAATACTATGAGTTGTCGGCCGAGAGTGTCACGATCGCCGCGGGAAAAACAACCTCGGATGTCGTGACCCTGCAATTCAAGGAGCTGATGGGCCAAGGCGAGGAACAGACGGGAGCGCTTCCTATCGACGAAACCTATCTCGTTCCCGTGCGCATCGGCCATGCCTCGATGGACGTGCTTCACGGTTCCGACGTCGCCTATTATGTCGTGAAACGATCCTCGGCCATCACCGTCGCAGCGCAGCTCACCGACAACTGGATCGAGTTCCCGACCCTCGACAAGTATTCGGAAAGCAGCAAGGCTTGGAACGGTCTGACGGCCGTGACCTACGAGGCCCTTATCTACCTCGACGATTTTGCGACGAGCAACGCTACGGGCAGCCCCGTCAACATCTCGTCCATCATGGGTGTCGAGCAGTATCTGCTGCTGCGTATCGGCGACACGAATTTCGAGCGTCAGCAGTTGCAGTTCGACGGATCGGGCGCCGGCTCGTCCTTCGGGAAGATTCCCGGACGCGATGCGACGAAGAACCTCGAAAAGGGGCGCTGGTACCATGTCGCCTGCACATATGACCAAGCGGCGCGTACCGCACGCATCTATGTCGATGGCCAGATTCAGAGCGAAGCGACCGATGTCGGCATCTCGGCGCAGAGCAAGAAGAACCAGATCAATCTGGCCATGCGGGCGCTCTACGACCTGTGGAATACGGCTCCCGACAACGAAAAACCGCAGTACGAGACCGACGACACGGGTTACAACAAGCTGGGCGAGGCTTACCAGTTCTTCCTCGGCCGCTCCTACGACGATTACCGTCCTCTGAACGGCAAGATCGCCGAAGCACGTGTCTGGTCGGTGGCCCGTACGCCCGAACAGATCTGGGACAATATGTACGACATTCAAAACCCGCAGGACGATCCGACGCTTCTTGGCTATTGGAAGTGCAACGATGCCTCGGGCAATACGGTCAAGGACTATTCGATGTACCGCAATGACGGCGTAGCCAAGTACGATATTATCTGGCCGCAGGGCATCGAGATTCCGAAACTTAACGAAAACAACGAGTGATTATGAAGACGATTTTTAGTTTGCAAACGGGAATTGCGACGCTTCTCTGTACGGCGGCACTCGCAGGCCTTATGGCCTGCGACGCCGACACCGTAGAGCAGCAGGGCGGGAAACTTCCCGACAAGGAACCGTTGGAGAATATCTATGGAAGGTTGCGTAGCAGCAGTATGTCCGACGACAAGGTTCGTATTCGGATGACGGAAGGATCCGGGTTCGTAACTTCCAACTTCTATTACCAGTTTTCAAAAGCGCCGGCTTCGGAATTATCCCTCGACGCATGGATCGACGGTTCGTTGCTCGATGGGTGGAACGAGGCGAACGACGAGCAGCGAACGTTGCTGCCCGAAGGCAATTATGATTTTCCTGACGGCAAAACGCTTTCGCTCTCGGCAGAAAATCAGCGTTCTGCACTTAAACGCATCCGCTTCATGGCCGAGAATCTGGCTCCGGGCGAATATTATCTGCCGCTGACGGTGGCTGAAGAGGCCGGAACCGAGGAGCATCAGACAATCAATTATCTCATTTCAATTCGCGCACGACAACTCGGGGAGTACAAGCTCAATGCCGACCAGGTATTTGCCGTATTCTATCTCGACACGGAAAAATACCAGCCGTTGTTGGTGGATGAATACCTCATGTCCAAGCTCGATGCCAATACGTGGGAAAATGCGTGGAGCGAGCGGGAAGACGGCTTGCGGACGATCGGTAACATTGTCAATTTGAACAAGGTGGTATTGGATTACGATGCGGAGACGGGACGCGCCCTGTTGAATCTCGGAAACGACATGCGCTATGTCCTCGACCATATCGACAAATATATCAGGCCCTTGCAGGATAAAGGCCGTAAGGTCTGCATTTGTCTGGAAGGTGGCGGAACAGGGCTCGGATTCTGCAATCTGACCGACGCCCAGATTGTCGATTTCGTAGCCCAGGTGAAGACCGTTATCACGGAATACGCACTCGACGGTGTGAATTTCTGGGATCGCAATGCCGCCTACGGCAAGGAGGGAATGCCCGCCATGAACACGACCTCCTATCCGAAACTCATCAAAGCGATGCGGGAAGCGCTCGGCAATGACAAACTGGTGACGCTGACCGATTACGAAGCCCCCACCGAGTATTTCTGGGATACCGGGGCGACCGGAGGCATCGAAGTCGGGCAATACCTCGATTACGCATGGTCTGGGTATCTGGACAATGAGAAAAATGTTCAGATTGTCGATCCCTGGCATCAGGGGCAGCAATATGTCTCGACGGATCATCCCCGCAAGCCTATTGCCGGCCTTGATCCTGCGAAATACGGATGTATCAATATTCCGTGGTATCCGCAGGGCCCGAACACTATAAATGACTATTTCACCGATATTTTCTTCTGGCGTCAGGCAGGAAACAAGCAGAGCAATATTCTGGTTTTTGAAAGTCTGCGGACGCTTCTTCAGGATAATTTCGAAAGCACTTGGGCTAGCAGCATTCAGGTTGGATATACGTATTTTGCCGACGATGGCGCTTGGATGATCGAGGATACACCTTGGGGCCCCTCCATTATGAGCGATAATGAATATTCATTCGATACATCTCTTTTGGGCAAACTCCCGAATGGTGGTACAGGATATAACAAATGGTTAAAAGACTGGTAAACTTACAGGCATGCCTATTTCGGTCTAAACGACATATTCTTTAACCCTTAAAACTCATTGAATGACAGAAAAAACAAAAACCAAAACCCAAAACAAACCGATTAACCAGTTATTGATCCTTTAAAACTAAAAACGACTATGAAACGTTATTTTGAAATTTTTGCAGCCCTTTTCTTGGGTACTACGATGATGTTCTCGTGCCAGCAGGCCGAGGAGCCGACGATGGATCAGGGCACAGTTCCCCAAACCCGTGCTTACGGCGATACGCCCGTGGTGGCCATCTATGTCGAGACCAACGACACCAACCCGCTCAATGCCGGAGATTACATGCTCTCCAACGGCAAACCCTTTGCCGGTATCGTGGAGCTGTTTGCCTCGAACATCCACAAGCGGACGGTGAACGGAGTGGTAGAGCCTACGCTCTTCCTGAATGACAAGATGACCAACCTGCTCGAAAACGGCGGTTATCAGACTTACGTGAAACCGTTGCAGGACAAGGGCATCAAGGTGCTGCTGACCGTGCTGGGCGACTGGCAGGGCATCGGTGTCGCCAACATGAACGATACCCAGACCACACAGTTCGCCAAGATCCTGGCCCATGCTGTGGAAAAATACGGTCTGGACGGAATCGGATTCGATGATGAGTATGCTAATTATTCGTCTACCAATTCTACTTCGTACAGCGAAATCATCACCAAACTCCACGCGCTGATGCCGGCCGACAAACTCATCACCGTTTTCGACTGGGGGTATACCAACACGCTGAACAGCGAGGCTAAAGCCTGCATCGACTATGCGTATCATGGCTATTTCGGTTCGAGCTTCATGACATCCGGTCTGGTGGACAAAACCCGCTGGTCGCCGGTATCGACGAATCTCGGCTCTGCTCCCAACGCAGCGACGCTGAATTCGCTGGCCAAGCGTGCCAAAGCCCAGGGCTACGGCGCATTCATGTTCTTCAACCTGCGTCGCAGCAGCAACGTTAATCCGCTTAACGGATTCAACGCTACGGCAAGCGGGCTTTACGGTCTGACCGTTACCTGTGAGAACGGCGATCGCCCTCAAGACTGGACTTTTGTATCGTCGGGGTATGAGATCAACATGGATGAAGTGGAATAACATGATAGCGATGTGTTTGCATTGACCGATTCGGATTCGTTATATACCCGAAAGTGACCGATTCCAGACCCGCACATCCGCAAACAGGTGTGCGGGTTATTTTAACTGATGAAGGGATATGAAAACGTTCCCCCATCCGAAAGACGAATGGGGAAACAAAAACTACCGCAAATACATTGACCGATTCGAGTCGATATATACCCGTAAGTGACCTTTCAATTTAAAAACTCTCCGTGGCCGGTTTGTGATAGTATTTATTTAATAACGCACGAATTGATGAATTCGTATTCAAATTATATTTAGTTGGTACAATAATAAGTTGAGATAGTATAAAATAAGCACGGACTCAACCTATTGACACCTGAGGAATGCTACAACCCGATGAACAGATAGGAGAGCCCGTGCTGTTTTTGCACGATTCTCCTATCATCCCGTCCATCTTGTCTTGGTAGCATTTTCAGGTGTCGATGACAGGATTCGACAGCTATTCGCTGTTTTGCAAAGATACGAAAAATTATCCAACAGATACTTTGTGAATACGAAAAATACACATGATTCTGCAATACGGAGATCTGTCTTATGAAAACGCTTATTCATACCCGTATATACGCGTTGCTAACTCAAAATGAATCGAATCCGTCGGAATTAGCCCATGCATACGAAGAGTTTATCGAGACGATGACCGAGATGGTTGCTAATTTCGATAACCGGGATGATATTTTGAGAATACTGTATTACAGCCGGGTTGAATTCGACGTATTGTCCCATCCATCGTTTAATCGATATTCGAACAATGTTTT
>ENA-ORNW01002117-ORNW01002117.1-human-gut-metagenome-genome-assembly--contig:-NODE-2117-length-13661-cov-3.031530_pt1 | contig 13661 bp, 9 predicted proteins | sample MGYA00242121_ERZ509034 | MGnify/ENA primary metagenome ERZ509034 (study PRJEB26280, sample SAMEA2338689) | human gut metagenome | biome: human gut; feature: human-associated habitat; material: faeces... | reverse complement strand
ACGGGTACTCCTCCTTCCCGAAGGAGGAGAATAGAGATAGAATCGACTTTCTAGTCACCCCCAATTGAGATAGAATCGACTTTTTAGTTACCCTCAGTTGAGAGACAGAACTGACTATCAAGTAGCTTATCACCATACTGAAATGAGCTAAATTAAAATTACCGATTCGCCTTATTCATTATTTATCATTCAATATCACTCTAAATATTCAAAAGATGGCCCGTATTTCCAAACCCGGATTAGATTATTTCCCGCTCGATGTCAACTTCTTCCAAGACAGGAAGGTACGCCGCATTTCCAACCGTCATCATGCAGCAGGAATTGCCGCACTCACTTCCCTGCTCTGCCTCATCTACAAAGAAAAGGGATTTTATGTCGCATGGAATCAAGATACCTTGTTCGACATTTCGCAGGAAGTGTGTTGCGAGGAGGAGGAGATGCAGGCCATCATCGACGACTGCCTGTCCGTCGGACTGTTCGACACCTATATATATAAGGAGTACGGGATTCTGACTTCGCAAGCCATCCAAGAGCAATACCACAAAATCATTACCGACAGCCGAAGGAAATACAAACTTCCGCTGGAACAGTTTTGGCTCATCAAGGAAGGAGAGGATGGAACGGAAAATAATTCCGCAGAAATAAGAAATAATATAAATTCAAAAGGTACAGAAGTGGATGAAGCGGAAAGCCATATAGTAGGCGCAGAAGTCAACGCAATAAAAACAGGAATCAATATCACAGCTACAGAAGTTACTAAAACAAAGACAGGAATCGGCACGACAGGCACAAATATCCATGCAGCAGGCACAGGAATCAATGCTACAAAAACAGTGACCGACGAAGCAGCTATGAAAATTAATGCTGCAAAAAAACGAGAAATTGCAGCAACAATCCCACAAACAAAACAGGAAACGGATACAGAAATCGAAAGTAAATCGGAAACAGATACTGAGATTAAAAGCAAACCGGAAAGAGAAAGAGACAAAGAAAGGGAAAGACAAAGCAAAACCGAAAATGAATGGGAGAAGGATAGAGAGCAGCCGCCCGTTCCGTCAAACGGCGTTTTTCAGGCTGCGCCTGTTGCTGTCAAAGGTTTGTCTTTAGAAATCTCGTCCGGAAAAAGAGGGGAGGAAAATAAGGAAGAAAGAAGAAATGAAGGAATAGATCAGAAGGGAGAAACTAGATATAACGGAATTCAGTACGAAAGAAACCAGCTAGAAGAAGCCAAGTACAACGGAACCCAATACGAAAGAAGTCAGCAGGAAGAAGCCAAGCACAACGGAACTCAATACGAAAGAAACCAGCAGGAAGAAGCCAAGCACAACGGAACCCAATACGAAAGAAGTCAGCAAGAAGAAGCCCCGAACGAAAACACTGCTTCCGGAGGATTCTCCGAATCCCTGCTACGCCTCAACATGGACGCCATCGGCATCCGGAACGAACCAACCGTGAAAGCCATCCTCGCCCTCGCCCGACGCAGAAAGCTGGGTGGTCCCTGCGGCACCTTATGGAAAGTCCTCAGCTCCGAATACCGCTCCACCCTGCTCAAAAAGAACGAGCCGGGCGACTACATCCTCTGGGCACTCAACCACTCGGCAGAATTTGAAGACACCTACAACGGCATCCTCAAAAAGCGAGTTAGGGGAAGATGAACATTTTTAAGAGGGAGATGAACATTTTTGAGCACCCACGTCATTTATTTCTCCCGCCAAACGCATCATAAAACAATAATTTATCCTATCTTTGTAGAATAAAGAAAAGCCTCTTCACTATACATGCGAAGAGAAACATCTCTTTACAACATAAAAGAGAAACAACCAAAACAATGAGCAAATTTATCAATCCGTTCACCGACTACGGATTCAAACTAATATTCGGCAGAGAAGTCTCCAAGAATTTACTAATCGAATTTCTGAACGACCTTCTCGAAGGTGAACGAGTGATAACCGACTTAACGTTTTTGAACAACGAACAGCTGCCGGACTACCCGGAAGGACGAGGCATCATCTACGATGTCTACTGCACCACGGACACGGGCGAAAAGATAATTGTCGAAATGCAAAACCGCATGCAGAGCAATTTTAAAGAACGCTCCATCTTCTATCTCTCCCGTGCCATCGTCAACCAGGGCCGGACGGGGCACGACTGGAAATTTGAAATAAAAGCTGTTTACGGAGTCTTTCTGATGAATTTCATCATGGACAAGAACATAAAACTCCGGACAGACGTTATTCTTGCAGACAAGGAGACAGGTGAACTCTTCTCGGAGAAGTTCCGGCAAATATTCATCGCCCTCCCCCTCTTCAAAAAAAGCGAAGAGGAATGTGAAACGAATTTTGAACGTTGGATTTATATATTAAATAATATGGAAACTTTAAAACGCCTGCCATTCAAGGCACGAAAAGCCGTCTTCGAAAAACTCGAAGAGATCGCTGATGTGGCTTCTATGTCTCCAAAGGAGAGAGAGCTATACGACAATAGCGTCAAAGTGTACCGGGATTATTTGGTGACAATGGATGCAGCGGAAAAGGAAGGAATAAAGAAAGGGATGGAAGAAGGGCTGAAGAAAGGTCGCGAAGAAGCCTTGAACATCTTTCAGACAGCCATCGACATGAAAAAGCAAGGAATTGACAATCAACTCATTGCCGAAAAGACCGGTCTGCCCCTATCGCTCATAGAAAGCCTCAAATAAAGGTAGAACCTAAGCATCCGCCCCCTGAAAACAAGCCAAGTACCTGCCCGAAAAAGATGACTGAGATCGAAAAAGAAAGGGAAAAGGTTGCGATTATAGTAAGTGAGCCGGGAAGCCAAGTTGCGGAAAGAAGCACTTATATTCTGATTTACAATAAGATAGAATAAAAAAGGAGGAAAAAGAGAGGCTTTAAAATATCAATAAGTCTTAGAAGAACTTGGTACATTCGTGATTGTAAACTTACCATCAATATCCGTGATAGTACCAAGAGTAGTGCCATTCACTAATACCGAAGCACCTACAACAGGCAGGCCATCTTCCTCGGCGGTTACCACACCGGTAACTCGGGACGTCTGCGCTGTCACCAGACCTATACCCAAAAAAAGGAAGGTCATAAAGAACATCAATTTTCTTTTCATAAATTCTCTCTTAAATTTAACCTATAAATAGACTTCTAGTCTCTAACAGGGTGCAAAGATAACACTATTTATATCAAAATTAAAAAAGTGTTACGTTTTTAACTATAAAGTATCATATTGAAAGAATTTAATCAGTATATTGATGAAATGAGAAGATTTGAATGCGATTTTAATAATATTCAAATTACATTACACGACATAAAGATAGTGTTAAAATCGTTATTTTCATAAAATAACATCAGCGAATCATTCAAAATGCTATCTTTTTATCATTTTATGCCTTAAATAGCCCCAAAAACACTTAACGCTTCCCGAAAGGGCAACTCCCCGCCGTACCAAGTTCTTCTAAAACTTTGCGCGTTTCCTATGTAGGAATGGTTCCGCAGACAGTAACGATCAAACAGGGCGTTATCAACGTAGTATTAAAAAGTGACGCCAAAGCCCTGGACGAAGTCGTAGTAACGGCCATGGGTATCTCCCGCGAAAAGAAAGCGCTGGGCTACGCCGTTCAGGACGTGAAGTCCGAACAACTGACCCAAGCTTCCAACTCCAGCCTGGCAGGAGCGTTGCAAGGAAAAGTTTCCGGTCTGGATATCAAACCTTCGAGCGGTATGCCCGGAGCATCTTCACAGATCACGATCCGTGGCGCACGTTCTTTCTCCGGAGATAACACGCCGCTTTACGTAATCGACGGGATGGCAGTGACCAGTACTCCTGACGTAGATACGGACATACAGAACAACGGTAGTGTAAGCGGTGTGGACTTTGCCAACCGCGCGGTAGATATCGACCCGAACGACATTGAAAGTATCAACATTCTGAAAGGACAGGCGGCTTCGGCACTTTACGGAATCCGCGCATCCAATGGTGTGATCATCATCACCACCAAAAGCGGTAAGGGACTGGAAAAAGGCAAACCCCAAGTCAGTTTCTCATCCAATGTCAGTTTTGACGTAGTCGGTCGCCTGCCCGAATTCCAAAAGACGTATGCACAGGGGTCCGGCGGAAGATACAGCCCAACTTCAGGATTATCCTGGGGACCTAAGATTTCTGAACTGTCCAACGATCCCAATTATGGCGGCAACACCGACAACGAATTTACTCAAAAGTATGGCATGCAATCCGGCAAATATTACGTGCCGCAGCGTGCTTCAGCAGGTCTTGACCCTTGGGCTACTCCACAGGCTTACGACAATACAAAAGAATTCTTCGAAACAGGTATCACTTGGAGCAACTCGCTGAACGTGGCACAAACGCTGGAAAAAAGTTCATACTCCGTTTCTCTTGGAAATACGCACCAAGACGGTATTATCCCCAAAACTGGCATGGACAGATACAACGTAAAAGTAAGCGCCGAAACGAAACTGACGAATAACTTCACAACCGGTTTTGCAGGAAACTACATCACGACTTCGATTGACAAGGCGGTAACGTCCGGAAACGGACTGCTGAGAACTGTTTACGCTTCGCCCGCAAGCTACGATCTGGCAGGTATCCCCAGCCATGTAGACGGCGACATTTATAAGCAAAACTCTTTCCGTGGAAATTTTGACAATGCCTATTGGGCTATTGACAACAACAAATACACAGAAGACACCAACCGTTTCTTCGGAAATGTATATGCCACTTATCAAACAGATTTCGGAACGGCCAACCATAAACTGAACGCGAAATATATGTTAGGTGTAGACGCTTATACCACTCACTACTCTGACAGCTACGGATACGGAAGTAACACCGGCGGCGGTCGCGGCCAGATAGAAAACTACGGTTGGACAAACGCTACCTACAACTCATTGCTGACCATCAACTACGACTGGCGCATCAATGACGACTGGGGATTGAACGCTGTAGCAGGTAACGAATTTATCCAGAGCAACAGAAAGAAATACTACGAATACGGAACAAACTATAACTTCGCAGGGTGGAATCATATCAACAATGCAACCACTCAGCTTACAGAAGAAGAAAGATGGAAAAACCGTACTGTCGGTTTCTTCGGCAACGTATCGGCTTCGTACAGAAACATGCTTTATCTGACTGTGACCGGACGTCAGGACTATGTGTCCAACATGCCGCGCAACAACCGTTCGTTCTTCTATCCCTCTGTGTCAGCAGGTTTCATCCTGACAGAACTTGATGAACTGAAAAATGATGTAGTCAACTACGCCAAACTGAGAGTTTCTTATGCGGAAGTAGGACAGGCTGGTGATTTCCTTGAGAATTATTACTCGACTCCCACGTACGGAGGAGGATTCTATTCGCTGACTCCCATCATGTACCCCATCAAAGGTACTACTGCCTATACCCCGTACTACACAATATTCGACCCGAATCTGAAACCGCAGAATACACGTTCGTACGAAATCGGTGCCGACGTGAACTTCTTCGACAACCTGATTACGTTGAATTATACTTATTCGCGTCAGAACGTCAAAGACCAGATATTTTCAGTGCCTTTGGCGTCTTCTACCGGTGCCAGCAAACTGTTGACAAACGGTGGTAAGATTCATACCGACACGCACGAAATCACATTGGGATTCAACCCGATCCGCACGAAGAATATCAACTGGGACTTCGGTTTCAACTGGACCAAAATCGACAACTATGTAGACGAACTGGCTCCGGGTGTGGAAAACATTTCACTGGGTGGTTACGTCACTCCACAGGTTCGTGCATCAGCAGGCGAAAAATTCCCTGTAATCTATGGCGTAGGATACAAGAGAGACGCTAACGGCAATCGTCTGGTAGACGAAAACGGTTTGCCTGTTGCCGGTGAGGCACAGGTGATCGGAAAAGTTTCTCCGGATTTCGTAATGGGTTTCAATACGTCATTGCGTCTGTGGAAATGTACCATCAGTGCTGTACTTGACTGGAAACAAGGTGGCCAGATGTACAGCAGAACTACCGGTTTGTCCGACTACTACGGCGTCAGCAAAAGAACAGAAAATCGGGAAGGCACGATCATCTTTGACGGTTACAAACAGGACGGAACCAAAAACGATATCGCCATCACCGGAGCCAATGCGCAACAAGTGTACTACAGCCGCCTGAACGATATTGACGAATCTTCTGTATACGACAACTCGTTCATCAAACTCCGCGAAGTGGCAGTAAGCTACAAAGTACTCCAGAAAAAGTGGATGGAACTTTCGGTGAATGCTTTCGCAAGAAATATCCTCGTCTGGGCACAGATGCCTGACCTTGATCCGGAAGCCAGCCAAGGAAACAACAATATGTCCGGAGCTTTCGAAGACTATTCAATGCCGCAAACAGCTAGCTTTGGTTTCGGCTTTAATATTAAATTTTAATCTGCAAGACAATGAAAAAATATAAATCAATAGGAAAATTGCTGGCAGTTTCTTTCTTTACTGCTGTCATTGCTTCTGCTTGTACGGAAGATGCAATGGACAAAGTCAACAAGAATCCCAATAACCCGCAGGATGCTCCGGCGAAGTTTTTGATAACAGACTTGGGAGTCAGCACTGCATTCAGCACAGTAGGAGGAGATTTTTCACTCTATTCGTCCGTTTACATGGAGCACGAAACAGGTATCGGCAACCAACTCTACCGGGCAGAAGTCCGCAGCGGAGAACCGACCACTGCCACGACCTACAACAATGCGTGGATCAGCGTTTACGCCAATATAAAGAATGCAAAGATTGTAATCAACAAGTGTCAGGAAGACCCATCGGAAAAAGGCAATGTAGTAACTGAAGCAATAGCCAGAATCCTTCTTGCCTACAATGGTGCGGTAGTAGCCGATGTGTTCGGAGACACACCGTTCAGCGAAACCGGAGTTTTAAATCCGGACGGCACACCGAAGTATATGCAACCTAAAATTGATTCACAAGAGTCTATCTACAAAGAAGTAATGCAGAACCTGGATGCTGCTATCACACTTTTGAAGGATGGAACAGCCGAAGACGAAGGATTATCAGGTGCAGTGGGATCAAAAGACCTCATCTACGGATCAGACCAAGATGCACAAGCCGGTCTGTGGCTTAAAACAGCTTATGCACTGAAAGCACGCTATACAATGCGTCTTCTTAACAAAAGCGCCAATCAGACTACCGATCTCCAAAACATTCTGACCTATGTAAGTAAATCATTTACCAATGCAAATGAAGAATGTAAACTGGACATTTATGACGGTGATTCTCAACTAAATCCCCTTTGGGCTTTCAGCTATAGCCGTAACAGCCTTGCAGCCAGCGAAAGTCTCATCGAGAAATTTGCAACAAGAAATGACCCGCGAGCTCCACGCTCATTTATCCAACCTGATCCTAGCGGAAATGTTGTATATGGAGGCGGTGCAAATCAAGCCACAACAATCGATGCCATCAACGTAGCTCCTAACGGCACCCCTCAGGAATTACAGAATAATTATGGCATGTCTATGGCCTCATGGGCTATGACCGCTCCCACACAACTGATCAGTTACCATGAAGTAAAATTCCTCGAAGCAGAAGCCCTGTGTCGTCTGGGTGGCAGAGTAGATGAAGCAAAAGCCGCTTTGAAAGATGCCGTTATCGCTGCATTTGCCAATTTGGAGAATACAGTTGCCGATGCCGCCAGAAACTGGCTGGGCGGGAAAGCCGATTTCTTGGGTGACGCCGTTGCCGAAGCCTATTTTGATAATGAAGTAGCTCCTCTTTTTGCCGCTAACCCATTAAAAGAAACAATGGTACAGAAATATCTCGCATTCTTTGGTGCATCCGGCGAATCTTTAGAAGCTTACAACGACTACCGCCGTATGAAAGGTGCGAACGAAAACTTAGTGGAACTGAAAAACCCGCTGAACTCTAACAAATTCCCGCTGCGTTTCGGTTACGGAGCAGACGATGTATTGGCAAATGTAGCCATCAAAGAAGCCTTTGGTGACGGACAATACGTATACTCCGAACCCGTTTGGTGGGCAGGTGGAAGCCGATAAAAATCGCTCTTAAAATCTCTCAAAGGAGAGACTTTACATAGAGTCGTTTCTGAACTCTAACAAATTAACGGAAACGAACAGAAATAGGCCGACCGTGAGGTCCGCCTATTTTATTTTTACAGTCGCCAGCTATTTGTTAATATCACAAATACAAAACAGGAAAAAACACCCGAATTGTTATACCGTTTTTCTACTCAGCGATACCGTTTTGCCGGATAAAGATCATGTCTGCCGGAACAAAGACCGGTTTAACAAACAAAAAAAATCAGTCTACCGGACAAAAAAAGAGATCAGTCTACCAGACCAATTCGGGGAAATACTTCGTCAGCGTATTGCGCAGAATCGACAGTGTGATCGGTTTCACCAGCACTTCGCTCGCTCCCGCGTTCATCGCATTCTCCTTGTCAGAGCTGAAAGCGTAGGCGGTCTGCATGATAATAGGGATTTCCTTGTTTTCTCCGCGGATGATCTTCGTAGCATCCAGTCCGTTCATCACAGGCATTTTGATGTCCATCAGGATCGCTTTGGCCTCGTTGCCGTATTCCTTGAACAGTGCCACGATTTCTTCGCCATTCTTGGCCCACTGTATATCACATTTCTTTCCGATGATTGCTTTGATCAATTTGAAGTTGCTGTCGTCGTCCTCGGCCACTAAGATAAGAGGTCTGAATTCATTTGTTTGTCCGCCTTCCATATCGTTTCTATATTATTTTTAAAATTATTCTCTAAAATTACTTTTTAGTCAACATATTTCAGTTAATAATGTTTTTCAGCCCGCAAGTTATAAAAAAGATTGATATATTTCGCTATCTTTGCGCCTCAAATTATAAAGAATTGTATGATTTCGATAGACGGACTAGCCGTAGAGTTTAGCGGCACTACCCTATTTAGTGATATTTCTTTCGTTATTAATGAAAAAGACCGCATCGCCCTGATGGGAAAAAACGGAGCGGGAAAAAGTACCTTACTCAAGATTCTGGCAGGAGTCCGACAGCCTACCCGTGGCAAGGTTTCGGCCCCCAAGGATTGCGTAGTAGCCTATCTCCCGCAGCATTTGATGACGGAAGACGGCAGAACTGTGTTTGCCGAAACGGCACAGGCTTTCGCGCATCTGCATGAGATGGAAGCACGGATAGACGCACTGAACAAGGAACTGGAAACACGGACGGATTACGAAAGTGACAGCTACATGGCACTGATCGAGGAAGTGTCCGCCCTCAGCGAAAAATTTTACTCCATCGACGCAACCAATTACGAAGAGGACGTAGAGAAATCATTACTCGGACTCGGATTCACACGCGAAGATTTTCAACGTCAGACGAGCGACTTCAGCGGAGGCTGGCGCATGCGCATCGAGCTCGCCAAACTGCTGCTGCAAAAACCGGACGTACTCCTGCTTGACGAGCCGACCAACCACCTCGACATCGAATCGATCCAATGGCTGGAAGATTTTCTGATCAATAACGGCAAAGCAGTCATCGTGATCAGCCACGACCGCAAATTCGTGGACAACATCACCACCCGCACCATTGAAGTAACGATGGGCCGCATCTACGACTATAAAGTAAACTACTCCCAATACCTGCAACTGCGCAAGGAACGCCGCGAACAGCAACAGAAGGCTTATGACGAGCAACAGAAGTTCATCGCCGAGACGGAAGCCTTCATCGAACGTTTCAAGGGGACGTATTCGAAGACTTTGCAAGTGCAGAGCCGTGTCAAGATGCTGGAAAAGCTGGAATTGCTGGAAGTAGACGAGGAAGACACTTCGGCACTGCGGCTGAAATTCCCGCCTTCGCCCCGTTCGGGCAGTTACCCCGTCACGATGGAAGGCGTCGGGAAGACGTACGGCGATCATGTCGTGTTCCGCAACGCCAACCTGACGATTGAACGTGGCGACAAGGTGGCTTTCGTAGGCAAGAACGGTGAAGGTAAATCGACACTGGTGAAATGTATCATGAACGAAATCGACCACGACGGCACGCTGACGCTGGGACATAACGTACAAATCGGATATTTCGCGCAGAATCAAGCCTCGCTGATGGACGAAAACCTCACGGTTTTCCAGACGATTGACGACGTGGCAAAAGGAGAAATCCGCAACAAGATACGTGACTTGCTGGGCGCCTTCATGTTCGGCGGACCGGAAGAGTCTATGAAGAAAGTGAAAGTACTCTCGGGTGGCGAACGTACCCGCCTGGCAATGATCAAGCTCCTGCTGGAACCGGTCAACCTCCTGATTCTGGACGAGCCGACCAACCACCTCGACATGAAAACCAAAGATATCCTCAAGCAAGCGCTGATGGATTTCGACGGCACCCTGATCGTCGTTTCGCACGACCGTGACTTCCTTGACGGACTGGTGACAAAGGTCTACGAATTCGGCAATAAGAAGGTGACGGAGCATCTTTGCGGCATCTACGAATTCCTCGAAAAGAAGAAGATGGATTCGTTGCAGGAACTGGAAAAGAAATAATAAACAATAAAAAGACATTATCTGCTTTAGGTGAAAGAAAAAGTATTTGTATATTTGTGCAAATTTAATAATAGACTTAGAGCAGACAATGTTCTGCAATAAAGGATGAAAGGGAAGAAACGATTCATAGTAACGATGCTATTCTTTATCAACATCATTATGTTGGTAGCCGCCGTTATTCCCCATCACCACCACCCCAACGGGATGATCTGCATGAAGCAGGACCAACCGGTAGAGCAGCAATGTCCCAACCACCATCATCACCCCGCAAGCGATTCATGTTGCAGCAGCGAATGCATGACCCGCTTCCACTCTCCCATCCCCTCCGTGCACACGGACAGCGGACCGAATTACGTATTCGTCGCCACCCTGTTTACGGATACGATCATCGAACATTTATTACGACCGCAGGAAAGACGAGTCAAAAATTACTACATCTATCGTGAATCCCTGCACGGTACGAAAATACCTCGTACCTCCTCACTTCGGGCCCCTCCCTACTCTGTTTTTGCGTAATAACGTAAATGCAAGCAAGTTGCATCTGCGTTACTCTATCTTTGTAGCGTACAAAAACAGTAAAACTTAGTAGGAAAACAACATTTATGAAGAAACTTATCTTTATAGGAGTCATGGGATTATTCGTCCTGGGCTCTTGCAATAGTAAAAATACTGGTCATGAAGGGCATGACCACGAGACCGTCACACACAATCATGATGAACACGAAGGACATGACCACGAAGTGGAAGGTCATGACCACGAAGCCGAAGGAGCCGACCATTCACACGAAGGTGAATGCAGCGGAGGACACGATCACGGCAAAGTTGCCACCAGCGAACCCGCCGGCGAGCACAGCGATGAAATCATCCTCCCGAAAGCGAAAGCTGACGCTGCCGGTGTAAAGGTAAATGCTATCACACCGGCCCCCTTCCAGCAAGTCATCAAGACAAGCGGACAGGTACTCGCTGCCCAAGGCGACGAATCGGTGGCTGTAGCCACGGTGGCCGGAGTCGTTTCTTTCCGCGGCAAGGTGACGGAAGGAATGAGCGTCGGTCGCGGCACTCCGCTGGTGACTATTTCTTCGCACAACATCGCCGACGGTGACCCCGTACAACGTGCCCGAATCGCTTACGAAGTATCCAAAAAGGAATACGAACGAATGAAGTCGCTCGTCAAAAACAAGATTGTGTCCGACAAGGATTTCGCACAGGCGGAGCAGAACTACGAAAACGCCCGTATCAGCTACGAAGCGCTCGCCAAAAACCACTCGGCCATCGGTCAGAATATCACCGCGCCCATTGCCGGATACGTGAAAAGTATTCTGGTCAATGAGGGAGACTACGTAACCATCGGTCAGCCACTGGTCAGCGTGACGCAGAACCGCCGGCTTTTCCTCCGTGCCGAAGTATCGGAAAAATACTACCCGTATCTCCGCACAATCAGTTCCGCCAATTTCCGGACACCTTATAATAATGAGGTCTACGAACTGAATGAACTGAGCGGCAGACTGCTTTCCTTCGGGAAAACTTCCGGAGACAACTCTTTCTACGTGCCCGTCACCTTCGAATTTGACAATAAAGGAGAAGTGATTCCGGGGTCATTCGTCGAAGTTTATCTGCTTTCCTCCCAACTGGAAAACGTGATATCCGTGCCCCGCACCGCCCTGACGGAAGAGCAAGGCATCTTCTTCGTCTACCTGCAACTCGATGAAGAAGGCTACAAGAAACAGGAAGTGACCCTCGGCGCCGACAATGGCAAAAGTGTACAAATCCTGACCGGAATCAAACCCGGAGACCGTGTAGTGACCGAAGGCGCATACCAAGTTCGCCTGGCAAGCGCAAGCAACGCCATCCCTGCCCACAGTCATGAGCACTAGCGGCAAAGCGCCGCATCCAAGTTCCCTTGCGGCACACACAGAACTCATTTATAGTTACGCAAGTTTATCCCCTGTCCGGCACTTCTCAAAAGTAAACCGGGAGGAACCAGACTTAATCAATGAAATATCATGCTAAATAAAATCATACATTACTCCCTGCACAACCGACTGGTTGTGCTCTGCGCGGCCATCCTCCTGCTTATCGCGGGGACTTACACCGCCATGCATACGGAAGTAGACGTGTTTCCCGACCTGAACGCCCCGACAGTGGTCATCATGACCGAAGCCAACGGTATGGCAGCCGAGGAAGTGGAACAGCTCGTCCCCTTCCCCGTCGAAACAGCCGTAAACGGAGCTACCGGCGTGCGCCGTGTCCGTTCTTCTTCGACCAACGGTTTCTCCGTTGTCTGGGTAGAATTCGACTGGGGCACAGATATATACCTCGCCCGTCAGATCGTCAGCGAAAAGCTCGCCGTAGTCAGCGAGTCACTTCCCGTCAACGTGGGCAAGCCGACTCTCGGCCCCCAATCGTCCATCTTGGGCGAAATGCTCATCGTCGGTCTGACCGCCGACTCCACCTCCATGCTCGATCTGCGGACGATTGCCGACTGGACGATCCGCCCGCGCCTGCTCTCCACCGGAGGCGTGGCACAGGTGGCAGTGCTCGGAGGAGACATCAAGGAATATCAGATTCAGTTGGACCCCGAACGGATGCGCCACTACGGCGTATCGATGGGAGAAGTGATGGCCGTCACCCAAGACATGAACCTAAACGCCAACGGCGGCGTACTTTACGAATTTGGCAATGAATATATCGTGCGCGGAGTACTCTCTACCCCCAAAGTGGAAGAACTCGGCAAAGCGGTAGTGAAAACGGTGAACAACTTTCCGGTGACGCTGGAAGACATCGCCGACGTGAAAATAGGTCCCAAAGCCCCGAAACTGGGCACAGCCTCGGAGCGTGGCAAACCAGCCGTGCTCATGACCGTCACCAAACAGCCCGCCACCAGCACGCTGGAACTAACGGACAAATTGGAGGCCTCTCTGCAAGACTTACAGAAGAATTTGCCTGCGGACGTCAAAGTCTCCACGGATATTTTCCGCCAGAGCCGCTTTATCGAAAGCTCTATCGGCAACGTGAAAAAGTCTCTTTTTGAAGGAGGAATCTTTGTCGTCATCGTACTTTTCCTGTTTTTGGCCAATGTGCGCACTACGCTGATTTCCCTTGTCACGCTGCCGCTTTCACTACTCGTCTCCATCC
>ENA-ORNW01002112-ORNW01002112.1-human-gut-metagenome-genome-assembly--contig:-NODE-2112-length-13677-cov-17.840038_pt1 | contig 13677 bp, 12 predicted proteins | sample MGYA00242121_ERZ509034 | MGnify/ENA primary metagenome ERZ509034 (study PRJEB26280, sample SAMEA2338689) | human gut metagenome | biome: human gut; feature: human-associated habitat; material: faeces... | reverse complement strand
TTCGTTTATGTTAGAAAACATATTGTGCATTGTTTAGTTTTCAAAGAACATTTCTTGCTGGCCTCAAAAGTCAGCTTGTATATTTTAACTCAAGAAGTTCATCTTGTCAAGAACTTTTTTATTTATTTTTTGTTTTTAACAATTTTCTTCTTTTTGAGTTGCCCTCTCGTCGAGTGCTTAATTATTATATCTAGCTTTTAATCTTTTGTCAACACCTTTTTATTATTTTTTTACATTTTTTTATAAAAAACTGATAAAATCCTTATAAAATGTATCAAAATATAAATTTTTAGTAGAAAATAGCCGAGGATATACTATTTTAATAGTATATCCTCGGCTATTATATCTATTAACTTTACAAAAATTATTAAATAGTTGTAATACCTTGTTGATTAGCTTGTTCACAAAGTCTAGCTATTCTATCTTCAGTCAATGGATGTGTGCTAAATAAATTTGCTATAGATTTTGCCGAACCTGCTAAAGGATTAATAATAAACATATGTGATGTTTCTGGTTTTGCATTTGGTAATTCTCCATGCTTTGCATAATAATCTATTTTTTCCAAAGCATTTGCTAAATAAAGTGGATTTCCGCAAATCTGTCCACCTTCTGCATCAGCATCATATTCACGTGTACGAGAAATTGCCATCTGAATTATTCCAGCTGCTATAGGTGCTAAAATAGCTGTTGCCATCAATGCTAACGGATTAGAACCTTCTTCATCATCTCTACCACTACCAAAAATAGCTGCAAATTGAGCAACATTTGCTATCATAGAAATTACACCTGCAATTGATGCTGCTACTGTACTAATCAAAGTATCACGATGTTTAACATGAGCAAGTTCATGACTGATAACACCTGCTAACTCTTCATAACTTAATACGCTCATAATACCAGTAGTTACTGCTACAGCTGCATGTTCTGGATCTCTACCTGTAGCAAAAGCATTTGGTTCATCAGCATTAACAATAGCTACCCTAGGCATAGGAAGCTGTGCTCTTTTCGCTAATCTTTCTACTAAATCATATAGATTAGGAGCTTCTTCACGTGTTATCACTCTAGCATTATATGCTCTTAAACATATGGTATCGCTATTCCAATAAGTATAGAAATTTAATCCTAAAGAAATGACAAACATGACCACAGCACCAGTACTACCGCCAATAGCTCCACCAATTGCAATCAATATACCAGTTAACGCCGCCATCAATAACGTCGTTTTTAACATATTCATAAAAAAATTCCTCCTAAAATTTGATTAACAATTACAACTTTTATGGTTTTTAAACCATCCAATACTCAATACCATTACCACTAATATAACTTTGATAATCAAACTCCAATCTGCAAGATAAACACCAACAACTTTATCCATGGTCATCATTTCAGCTGCTGTATATGCTAAAATTCCCCCACCTAAGTAAATAAGCCATGGTAATTTTTTCATAATAAGCATAAAAAGCTGTGCACCACAAAGTACAATAGGTAAACTAATCATTAAACCACAAATAATAAGACTCCATTTTGACTCAGGAACCATGTTGGCAACACCTGCAAGTGCTAATACATTATCTAAACTCATGATAAAATCAGCTATCATTATAGTGCGAACTGCTGCAAACAATGTAGTTGCCTGCTTACCATTTGTTTCTTCATCTCCATTATCTACTAATAATTTAATAGCTATATAAATAAGTAAAGCACCACCAATAAATTGTAAATATGGAAGACCTAAAAGTTCTGTAGCAAATAAAGTAAGACAAACTCTCACTATTACTGCTCCTGCCCCACCAATTATTATTCCTTTCAAACGTTCATTATCTGGTAACGATTTGCAAGCCATCGCTATTACTATGGCATTATCACCACTTAAAATTAAATCCAATAATAATATACTGCCAAGTGCCGCAAACCATGGTGCAGTAAACATACCTTCCACTATTCATCGCTTCTTTCTAAATTAATTATATCTTAATATATTAATAATATAAAAAAAGACCTTGCTTCCTAAAAACATCAGCTTAGGAAACAAGGTCTTGCTTACATATTAAATGTCGATTGTACCGGAGATAAACTCGTATTGACGATATCAATCGTTCAGCTACTCCCCTTGCGAGTAAGTAATCATTATTAATAATATAGCATATTCAATATTTACCTGCAAGATATCATTTATTTACTTCTAATATTATTAACTTGCCCTTTTATATTCAATTAGTTTTCTACTAATTTTTCTGCAGATACATTTTCTTCTTTGTCCATTTTACCTGCTAAATAATTTGCTGCTAAAGAGCCAGATATATTATGCCATACACTAAAGATTGCTCCTGGTATAGCTGCTACAGCACCAAAATGCATCATAGCAAGAGATGTTGCAAGCCCTGAATTTTGCATACCTACTTCAATAGAAATTGCTTTTGATTTAGCCATATCCATTTTTAACGCTTTAGCAATAGCAAAACCTAAAGCATAGCCTAACATATTATGCAAAATAACTACAGCCATGATGAGTAAACCAGTTTCCATTATTTTTTGAGCACTAACAGATACTACACCACCAACGATTAAAACGATAGCAATTACGGAAATAAGTGGTAATAATTTTATAGCCTTGCGGACAAAATCACCAAAGAATTTATTGATGATGATACCTAACGCAATAGGTACTACTACTACTTGAATAATAGAAATCATCATTGCTTGCAAAGAGATATCAATCCATGCACCAGCGAGCCACCAACTGAGAATAGGGGTAACAATTGGTGCTAATATAGTTGTTGTCATCGTCATTGATACAGATAATGCTACATCTCCACGTGCCAAATAAGTCATAACATTTGAGGATGTACCACCTGGACAAGTACCTACTAAAATTACACCGACTGCAAGTTCTGGCGGTAATTGAAATAATGTTGCTAAAATCCAAGCAAGTGCTGGCATGATAGTAAATTGAGCAAGTGCTCCAATAAATACATCTTTCGGACGTTTAAATACTAGTTTAAAATCTTCAAAACGCAAAGTCATACCCATACCAAACATGACAATGCCCAATAAGTATGTAACATATTTTGCCGACCACGTAAAAGTCCATGGCATAAATAAAGCTATTGCAGCCACAATGATAACAAAAGCCGCCATATATTTCGATATAAACTTACTGATTGCTTCTAATGTTTTCATCTTAATCCCTCCATAAAAACTATAAGTCCACCATAAAAACTATATTATAAATGCATTTAAAATATGTAAAATAAAATTTCATCTTATAAAACTAAGATATTTAAGTATATTTATGTTTACAGTTTTACAAGTGTTAGATTATATAATACTCTAAAAAATATTTTCTGTCAATAAAAAAGGTATTTAATGTTTATAACATCAAATACCATAATTTTTACCTATTTATAATTTAATCATTATTTATTTATTTTATATCTTATTTAAATTTTATTTAACAAAAACTACATAATCATCTTTACGAGGAGCTGGTTTTGGTAAATCACTAGCAGCATATCCTAATACACAATGACCGACACCGATATAATCGCCTTCAATGCCCCATTGTTTTAATAAATCTTTACCTTCTGCTGTATCAAATTCTTCTTTTGCTCTATTAATCCAGCAAGAAGCCACTCCTAAGCTATGAGCTGCAAGCATTAAATTGCCCATAACAAGTGAACCATCTTGAACTGCTGTTGGTCTTGTAGCATCAGCTAAAACCAAAATTACTGTAGGAGCTCCATAAAATGGATCGGATTTTACGCCCATAATATCAGCATTCCATTTAGATAATTTTGCTATTACTTCCGGATTTTGAATAACTACCATTTTCGGAGATTGCAAACCTTTACCCGTAGCTGCATATTTACCTGCTTCTAAAATAGCTTGCAGCTCTTCATCTTTTATTTGCTGAGCTTTAAATTTACGACAAGAACGTCTTTCAATCATAGCTTTTATAACTTCATTAGTCATTATATAACCTCCTTAAAATGTCTATATTATTCTAATTCCACAATTTTTATTTGAAATCCTTTAAATAATCTTATTCTCTTTTTTCATGAAAATAATCAAAAACTTGCTTTATCATCACAAGTGCTATAATTACAGCTATAAATCTAACAAATTCTTCCATGAGTTGAGGTACATTTAAAATATGAAATACTGCTCCTATAACTAACAACAAACATAAAATTAAAAATTTTACCATCAAAGATTTTCTCAATTTTTTTCACTTCTCTACTTTAATTAATATATATTTCAATAAAAAAGCTATCTGTCAAATTAACAGATAGCTTTTTATCAACACCGATTATAAAATTATTCAGCTTTAGTTCTATACATCTTTATTTCTTCAGGATTATTTTTCAATGTCCAAATACCACAAGGACAAACACCTGCACAAATGCCACAGCCGATACATTTATTAGCATCAGATACATATTCAAAGCTACCATCTAAATGTTGAATACGTGTAATTGCTTTTTCAGGACAAGATTGCATACAAGTTTCACAATCACGGCAAGTACCACAGCTGATACAACGATTTACATCGTCTGCTGGCTCACCTATATTGCAATGATGACATTTATCAAAATAAGCTTTAGCTAAAGTATCTTTATTTACTTGTTGTTTTTCTGGGAATGGTTCTACTTCTTTATCCATTACATAAGCATCTGCATAATAAGCTGCTTTTTGACCAGAACCAATAGCATCTGTTAAACGACCAGGTTTGATCACGTCACCTGCTACAAATACTCCATCTAAAATAGAATTGTCTTTATTTGGTACAACCCAATCACGGAATTTTTTAATGCTATCATCTTGAGGTAAATAATCAAGAATAGGTGCTTCACCGATTGATACCATAACCATATCACCAGGAACAAAGCGACCTTTATCATCATAGATACCTTCATCAGTGATTTTTGTTGTCATGAATGGCCAAACTAATTTGCCACCACGGCTTTCAATGTATTCAATTTCTTCATCGAAAGCTGCTGGTTTTTGTACGTCGATACAAGTAACAGTTTCTGCACCCATATCATAAGCACCACGAGCTGTATCCATACCGGCATTACCGCAACCAATTACGATTACATGTTTACCAACTTTTGGATTATCACCGCGATTTACTGCTTTTAAGAATTGAAGACCCATAACGAGTTTTTCTTTACCTTCCCAGTTAAAGAAACGGGATTTATGACCACCTGTTGCTACGACAACTGCATCTGCATCATTTTTAATTTGAGCAAATTTTTCAGCATCAACTTTACATTCTGGTACGAATTTAACGCCCATATCTTCAATGCGTTTGAGTTCAGATTGTAAAAGTTCATGAGATAAACGAGCACGAGGAATAACTTGTTCAAGTTTACCGCCCATATGTTTATCATCATCATAAACAGTTACATCATGACCTTTACGAGCAAGTTGCCATGCAGCGGATAGACCAGCTACACCACCACCGATAACGGCGATTTTCTTACCAGTTTTAACTTTTGGTGCATCAACTTTTGTAAATGCAGAAAGATATCCAAGAGGACCAATCTGTATAGGTTCATCAATACCACCACGAGTACAGCCTTCCATACAAGGATTTGGACAAACACTACCGCAGACAGAACCTGGGAATGGTGTATATTCTAATACGAGTTTAATTGCGTCTTCTAATTTTCCTTGACGAATTAAATTATAACGTTTTTGAGTTGGTATATTTGATGGACAATGGAATTCACAAGGAGCAGCAAATTTTGCATTTTCCCAGTAAGGAACTCTTTGACGATATGTTCCTGTTACTACTGTAGGATTTACAACGAAATCATCTACAGCAACATCACTGAACATACCACCTTTTATCCATTCATTTTGACGGAAAGATTTTATATCTGGTTGTTTATTAGCTATAGCTTGTTTTTCAGCAAAGGATAATGGTTCTAATTTATGCCATTGTTCCCATTTAGATAATTCATCGCGAAGTTCTGTTCTACCAATGGATTCCAAGAATTCATCCATATTGTTATTGAGAAAATCAATATCTTCTTGTGTTAAATCTTTCAAACGAATATCTGCTGGATAGCCATCTATTTTACCACGGAAATATACTGTACCGCCTACCATGCCGACACATGGACGTTCACCGAGTACACTTGCAAATTGTTCACTATCTACACCACAGACAACAGCTTTACCGCCCCCCATGAATTCAAAAGAGAATGAACCTACATTTTTTAATACCCATAATTGTGGTTCTTCATAAAGTGGATCATGTTTCATAAGTGAACCAGAACGAGTACCTGCTCTACCACCGATATAAATTTTACCACCAGCAGAACAATGACCAGCTGTATCACCAGCATCACCGCGAACAGTAATTTTACCACCAGCATTAAGCCAACCAACATCGGCAGAAGATGATTCATCTACTACGATTTCTGTATTATCAAGACACATACAACCAACACGCTGACCTGCGTTAGTTACATGGAAAAATAATTTTTTACCTTCTGGATGCCATAATGGACCACCAATATCATGCTGACCAGAAGCATGTATTTCAAATTCTGTTTCTCCATTAGCTACAGCTTGACCAATAGCAAGGAGTAAATCTTGTGTAGACATACGTTCATGTCCAACTAAAGTATCTATAGTAAACATTCCTAAAATCCTCCTCACTAATTAGCATACATATTGAATACCAAGTTTTTCAGCAATAGCTTTATCTGTAGAAACAAGAGCATCACTTCTACCGATTGGAAGTGATGAGTTACCAATTGGAGCCATGAGTTTTCTAAGTTCTTGGTCAAAAGTTAAGACATAATCAACAATTTTTTGTGCACCTTTATCGATATCAAGGCGTTTAACAAGACGAGGATCTTGTGTACAAATACCAGTTGGACATTTACCAGTATTACAAGAATTACAACGACCATGTTCATTACCGATACAGCCTAAAAGTTGAATTAAGATTTTACCACAGAATACACCATTTGCACCAAGGCACATCATTTTGAAAGCATCAGCTGCTGCATTACCAGTAAGACCGATACCACCACCACCATAAAGTGGAATTTGACCTTGAAGACCTTGTTGAACAGCTGCTAAATAGCAATCACGAATTTTAGAAACTACTGGATGACCTGTATGGTCTAAGGAAATTTCATTTGCAGCACCTGTACCACCTTGAATACCATCAATGAAGAAACCGCCACAAATTTTATAAGGATCACGAAGTAAGTTATTATATACAGATACAGAAGTAGCTGAAGCCGCACATTTAATAGCTACAGGAACTCTGAAACCAAAAGCAGCATTCATGGATAAATGCATTTTCTGTACAGATTCTTCAATGGAATACAAACCTTGATGGTTTGGTGGAGAAGAAAGTGTAGCTTTTGGTACACCACGAATTGCTTGAACATGTTCCGCTACTTTAGCTGCAGGAAGCAAACCACCATCACCAGGTTTTGCCCCTTGACCAATTTTAATGAGAACACCTGCTGGATCTACTTTCATTTTAGGAAGAGCTTTTACAATACGGTTCCAACCAAAGTGACCAGAAGCAATCTGTAAAATCATATATTTTAAATAATCCGATTCTAAAAGTTTGCTAGGCATACCGCCTTCACCAGAACTCATGCGAATTGGAATATTGCATTTTTCATTTAAATAAGCACAAGCAAGAGCAACTGCTTCCCATGCTCTTGTAGAAAGAGCACCGATGGACATATCGGAGAAAATAAGTGGATAAATCCAATTTACTGGAGGTGCTTTATGTTCCATGACTAATTTCCCGTTTTCCATTTTCAATGGTAAATCTTTTGCTGGTAATACTCTACCAAATGGAGAACGTATATCAAATGTATGACGCTGGGAATCAAGTGCAGGGTCAGTCATCTGACTGATACGACCTACAATAATGCTATCTAATGTTCTTTGAGCATTTAAATTTGTACGTCCACCACGTTTAATAGGACCATGGTCACGAGAAAGCAATGTTTTTCTTGTATCAGCATTTCTCACTGGACGAATAGCACCGTTTGGACAAACTTTTTCACACATGCCACAACCAACACAAGCATTTGCAAGTGTTTTTACCTGTTTTATTACAGGTATTGCTTTATGCGTATGTTTTGGATCTGGAAATAATCCATCAGAAGTAGTTTTATCTACACGGATTACATCTGCTTTAATTGCTTGAAAAGTACAAGTTGCTAAACAGCTACCGCACATAGTGCAACGGTCCATATCATATTCAATTTTCCAATTAAGGTCGTTTGTACTTATATCTTGCGTTCTTACTGTTTCCATCTTTGAACCTCCAAGTCATTGTTAATTACTACAACTTCACGTTCATTAGGATAAATATCTTTGCTCATATCTCTATTTGGCAATATTTCATTAATACCACAAACTTCTGAAGCAATAGCTACCATATTTTCATCGCCACCTACAACAACTGGGCGAAGTTTTTTAGAATCACAGCATGTCATCATTCTGCCATCTGGTAAATTAGCAATAACTGTATTTGGTCCATTTATTTCCAAATTAGCTAAGGATTGACGAATAGCTGTTAATACTTCTTTATCTTCACGTTTATCAATTTCTTCAAATGGAAGAGGTGTAATTACATGTTTAAAATATTCAATAGGCCATTTTAATTCATGTAAAACATAGTGAAGTGTGTATAAAAAGTTTTGAGAATCTGATTCAAAACCAATATATCCACGATGTAATGATTTTTGGAATTCTTTATTTTTAGTAAAGAATGTATTTTCACCATTAGCACAGAGAGTATATCCTTGTAAAAAGAAAGGATGAGCTGCATAACGTACAATATCGTAGTTTGTATTCTGACGACATTGAGCAACAATATTTTTAGCGAGTAAACAGCCATTTTCATTCCAAAGATGGAAATATGTAGCAATATCAGCAGGGTCACCGATTTCTTTTAAAGTAAGTACATCTGGCCAAAATGAATATACAAAACCATTTCCGGATTCTTCTAATATTTTACGAAGGGCTAAACGTGTATCTAATAATAACTCGCCTTTTTCATCTTCAGATTTATCCTTATAGTATTCAGGATAATCGTAATTACGGAATATATAATATGGCATTGCTTGAATATCAAGACCTGGTTGTTTATCAGGAACAGGGATCCATTCTGCCAATTGAATAAAGTTGTGGCTATCCATGTATTCTTCAACCATTTCTGCACCACGTTGAGTACAAGCTAAAGAAAGTAACGGCTTATCTTTATAGTCGGAAAAAATACCATATAAATCTTTCATAACCATGGCAAATCCAGAATTATCATGACCTTCTTGTTGAGGTATCATTAATTTTAAAGCTTTTGCCGGACTAACAGGAACTTTACTTTTTATAGAACCTATTCTACACATAATAACCGCCTCCAATAATTTATTCTAAATAAATTCTTATAAATCCATATCAAATAATAAATACATTAGTGTCTTTCTAATGTACCTTTATAATAAAGTGCAATATACATTATAAAAACTTGTTACGACTATGTCAATATATTTATGCAATCTATTTCACTATTATAATTAGTAAAAACCTTTCATTATAAAGCTTTTAAAATAGTTATAATTTTCAGTATTGTATATTTAAAAATCAACATACGCATAAATTAAATTTACATCTTGACAATATATGCTATTTATATATATTTTAAAGCTTTTTTTATCATTTTTTCATCATATCAAATAAAATTGTATTGTATAGTTTTACTGTATACAAAATAAAAAAGGCAGATATGCTCTGCCTTTATCTTAAAATTTTATCTATCAAATTTTCCAAATTATATTTTAGTATATCTAATTCATCTCCATGGTCTTCCACAAAACCTTGAGCCGATGTCTTTACTTCTACCACTTTTTCTTTTAAGCTACCATCTTTATTTATATTTTCATCTAAATCACTAACAATCTGTTTAGCATGATTTATTTTTTTAGTAAAGGTATTCGTTTCTTCATCTATTGTACTATCTAATTTATTATTTAAATTTTTAAAATCACTATCTTGACCATCATCTTTTATTTGTGTTTGTTGTTGAATATCATTTTTCACTACTTTATCTTTATCCCTATCGATAGGCATATTCCAAGAAAAAGCTAAATAAAATCCTAATATAGCTACAATGACAAAACTTGCCACTATACAAATTTTTTTCACAATATTTTTTAATTTTTCACCAAAACTTTGAGTTTTTTTCCAAACAGATGATTTTGATTTTTTCTTTGGAGCTATATCTTCTATCTTTATTTTATTATTTTTTTCAACAGTATCTTCTGTTTTATTTTCATAATTAAATCTAGCTTGTTCTAATTGCTCCATTTCTTCTTCAGTTAAAAATCTTGTAGGTTCATCATTTCTTGCTATACCTACCCTATTAAAAGAATCTTTATTATCCAACAAAAATCACCTTTCTAAATTTTAAACTCATATTATTCTTTTTGTTTTCTCATCGCTAAATGTTCTTTTTCTAACGCATGACAAACACGTGTTATACTCCAAAAACGATTAAAAGTAGTAACTACCGCCTTACATATAGGTACTTGTATATTTTTTTCTCGCATATTTTTTAATACACTATCTAATCTAGATTTAGAAAAATTATGAAACATCATTAATTCATATTCAAAATCCAAAGGCTTTTCATCTGTTGGTTCAATCTTACTAAAACCCTTCAAACCAAATAAATAACCTATTTTTTGATAATGCTCTTTCTTATCCACTAAAATGACTTTTATCTTCATTGACTCTAATAAATTTTTTAATTCTGTCAATCTCATTTCATCTGTGAAATTATATAATAAAATCATTTCTTGAATGTTTTTTTTCATTCTAAAATCACCTCTTCCCAATTATAAATTATCTATATCGTTTAAACAAGAATATAGTTTTCAAAAAAAGCTCTTAATAGATATGTATTCCAATATACCTATTAAGAGCTTTTACTTATTTTATTTGATTTTCAATGCGTTTTGTTAATAAATCAGCTTCATGTTCCATGGTTTTAGCTTTTTTCAAATTATCTGTAGCTTCTCTTAAAGTTTTAATATCTTTATTGTCTAACCATTTAGCATAATTTTCATAATATGCAATCTTACTTTCACAAGCTTTTAAACGTAAATTATGCAATGTTTCTGCAGATTTTGGTACATTCATAGATTGTAGTGCTGTTTGCAAATCTTGCAACTGTGGTAAAATTTTCGTTTCAATAGTATTTTTTAAATCCGCTCTATTTTGCTCATTTCCCAAAGCACCTAGACTCAAAGCAGCATTTAAATTAGCCTCATTTTCTGTCAAAACCTTTTCTTTATCTAAAATAATTACTGCTGTTTGACTTAAATAATCTTTAATATACTCTTTTCTACCTTCTGCCAATGCTTTAATAAATTCATCAAAATTATCTATGCTAACAACTTTCCAATAACCATCTGCTTGTTCTTCTAAGGACACTTTAAAAATAAATGGCTGATTTATTTCACTTTGTGTTACTTTTATCCCAGCTTCTGCTGTTCTATTTTCTTCATTTTTATTGATATAATCAATTCCCTCAAAATTAAGATCTGATAAACCAGCCTGTTCTATTATCATGTCTGAATTTATCATTGCACCTTGGCTATCAGCTGTCGTATTTCCAGATTGCCAGCTACCAGTTTTTACATAATTATTCAAACCTTCCTGTAGACTCGCAATCAATGGTGCTTTAAACATAGTAGCTAAACTATTCATGGCTACTTTTGCTTCTTCCGGTAAATTTTCTTGTGAAGCAATTATACTATCTAATATATTATTTGTTACACCTGCTACAACATTATCAATATCTACATATTTATTAAACTCGTCTATATCATGATTTTGTATTGACTCTTGAATAGCTTTTAATGTGTATTCTGGCGTTTTCACATAAAAATTAAAATATGCCAAACTTCCGCCTATGATAATAAGTACTAATAATATCGCCGCAGCAAAAATTTTTAATTTAGTGCGTATTGATAATACCATAGTTTTTCCTCCAATTATAATTTAATTAATAAGTCCCATAATATATTATATCTTCAATATCAATTATGGCACCTATTCACATCTTATGCAATACTTTATCTATAGATATTATCTAAAATATAATATTAATAGATTGACACTATGGCTCAAGTAACATATTATTATCTATGAACTTATTTTATAATTGAATAGAGGTGTGCTTCGTGATTGGAATTGTAATTGTATCTCATAGTTCTTTAATTGCCGATGGCACAAAAGAACTAGCTCTCCAAATGGCAGACCCTGCATTAAAAATTATGGCCGCAGGAGGCACATCAGATGGAAAACTTGGCACCGACATGAAAAAAATAAAATCTGCCATTGAAAAAGTAAATGGAACTGATGGAGTACTAATCCTTACTGATTTAGGAAGCTCTGTGTTAACTACAGAAATGGTTATTGATATGATGGACGAAGATGATAAAGATATCAGTAAAATTCAAATAGCTAATGCACCATTAGTTGAAGGTGCTGTCATAGCTGCTGTTGAAGCTTCATTTAATAGCGATATTTTTAGTATAAAAAAAACCGTTGAAGATATCATACTGAAAAAAGTTCCATTATAAAAAAAGCTGTACAAATTAATGTACAGCTTTTTTTATCTTTATAATTCAGTTTTATTGCGTATTAACTCAGCACGATGTGCTCTTATTTGTTTTAATTTAAAAATTATCATCGGTATTACCATCATTGGAACACCTGCATATAAAGTAGAACGTAAATCATCTGTAAATGCAATTACTATTAGGCAAAATACCTGTACCCAAATTCCAAATAAAGTTACATAAGGGAAAAATGGGGTTTTATATTTTAATTCAGATACTCTGTTTTCTGCTATCATTTTTTTACGGAAATTGTATTGACTCCAGCAAATAGAAATCCAAGCCATCGCACCTGTAAAACCTGAAACAGCTAATAAATAAGTATATGCTGTTTCACTTGTATCTAAAGTGTATAACAAAATTATTATCCAACAAGCACAAATAGATACAATAATTGAATTTTGAGGCATACCATTATGATTTAATTTACCCAAAAATTTTGGTGCCATTTTATGTCGAGAAAGACCATGTAATGCTCTACCTGCTCCATAAAGGCCTGAATTAGAACAAGAAATTGCTGCTGTAAGAATAACAAAAGCAAACATGTATCCAAGCCAATCAAAACCATAACGATGAAGTGCTGCTGCAAATACACTTTCTGTCAAAGTCGCTTCATCCCATGGCAATATTGATATCAATAATGTAATTGGTATAATATATAAAGCAATAATTCTCCATGTAACATTGCGAACTGCTATAGGAATACTTTTGGCTGGATCTTTACATTCGCCAGCAGCCAAGCCAATTATTTCTGACCCTTGGAAATTAACTAAAATAATTACCATTGTCATAATAATTGCCCAATATCCATGAGGAGCAAAGCCTCCACTGCCTAAAAGAATTTTTGTTCCAATAGGTTCACCAGTTTCACCAGCCCAGCCCATGCAAATAGCAAAAGCAACGATACTAAAAACAACTAATGCGACTATTTTTATAATTGATAACCAAAATTCACTTTCACCAAACTTGCCTACACTGAATAGGTTTATAAAGGTAA
>ENA-ORNW01002111-ORNW01002111.1-human-gut-metagenome-genome-assembly--contig:-NODE-2111-length-13681-cov-14.367312_pt1 | contig 13681 bp, 13 predicted proteins | sample MGYA00242121_ERZ509034 | MGnify/ENA primary metagenome ERZ509034 (study PRJEB26280, sample SAMEA2338689) | human gut metagenome | biome: human gut; feature: human-associated habitat; material: faeces... | reverse complement strand
TTTTGCCATTTATATCACTCCATTTTTAAAATTCGTGCTTATATTTTATCATATCACTAGATATAAAAAAAGGCTCTAAAAGTCCAAAAAATATAGTAAAGTTAAATATTCACTTAAATGAATTTGTTATTTATATTTTTTATCCATTACATATAAAACTCTAAACATTTTATTCCCATCAATGAATATTTTCATACAATTAGTTCATGGGAATTTATATTTTTTAGTAGCATAATTATTTTATAGAATGTATTTTTATAAACTCATATATTCAAAAAATTATCAATGATCAAACTCAATTCATAAAAGGAGTCTTTTTTATGTATAAATTCTGTACTCATTGCGGAGCTAAAATGCCTGCTGAAAATGCTTTTTGCACTCACTGTGGCACTAAATTTGCTCAAATCACGCCACCACCTCAGCCCACTCAAATACCTCAACCATCTCAACAAAATACAATTTCTCAAAAACCCAATTACAATATACAAAATCAACAACCATCTACTAATAACACCCAACCTCAACAAATCAACAATGTAAACACTAATAATTTACAAATGGCTTCACAAGAATTCACTCTAGGTCAACAATATATGGATATAAACAATCCTCAACATAACTATATTAAAGCAATCAATCACTTTCAAAAATCGTCTTTACTCGGCAATCAAAATGCTAAATTTTATATGGCTATGGCTTACTTATATCAAGCTATGGATATATTAAAACAAAGTGCTCCTCTACAAAATAATCCTTCATTTTCTACTAATAATTTTTCTTCTCAAGCATTACTTTTCCCTCAAAATCCAAATAATCATGGCAATCAACAATTTGCTTTTAGTCCAAATAATCAAGCCAATCAAAACAATGACAATAACAGCACATTAAAAAATGTGGGGAAATATGCCGCAGCTGCCGCTGTCGGTGCTATGGCTAGTTCTATGCTCCACTCTGCCTCTACAGCTAGTGCTGCACCTCATACAGATACAAATATCAACACACCAGATCCTGCTAATACAATCAGCCCAACCATAGATTCTAGTGACGATTATATTCAAACACCAGAAGAATTTGTTACTAATGTAGTTGACCCATTAAGCACAGCTAGTGAACAAATAACACCAGCTGATATAAGCGATGATGGTACAAATCATGTCGACAATTTAGATAATAACTCCGACTCCACTGCAGCACAGGAAATAGAACCTTCAACTGATGAAGATATTTCTTCAGATAATAGCGGTGATGATTCTAGTATTTCAGATACTTTCAGCAATTTATTTGATGATTTATGGTAAATAAATTTAATTAAAATATTTTTAAAGGAGTTTTCATATGAATAAACATTTTAAATCTCCCAAATTAATATTACTAATAATAACATTATCTTTAATGAGTATATTAATTGCCGGTTGCGGTGATGATAAATACGTACAATCTGTAAAAAATGGAACAATGTATATGGCTCCTAATGTTCCTGTAGGTAAAGCTTTTGATCAGTTCTTTAAAAATGGCAAATGGAAATCTTTCGTTTCCGATAAAAATGATCGTATTGTTGAATTTACTGGTGATTGCAACTGGAACAATAAACCCGCAAAATTAACTGCTCAATTTAAATTATATAAAGATAATAGTTTTGAATTAGCGTATTTAGATATAAATGGCAATCCTACAACTGTTTTAGATGGATTAGATATCATGCAAAAAATACTACATCAATATAGAGCAAAATAAAATATAAATACTGTAGGTGTAAACAATGGAAAGTGTATTAAAATCATTATTTAAACATGAATTAAAAGTTATTTTAGCTCCTTATACCGATATTATTGTTATTCTATTTATAATAGGTCTTATCGGCTATGCTATTTATTATTTTTATAATAAAACTAATACAAAAGAAATAAAAAATAGTGATATTAACAATAATAATAATATAAATATTCCCTTAAAATGCCCTAATTGTGGTTTAGAAGTCTCTCCAGAAGATAAATTTTGTTTAAAATGTGGAACAGCTTTAACATCAAAAACCACACCATCATCAAAATAATGATAATAGCTTAAATTATTATATTAATAAAAAACTAAAATAACTTATTTTTACATTCATAACCAAATCATAATATGACATTTCTTATTAATTATTCAAAAAAAGAGGTAATTTATCTCTTTTTATTTTTTGTATAAAAATGTACTTATAGTGTCAATATCAGCCCTTATAAGAATGGTATTTTTATATTAAATGCGTTATGGTAAATTTGATAGAATTAATATTTTTAAGGGAGATGAAAATCATGGCAAAATTTTGTCCAAAATGCGGAACAAAATTAAATGATGATGCAATTTTTTGTGGTTCTTGCGGATATAAAATTCCAGAAAATGATGCTAATAATACTATAGTTCAAACAGAAAATAATATTCATCAAGAAACTTCTGCAGAAAAAATACTAAATACAAATAATTTAAATAATGATGATATTTATATCACAGACAAAACCTTTGCAGATATGTTTTTCAAAAAAGATGGTCGTTTAAATAGATGGCGTTACTTTAAACGTATGCTATTAGTATCTATCATAAGATTTATAATCATAATCGGACTTGTTATTATTATGGCTGATGATTTTGGAAATACCTCAACAGGTGAAGATGTTTTTATCACCATAGTGTCACTTTGCTTTTTAATTCCAGAATATTTTCTAACTGTTAGACGACTTAAAGATTTAAACACTAAAGATTTATCTTGGGCATATTGGTTAACCGGTGTAGATGCCTTATATATTATTTTTGGCGATTCAATGACCAACACAAATTCAATGACTAGTATATTTAAAACATATTTTATTTTAATTGTATATTTAGGTATCTTTTTATATCTATTATTAAAAAAAGGCACACAAGGAAAAAATCAGTATGGAGCTGATCCATTAGGAATAACTGATAAAAATAAATAAAAATTAAGAAAGGATTTTCTTTTATGGGAGAAAAAATAGAATTAATATTTATATTTATCTTAACAATCGTTCTTACCATAGCAGTTTATGCTTGGTGGAACAGAAGATACACTATGGTAACCACCGGTGGCATCGAAGGGCGTGCCCAAGCACACTTTTCCAATTTATTAACTGTATTAATCGTATGTTTTGGCATAAGCTTATTTTTAGTACATGGCATTTTTAAAATATTAAGTTCGGAAATATTTTGGTTTATACTAATCGCCATCATTGGATTATATTTTTTCTTATCAAAAGACGATAAGAAAAAACTTCTTGAAAGTTTAGAAAAAAATGATCAATATCTAAAACAAATCATATATTATATGCCAGATGATAAAGGAGTAGAAGCTGAAGCCATAATATTTTATGATACAAATAATTATAATCAAAATGGAGTAAATGGCACATACTTTGAATTTTTTAAAGAAGATACTAAAAAAGAAAATATTTCAAGTGTATCTTATAAACATATAGTTTTTAAAAATGAAAACTCAGAAGATTATTGTTATATATTTGAACCAATAAAAGAATTAAATTTTCAGCCAGAAAAATATGATTTAAATAAATATACTTCAGATTATATAAGTAATATACTTACACTTTGTAAAGATAAAACTAATTCTTCAAATGATATTATTTATCTAAGTAAACACGTAAAATTTAATCCTAATTCTAATGCAATAGTAGCTTTGCAATATAATTTTATCAAAAACAATATTTTATCTACAACAAATAACGAATGGATATGTCCTAATTGTGGTCAAATAAATAATGATTTATTTTGTGCTAAATGTGGGCAAAAAAATATTAAATAATATAAATTTTTATTTTAAACGACAAAAAAGGCTTTACGGAAAACCCGTAAAGCCTTGATTTTACTAGTGGTGCCGAAGGCCGGACTCGAACCGGCACGTAGGGGACTACGCTTGATTTTGAGTCAAGTGCGTCTGCCAATTCCGCCACTTCGGCATGCTGTGTTAAACAACATTAATATTATATCATTCTATAAATATACTGTCAATATAAATTATCGACTTAACTTAATTAAATATATCTATTATAATATTGATATATTTTAATACGAAAGGAATTTTTTATGTCTTTAAAATCCATTTTTTTCACTTTAATAATTTTTCTATCTTGTATTATTTACTTACCTTCCATAAGTTATGCTCAAAATAATACAAATACCCAAAATACCACAACGAATACTACTACTTATTTACATTTACCAGAAAAAACTACCATGCAAATAATAAATATAGATAATTTAGGCAGTAAAACTAATCATAAATACGATTTAATCAACTTCCGTCTTCACCAAGATTTAGTTGTTAACAACGAAATCATTTTGCCTAAAGATACAAAACTTCAAGGTATGATTACTAAAATTCATGGCAGTAGATTACTTGGTGAAAGTGCCATTATCCGCATAAAATTAAATAACATCACCTTAGCTGATGGCAGTATTTTAGAATTTCCTTGCGATTTAAAATTAAAAGGTGGCAAAAATTATGCTAATATCGCAAGTAGTATTATCGTTCCTTTTTCAGGACTATTATTTAAAGGAAAAGAAGTTTCTTGTCCATCTGGTAGCATAATCGAATACAGTTTTAAAGAATAAAAAATGGCAATAGGCTTATCATGAAATAAAGTCTATTGCCGTTTTATTTAAATATCTAATTCTAAACTAACTGGACAGTGGTCACTGCCAAAAAATTCATTGTGAATGCCAGCTTCTTTTATATTTGCTTCAATATCTTTAGATACAATAAAATAATCAATTCTCCATCCAGCATTATTTTCACGGGCTTTTCGCATATATGACCACCATGAATAAATGCTTGTTTTATCTGGATAAAGATAGCGGAAAGTATCGACAAAACCTGCTTGTAATAATTCAGTCATTTTACTGCGTTCTTCATCAGTAAAACCTGCACTACGGCGATTTGTCTTAGGATTTTTTAAATCAATCTCTTTATGAGCAACATTTAAATCTCCACACATCACGACAGGTTTTTGCTTATTTAATTCAACTAAATAATTGCGAAAAGCATCTTCCCACTCCATGCGATAGTTTAGGCGTTCCAATTCTCGCTTAGAATTTGGTGTATATACGCAAACCATGAAGAATTTATCAAATTCTAAAGTGATTACACGACCTTCGTGGTCATGTTCTTCTATACCTAAGCCATAGCTTACATTTAATGGCTCTACTTTAGTAAAAATAGCTGTACCTGAATAACCCTTTTTTTCTGCACTATTCCAATACTGTTTATATCCAGGTAAATCTAATTCTAATTGATGAGGTTGCATTTTTGTTTCTTGTAAACAAAAAATATCTGCATCTAAAGTTTGAAAAGTCTCCATAAAACCTTTATTCATACAAGCACGAAGACCATTTACATTCCAAGAAACAAATTTCATAAATCATGCCTCCTGTTTTGCCATTTGTGCCAAAATATTAGCAATAGCTCCAAACTCTTCCATAGTCAAAGTTTCTCCGCGACGAGTTGCTTCTATTCCAGCTTTATCCAATACATCAGCAATGATATTTTTATCTACACCCATGGATTTTAGAGCATTATTTAAAGTCTTACGACGTTGACCAAAAGCTGCTTTTACCACTCTAAAGAACATCTTTTCATCAATAAGCTCTACGGCAGGAGTCTGTCTAACTTTACAGTTCACTACTACAGAGTCCACTTCTGGAGGTGGCATAAAAGAACGTGGTGGTACATATAAAGCTATTTCAGGCACTGTATAATACTGCACTGCTACAGATAAAGCACCATATGTTTTACCGCCTGGCTGTGCTGCCATACGTTCTGCTACTTCTTTTTGTACCATTACTACAATATCTGTTATTGGCAAATGTTTTTCGAGCAAAGCCATGATAATTGGTGTAGTAATATAATATGGCAAATTGGCTACTACTTTAAATGGTTTATCGCCCATGATTTCTGGAATATTTACTTTTAAAATATCTCCTTGAATAACACGCACATTGTCATAAGCATCTAAAGTATGTGCTAAAACTTCTGGCAATCTTTTATCTAATTCTACACAAGTAACCTCTGCTCCAGTTTCAGCTAAAGCTTGAGTCAAAGTACCGATACCTGGACCGATTTCTAATACTCTATCATTTTCCTGTACATTTGCTGCATCTACAATGCCCTGTACAATATTAGCATCTATTAAAAAGTTTTGACCTAAGCGTTTGCTCATATGAATGCCAAAACGCTGTAAAATATATCTTGTAACCTTCTTATTAGCAATAGTAGGTTGCTTCATTAATTAAAATTCCTCCAATTTATTATTTATTTTCAACTTCATTAATATCATTTTCTGAATTTAATTTTGCTAAAGCTTGATTAAATTCATCTCTAGTAATTCCATAATTATTTAATCTGCGTAAAAAAGTTTTAGCATTGGCAAAACCAATTCCTAAAATAGCACCTAATTTTGCCCTGCGAACACCAGAATTTGCAAAACCATTTAAGCGATTTAAAATTAAATCAGTAGCACTAAATTCATCACTAGGTTTCCAATTCATTGTACGCACTTTAGCCAATGCTTTACGAATAGCTTCAGGACTTGCCTGCTCTATACCGATATCATCATTTGCAGTAGCTTCTTCACAAGGTACAAAAGCGTGCTTTGCATTAGGAAATCTTCTTGTTAAATATGTGCGAATTCGCTCTCCAGCTGAATCAGGATCTGTCAAAATAATAATGCCACGTTTTTCATAAGCAGCTCTAATATTTTTTATAGTCTTTGGCAATAAATTAAATCCTTCTGTAATAATGCAATCTGCCTCTACTGCTTTATTAATTGCCACAACGTCCATTTTTCCTTCTACAACTAAAACTTCTTTTATCATTAAAAACCTTCTCACTTATTTTTCAATTAAATCAAAAATTATTTTAAAAATAAACTCATATTTTTTTAGTATAACAAAAATATATCATCAAAAGCAAGTAAAAAGCTATTCTTCCCATGCAAAAAGAGCCTGTATAATTACAGACTCTTTTTGCATTTTACATTAATATATATAATTTTCTATCTATCCTACTACTTTTAATTAATTTATATAATTATTAATCTAAAATATATACTTCTACACCACGACGGCCAAAAGCTATAGCTTGAGTATAATCTTCCATACATAAATCAATCATGTATCCATTAATTGCTCCACCTGTATCAGCCGCAATAGCTTCACCATATCCTGGAATATACAAACGTGTACCAAGTGGTATAATATCTGGATCTACAGCTACTACACCATAACGAGCAGGTATACCAAGTGCCGTATATCCAGCACCGCCACCATCATACGGTAAATAAGCACTAGCTTCCATATACAATACCTGAGAATAAGATCTCAAGCCTATTGTACTTTGTATTTTAGGCTCTGCTGTACCTTCACGAATAACCTGATCTACAGGACGAACTAATTGAGATGTTTGTACTACCTCTTCGCCTACTTTTACGCCTTTATGATATTTTTCTCTGACCAATAATCTATTTAAACCATTTCTGCCAACTTGTATTACTTCTTCATTACCACGAGCCAAAGCACTATCTGGTTCTTTTATGACCTGATAATTTTGTACTTCATCTCTTAATACTAATTTACTAGAAACATTTAATACTTTTACTTTTGCATCAGTATGTAGCTGAGTGTTTTTATCACCCTCAACAAAATACTTATCTTCATCTAAATTCATTGAAGATATTAATTCACCCACAGTTTTCTTTGTTGTTCTTACTGTTTTTATATCTCCATCAATTTCTACATTTACTGGCATAGCACGGTTGATAGTGATAACAGAATTATCTGTTATTTTATCCGTGGATACTGTATAATCATCACCATTATTTAACTTTATACCAGCCTGCTTCAATATATTCTTTGGATTATCATAGACCGTATTGACTACCATTTCATTACCATCTGCTACAATTGTTATATTTTTATTTGCTGTTACAAAACCAGTCAATGTAGCCATTACAAAACATAAAATCACTACTACAGTTAGTTTACATTTTGTTAAATTGTGGTTTAATAGGTTTTTAAAATCCATTGAATTCCTCCTTTACGAAGAGATATTATACCAAGAATTTACACTTCTGTCAAATTTCTTCATAATTATGTAACATTTGTACTTGTAAAATTGTAAATTGTAATCTAGTAAAAAACCTTACAAACAAAGGCTCCCATTAGGATATTTACACTCAATATAAGCTGTATTTCATGTAAAAATTTTGGAATTTAAATACATTTTATTTATAAAAAAGTAAAAAATTAATAAAATAAATTATTAATTATGGTAAAAAAATTTTTTATAGATTTTATTTATCATTTTTCTATTTTTTTGCCATCAAATAATATAATTATTATTTATATATTTTCTATATTAATTTAATAAAATTTATATCTATTTATAAATGAAAAGGCTTTTCCTCAAATGAAAATATTCTTTCATTATAAAGAAAAGCCTTTTTCTTATAAATTAAATACAGCTATAGCATTTTTAGTCGTTTGATTTGCTACTTCTTCAAAAGAAATATTTCTAATCTCTGCCACTTTTTCTGCTATATATTTTACATATGCTGGTTCATTGCGTTTACCACGTTTTGGCACTGGTGCTAAATATGGACAATCTGTCTCTAAAAGCAATCTATCCAAAGGAATTTTAGCTACTATTTCTGGCAATTTGGCTGAATTTTTAAAAGTAAGTGGTCCATCAACACCTAAGAACCAGCCCATCTTCAATAATTCTTTTGCCATCTCATAGCTACCAGAAAAACAATGTATTGAGCCTGTAATTCCTTTTCCTTCTTTTTTCAAAATCGCCATAGTATCACCATGAGCATCACGATCATGTATGCTAACTGGCATATGCATTTGTCTTGCTACATCTAATTGACGAATAAATACTTCACGCTGAACTTCACGAGGAGCATTTTCATAATAATAATCTAAGCCAATTTCACCTAAAACTTTTACCTTTGGCAAAGTCATAAGTTCTGCTAAAGTATCATAATCTTTATTGCTTTGTATACTCAAAGCTTCTTGTGGATGTACTCCCGCTCCTGCAAAAATACCATCAAATCTTTCTGCAATTTTGATAGCATTAAATGAAGACTCCATAGTATCACCCATAGTGATAATTCTTGTTGTACCTTCAGCTTTTGCTCTAGCTATTACCTCTTGTCTATCTTCTTCATATTTTAAATCATCAAGATGTGCATGTGTATCTACTAACATTATTTCACCTTACTACCTACAGGCATTGTAGTTTCTACTACTTGAAGTTCATCGCCTTTAGAAGCAGCTAAAAGCATACCATGACTCATTACACCACGAAGTTTTGCAGGTTTTAAATTAGCAACTAAGATTACATGTTTGCCAATTAAATCTTCTGGTTTATAGAATTTAGCAATACCAGATACTACAGTTCTTTCTTCATCGCCTAAAGAAACTTGTATTTTCATGAGTTTATCTGTTTTTGGTACAGGTTCAGCAGCTAAGATTTCTACTACACGTAAATCAATTTTGCTAAAATCCTCTATACCAATCATGCCATCTTCATTTGCTTTAGCTTTTTCTGGTGCTTTTTGTTCTTCTTTTTTAGCCTTTTTATTTTCTTTTACTTCTTTTTTAGCTTCTGGTTTTTCTTCTTCGATTTCAATACGAGGGAAGAGTTGTTCTGGTTTATTGATTTTAACACCTACAGGAGTTTTGCCCCAACCTTCGATATCGCTGATGCGAATTTCATCAAAGTTTTGTGGTAAATTCAATTGAGCCCAAATACGGCGAGCTGTAGTAGGAATAAATGGCTCAATCATTACACTGATTGCACGTAAGCTTTCCACTAAATCATAAAGTACACGATTTAATTCAGCTTTTCTAGCTTCATCTTTACCTAAAACCCATGGAGTAGTTTCATCAATATATTTATTTGTACGGCTGATGAATGACCATACAAGTTTGATACTATCGCTGAGTTTCATATTATCCATATAATTTTTATATTCAGCAATAGTTTTTGCAGCATCGTCAATCAATGCTTGGTCTACTTCACGGATATCGCCAGGCTGTTCGATAATGCCTTTATTATATTTATTAATCATACTGAGTGTACGATGTAATAAATTTCCAAGGTCATTTGCAAGGTCAGAGTTAATGCGTTGAATTAAAGCATCACGAGAGAAGTTACCATCTTGACCTAAGTTGATTTCACGGAGTAAGAAATAACGAATAGCGTCTGCACCAAATTCATCAATTAAACCGATTGGATCGATTACGTTTCCTTTGGATTTACTCATTTTGTCGCCATCAACTACGAGCCAACCATGACCATATACTTTTTTAGGAAGTGGTAAGTCAAGTGCCATTAAGATTATTGGCCAAATAATTGTATGGAAACGAACGATTTCTTTACCTACGAGATGAAGGTCTGCTGGCCAGAATTTGTTGAATTTTTCTGGGTCATCTAAATATCCAATTGGTGTTAAGTAGTTTGTAAGTGCATCAAACCATACATAAATTACATGTTTTTGATCAATTGGTACAGGAATACCCCAATCAAAAGATGTACGAGAAATACATAAATCATCCAAGCCCTGTTTGATGAAATTAATCATTTCATTTCTACGGGATACTGGTTGAATGAAATCTGGATTTTTTTCGATATATTCAAGTAAACGATCAGCGTATTTAGAAATCTTAAAGAAATATGCTTCTTCTGCTACTTCTTTTACTTCGCGACCACAATCTGGGCATTTACCATCAACTAATTGACGTTCAAGCCAGAAACTTTCGCAAGGTGTACAATATAAACCTTTGTATTCACCTTTATAAATATCGCCTTTTTCATAAATGCGTTTAAAAACTTCTTGTACTACTCTTTCATGACGTTTTTGTGTAGTACGAATGAAATCATCATTGGAGATATTTAATCTTTTCCATAAATTTTGGAAACCAGCAACAATTTTATCTACATATTCGATAGGTGTAACACCTTGTTCTTCAGCTTTCTGTTCAATTTTTTGACCGTGTTCATCAGAACCAGTTAAGAAAAATACATCAAAATCGGATAAACGTTTATAACGAGCAATACTATCTGCAATTGTTGTACAATATGCATGACCGATATGAAGTTTTGCACTAGGATAATAAATTGGCGTAGTTATATAAAAAGATTGTTTAGCCAACAATAATTCCTCCTTTAAAAATTTGTATCTAATTTATTATACAACAAATACAAAAAAATCCATAATAAAAATATTAACCTACTAATAATCTATGGTATAATTAAAGAAAAAGTATAAAGGTGGCGATACTATGAGTACTATGAAATCGAAGCATTTATTAATTTTACTATTATCTTTATTTGTATTTTGTTTTAGTAGCACAGTTTTTGCTAATAAAGCACAAGATGAAGCCATTGATTACCTCAAACAAGCTGTAGAAAATACCGCCAATGCTCAAAATCTGACTTATAAAATCAATTTATCTATGACAAGTCCACTTGCTGATGGTGACATCGATGTTGACGGTAAGTATTCTGAATTAATGAATACTTCTGGCAATATGGTTATTTCCTTCGACAGTTGGATAGATACTATTAAATTTAAAGCTACAACTCAATTTTATACTGAGATTACTGATAATAATTTAAATCAATATTTAAAAATGAAAACTACTCCTGTTATAAGTAATGTAAATCCTGATCAATGGTATATATCTAGTACAGCATTACCAAATAACATCAATGAAGTTTTTCTTGGTCAAAAACAATTTAATCTAGATAAAATTACACAAAATATCACTAATATCTTTATGTATGATGTAAATGAAAATACTACCAAAATTTATGTAACTTATACTAGACCTATTTTTGACGAAAGCATAAAAAAACAAATTAAAACACTTTATGCTAAAGATGACAACGAAAACTTAGCTAAATTAGATAATCTTTTAGAAAAAAATCCAAAATTAGCAGAAATCTTAGCTAAACCTAGAAAAATCTCTTACGAAATAACCATTGATAAAAAATCACTCTATATAACTAAACTAAAAACAGATTTCTCCAATAATATTCAAGAATTTGGCAATGAAGTTTTAGATAGTATTCCTGATGAAGAATTTTCCGATGTAAATGGTTATGTATTACGCAATACCTTTAAAAACTATTTAAATCTCAGTAAATTTAACTTAAACATCGACTTTGCTCATATCAATGAAACTAAAGTTGATAAAGTTCCGCAAGATATCAAGGATTCTTCTATTCCACTTCCAGAAACGAAACTACCTCAGCCAACTGAAACAACTTTACTATCTAATCTTTAATTAAATTCCTCAAAAAAACTCTGCTATATCTTAAAATAAAAATTAAGATATATGCAGAGTTTTTGTTTTATATCATGAATATATCAATCTTCTTTTAATAAAGCTTGATAAATATCTCGTCTACTCATATTTAAAGCTTTTGCTGCCATACGCATAGCTTCTTTTTTATTTATACCCTTTTCAAGCAAATCTTGCACATATTCCACAGGTGAAATATTTTCTTTTATATCCTCTTGTTCACTTATCATTTCCTCTGTAGCACCAGATACAATAACTACAAATTCACCACGAGGTTCATTTTCATGGAAGAAATTCACCAATTCTTCTAAAGTGCCACGATTAAATTCTTCAAACTTTTTCGTAAGCTCTCTACAAGTTGAAGCTTGTCTATCTTTACCTAAAATATTCATCAATTCTTTTAACATATCTTTTAAATGATATGGTGTTTCATAAAAAATCAATGTTTCTTCTCTAAATTTTATAGACTCTAATAATTCTTTTCGCTTTTTACTTGTCTTCGGCAAAAATCCTACAAAAGTGAACTTTCTTGTGTCTATACCAGAACAAATAAGTGCTGATAGGGCTGCATTTGCTCCAGGAATAGGCGTTACTTTTATGTTTTCTTGAATCGCAAGTTGTGCCAAATGAGTCCCAGGATCTGCAATTCCAGGAAGGCCCGCATCACTTACAACGGCGATATCTTGACCTTCTTTTAATTTTTCTATTAGCTCTGGTCCTTTTTCAAATTTATTATGCTCATGATAACTTGTAAGAGCTGTATGAATATCATAATGTGATAATAATTTTCGTGTATTTCTCGTATCTTCAGCCGCTATCAAATCCACTTCATTTAAAATTCTAACTCCACGATAAGTCATATCTTCTAAATTTCCAATAGGTGTAGCTACTAGATACAAACAGCCATATTTATTTTCTATCATATATATTCACCTCGCATCTTACAATCTATCTGGATAATAATATTCCATCAATTTTTTTGTATATTCACCGTTATCCTCATGAACGATAAGTGCTGGCTCTACACTCAATCCACCAGGAGCACCTTCTTTGACTCCTTCAATCAAAACAATGTTTGGTGCTTTTTCTCGCTTTGGTTGTACTAATTGCAATCTTTTTGCTTCAATATTGTATTTATGAAAAGCTACCATGATTTCACCTAATCGCTCTGGCAAATGTACCATAGCAAAACGGCCTTTTCGCTTCAATACGAAACTGCCTGCTCGAACTACATCATCAAGTGTAGCAGTTATTTCATGTCTAGCTCTTGCCACTCCATCTAAAATATTTAAATGACCTTGAT
>ENA-ORNW01002105-ORNW01002105.1-human-gut-metagenome-genome-assembly--contig:-NODE-2105-length-13724-cov-3.613724_pt1 | contig 13724 bp, 7 predicted proteins | sample MGYA00242121_ERZ509034 | MGnify/ENA primary metagenome ERZ509034 (study PRJEB26280, sample SAMEA2338689) | human gut metagenome | biome: human gut; feature: human-associated habitat; material: faeces... | reverse complement strand
GTCATCGGGCATTATCTGAACATAAAACACTACCAATAAGTTGGAGTCATTACCGACATTCTGATGATAGGATGAGTATCCATAATGATCACCGACGTTGGTTTCATAGTTACCAGTCTCATAGGAGCGGACAATTTTCCGTTAGGGCGGTAAATTGTACTTTGATACATGAAAATACGGGTTTTCTTGATTCAGACGCGCAGCGGTGTGCGTTTGTTTGCCGCTATAGCGAAATAAATCAGAAAATCAGACGCGGTCGTTCACTTGTTCAGCAACCAGATCAAAAGCCATTGACTCAGCAAGGGTTGACCGTATAATTCACGCGATTACACCGCATTGCGGTATCAACGCGCCCTTAGCTCAGTTGGATAGAGCAACGACCTTCTAAGTCGTGGGCCGCAGGTTCGAATCCTGCAGGGCGCGCCATTTCTTCTTCATTTAACCCCGTCTTATCCGTTCCGCTTTGCTCTTCACCACATCACTTTTTGTCGCTGTTTGGCGAGATAATTCAACGGTGTCAGGCCGTAAAACGCCTTAAAAACAGAGATAAAGTACGACGTGCTGCTATAGCCACATAATTGCGCCACCTGAGTGATATTTTTGTTATCCATCAATAACATCTGTACGGCGTAACGCATACGACACTCTGTGACAATCTGGCTATAGCTGGTATTTTCGTTTTTTAATTTCTTTTTGAGCAGGCTGGGGCTTAAACATAGCGAACTGGCGACAATTCGCAGATTCCAGTAGTGCTGAATATCGCTTTGAATAATGCGGCAGACGCTGTCGCGGACGCTGCTGCGTAAGATATACATCAGTAGGGCAATAAACCGCGATTGCTCAAGAAAGTTAGACAATACGGTAAAAAGCAATGCGCGCGTCAACTCCGCTTCGCAGGGTTTGCTGGGTTGCTGCTTGCTTTGGTTGGCGGCTAGCCGGAACACTTCCGGTGTACGGCTATGACAAGCGATAACCGGGGTAGCCAGCCGCGACCAGGGCTTTACACAGGTTAAGTTCTTATTTAAAAACAACAGATAATCGTTGATGATGTTACGGTTGATGTGGGTGATTAATACGTGATTTAACGTTGAGAGTTCAATGACGTTATTGTTGCACGCGAAGGCGGCCAGGTAGTTTTTCGGAAGGGTAAACGTAGCATGGTTATTGACGCTTACCTCTACCTCTTTTTCGGTCAGGATCACCACGCAAGGTTCACTGCTGCTCAATTGCATTTCGCACTCCTCAGATATCAGAAACTCCGCTCAAAGGATCTATGCTTCCTGCATGAGTGATCGGCCCGTTCGCCGATAACGATCTTCTTTCTTTAGCACGCTTTTTAGCAATTAATCTTGATGGAATTCTGACGAGAGCGAAAGAGGTAAGCCAGGTCGTACCCGACTTACCTGGAGGAGATTTAATACTCGAGAATGCCGTGCGCGACGGGCAAATAGCGCAGAGAGAAATAGAGAGTGTCTTTACCGCAAGAGGAACGTTTCGCTAACAGCGAGGCGATCTCTGCATCCGGTTTCGGTTTCGCTGTAAAGGTTTTGCCTTTGCCGGCGACAAACAGTTCATAAACAATGCCGCTGGCAGGGGCGGGACTTTGGCAATCGGCGCTGGCCTGTAGATAACGTTCACGCTGTTCAGCGGTAAGTTTATCCACGCCGCTGCCATCCTGTACCCAGACATTAACGCCGGTTGCTTTAACTTGTTCCAGCAGTTGGCGATAGCCATCGGGCGACATGTTTCCGGCGAAAAAACTACTGATATAAACCGGTTTTGCTGAAACATCGCTAATCAGCCGCTGCGCGTTGTTTAACCATGTTAGCAAAGGCTGACGGGCAGCTTCGCTGCGCCAGTTCAGGTCGTCAATTTCCGCGCTGATGTACCAGCCATCCGGCGTTACGCCAGGCGCGGCGCTCCATAATCTGGCTTGCTGGAGATCGGCAGCCAGCAGGCGATTAAGATAGCTTTCCAGCGCTGCGGACGACTGTTTCTGGTGCATAAAAAATTCCGGATCGGCGTTCAGCCCGACAATCAGCTTCAGGCCAGCCTGTTGCGCAGCTGCGGCACGCTTAAACAATAACGCGCGCTGTTCTGGCTGGGTGAATGCATCGCCGTAACGGGTCCATTGCAAAACCAGGGTATCGAAGCCTTGCAAACGTAACTGACTCATCAGCCCCTGCCACTGGGTATCGGTAACCTGACTATCTCGGTTTTGTGGTTGCCAGATAATACCTTTCATCGCAAAGGAAAAAGGGCTGACCAAAAGCAGTGTCAGCAATACGAAAATGAACTTACGCATTTACCAGTGCACTCCAATGGTGAGAAACGCGTTGTTGCGCTCTCCGTTACGTTGATTAATCGCCTTAAAGGTATGTTGATACTCGACGCCGAGACTGACTTTGTGCGGCCAGGCGTCGTAGTGCGTCTCGCCGGTCCAGATATTCCAGCGGACCCCGACTCCGCCAAGCTGCGCGCCCTGAGTGCCTTTATCACGATAGCCGTTGTCCTGAACGTGAGCGTAAGGCTCAATAGTCTGTCCGTTAGCTACCTTCTGATGCCAGCTGACGCGATAATCTGCCGTCCACGCCTGAATATCCTGGCGGATATATTGCGCCGCATCGAGGTACAGGTTTTGGGCAAACCAGCCTGAACCGTTCGGGTGCCATTCGTCGCTGTATTTGCCGCCATTAAAGAATGAGGCGCTGGCGCGCAGCATGGTATCGGATGCGCCATTTTGCCCGTTCAGCGGCAACTGCTGTTCGACGGCGAGGAAAAAGATCTGATCGCGCAGCGGCTTCCAGCGCAGACCGGTGCCGGACATCGGATTTTTCACCGGCATCATCACCCCGTTTTCTCCGGTATCGGCAAAGACGCGGCTATAAACTGAGAGCAGGTCGCCTTCCAGCAGCATATTGCGTCCGATGCGGTACTCGGCTTCCAGTTGCCCGTAGCTACGATAGCTTTTCCCTGGCGCTGCGCCGCCGACATTATTGTTAGCGGTGCTCATTGCCCCGGAACGCAAGCCGATAGAAGAATCGAAACTGAACGTCCAGCGGCGACCGACCTCCTCATGCAAACGGCGGAAATTGAAGCGTTGCTGATTTTGCTCTGGGGTCAGTGGGGTTATCAGCGCCTGATTATCAATGTCATCAATCACCAGCCGGGCGTAGTGCTGCGTCGCAGGCATGTCATCCAGACGCTGGTTCACGTAGGCCAGTTGTCGGATCAGTGCCGGATCGTCCGGAAGCCCTTTATGCGCCTGTTCGAGCATTTCCCGCGACTGTGCGATATCACCGCTATCCCACAAGGCGTAACCAAGCGCTGCCTGGATGTTGCTATTATTCGGTTCCAGTTCCAGCGCGGCGCGCAAATCACTCACCGCCGCCGGGACATTATGACGTTGGCGATAAATTGTCGCCCGCGCAACGTAAGCGTTGGCAGAAGGCGCAATATTGATTGAGCGCGTGAGATCGCTCAGTGCGAGTTCCGGCTGACCAGGAATGTAACGTTGCGCATGCAGCCACCAGTAGAGGGCATTGTTTCCCAGTCCACGTTGTTCTGCCTGTTGTAGCCAGCGATCGCGAGCTGCACCATTTCCTGCCGCCTGGGCGGTATTGGCAGCAGCAAGCAGATCCTCATTGCTCATGTCGTGAAGACTGATTTTCTGCCAGGCCGCCAGTGCGGTGGCGTAGTCCTCAACCTGATACGCCTGATAGGCTACCGCACGATGTTGCCAGGCGTTCGGTTGTCGTTGTTCGGCCTGAAGCCATGCATACAAGGCCACACCGGGTAGCGTGTCCCGATAACACTTTGCCAGACGGTTCCAGGCGGCGGCATCGTAGGAAGGCGACATATCGCCCAGCAAGCGAACTATTGCCGGGCAATTATCTGCAATACCCGGCAACTGGCTTTGCCACTGACGTTGCGCCGCCAGCGGCAAGGGTTTTGATAAAATCGCCACCTTCGCTGGAGTTGCCAGGTAAGGATGACTTTCCAGCAGAGACGCCAGTCGCGCCATTAAAGTCTGGCTGACACGCGCATCGCCCTGGAAAGGATAGCGTTGCAGCAATAAATCGGCAGCTTCGCGTGACTGCTCGTTCTGCATCAGTTGCCAGGTCAGTTGATCCAGGCGGGTAAGATTTGCCGGTTCTTGCTGATACAGCAATCGTACCAGACGCAGAGATTCAGCCTTGTTACGGGTCGCCACGCTGACAGCATAACGCTCCTCAAGCATTTCATTGGCGGGGGGGGGGGCGAGCAGTTTTTGCGCTGCGTCGTACTGACCTTCTTTTAACAGCACCGGTAGCGTCGCGCCAACAACATACTGGCGGTTATCGGCAAACTGCACCGTATAATTCGCCAATGCCTGAACGGGGTTGGCGCTGTATTTAGATAACAGATAGAGCCAACTTTTCTCTTGTGCGTCCGTGGTAAACAGCGGCTTATTTTCAATGAGATAATGCTGGAGGCGTGCTTTTTCGCCACGATAAGCCAGCGCGGTCGCGTAAGTAATATATGACTGAGGATCGGTGAAGATCCCCTGTGATTGCAGTGCCAGGATCCGATCGTCCAGCTGCCCGGCAAGAAGCACGTCAAACCACTGACGGCGTTCTGCCGCGCTTAATGTGTTCTGCTGGCGTGCTTCATTGTATAGCGTATCTGCCTGGGACCATTGTTTCAGGTAGATTGCCCGTTGCAGCAGATCGGTTCGCAGCGTTTTTCCTTCCGGCGATGCAGCAAACGTCGCATCGTTCAGTTGCGCTCTGGCGACAGGTAACTGTGCCAGCCGCAGGGCATTCTGCCCGACTTCACTGCGACAACGCAGGGTCGGCGCAGCATCGCACGCTTTTTGCTGGGCAAGCAGTTCTTCAACAGTCGTAACGCTTTTCACTTCAACTGGAATAGCCGCTAGACTGCGCTCAAGTCGGGCATCTCCTGGGTGACGTTTCAGTTGATCCTCCAGCAACAGCCGCGCCCGGTCATCATGACCAAAATGGCGATAGGCTTCCGCAAGGTATAAAGTCAGCGGAATATTATCCGGCACCTGCTGGTGTATATATTCAAATTCGCGGATGGCGGTTGCTTCGTCGTTATTTTTCTGTGCCTTCAGCGCCTTATCGAGACGGGGATAAATAACAAAATGGCGATAATCGCTCAGCCCCAGCTCTTCTGCGCTGGTGCCGATATTGTCTGCGAGTGCGCTGGTACTCAATAAAGACGTCAGCAGTAAACCAGACCATCCGATGACGCGATTAAGGTTATTCTCCTTCATTTTCGGACTCCAGTTGCGCAACCTGTTCTGTGTTTAAACCTGCTTTGAGTAATAGTGATTGCATCGAAACTTGTAATTCGCGTTGAATTGTCAGGACGCGATCCAACGTTTCCTGGCTGATAACGCCTTCGGTGACCAAAAACTTGCCGAGCGGCAGAGAACTGCGTTCATGGCGCAATAACAACACGTTAATTGCTGAACGATTAATATGACCGAGCGTGGTCAGTATTTCGGCGAACAGGAACTGATGCGGCACATATTGCCGCCAGATTTCACCGGTCTGCTGTTCCGTGAGCCACTGATGCTGAACCGCATTGTACAACATTGCCCGCGGATCGTGACCGCGTCGGCGTGCATACCAGTGACGTAACCCCGTGACAATTTGTCCCCGCAGAACAATGACGTAACGCACTTTGCGTCCGACTTTACGCGTCAGGGCCGCCAGCGAAACAGGGTCAATACCATCTTCACTGCCGACAATTAACTCATCATTTTCCAGACGCAGCGGCAGTACTGCATAATGCAGCGCCACGGAGGCCGGCATTTCGGCAATCAGCGAGGAAGGGATCTGCCAGGCATCGATGGATTCCCACGCCACGCCGTTTTGCTCTGCCAGCGCCTGTGCCAGCTGCTCGGCGCTAATCAGCCCCTGCATCAGCATTGAACCGCCCAGGCGTAGACCTTCGACGCGATTACGCAGTGCTGTATCGAGTTGTTCTTCAGTGATGACCTGATTTTCCAGCAGAATTTGACCTAACGGGCGCAACGAGCGGGTATCGCCAGTGACGCTGGGGAAGTCATGCGTTGTTTTATCCCACGCGACGCGACGTGGATCGCCGTGTTGAAGTACCTGTTTTAGCGCGCGCCAGTTGGCCATAAAGTTAATCAGGTTGCCCCAGAAAAGACGCAGGACAGATAGCAGCCCCTGCGTCAGACCGTAGTAGCCAGTGACGAAAATCACCCGCTGCACGATGCGGTTAACCATCAAGCCAAAGTTTAGCCACAGCAGGGTCATTAACCATGCGCTGCCGCTAAAAATAGAAAGGAAATGCCAGGCATCGGGCCACAAACTTTCATACGCCAGCAACAGCAAAAGCTGGAGCATCACCAGCATCGCGAGGAAGCTGACAAAGTTACTGATTGCCCCTTTGCGGTCGCGCCAGAGAAAGTAGTTCAGCGTCAGGCTGGAGGTCCATTTGTGGGTTTTAAAGCCCTGGAAAACAATGCCGATGATCCAGCGAGATTTTTGTCGAACTGCAGTCGAAAAGGTATCGGGGAAATATTCGCGCACGCAGATCATGTTTGACGTCCGTGCGTGCTGTAAAAATTTACGCTGCTCGCGTTCTTTGGCTTCGTCCACCACCGGAAAACGGACAAAAATTTCCGTCATACCTTTTTCTTTCAGGCGGAAACCAATGTCGTAATCTTCAGTCAGACTCTGCACGTCGAAAGCAATACCGTCACCGTCAGCTAACAGAGCGGTCACGGCGCGGCGGCTGAAACAGGTGCCGACGCCTGCGCTGGGCACTTGTCCGGCGAGGGCTTCACGCACCGGAACATCTTTGCCATGCAGCTCTGAAAACTCATCAATGTAAGTCATGCTGGTGAAGTGCGTCCATTCGCGTTCGAATGGGTATACCGGGATCTGAATCAGATCTTTACGCTCGACCAGATAGTTGAACAGACGCAATTCCATCGGTGAAATCACATCTTCGGCGTCATGCAGAATAAAACCAGCAAAAGCGAAATTGGCGCTACGCTCAAATTGGGTGATGGCGTCCAGCACGTTGTTCAGACAGTCGGCTTTGCTGGTGGGGCCAGGACGCGCGCAGACTACCTTATGCACATTCGGGAAGCGAGCGCACACTTCGTCAACATCACGCTGAGTATCGGGGTCGTTGGGGTAGGTGCCAACAAAGATATGATAGTTTTCGTAGTCGAGCGTGGTCGCCGCCAGCTCGGCCATATTGCCGATGACGCCCGTTTCATTCCATGCCGGAACCATAATCGCTAACGGTTTTTCATCTGGTTTATACAGTTCGCGGTAACTCATTCGCGGGTAGCCGCTGGCATGGTACGTCAGTTTAAGCCGGATCCCGTCGGTGTGACTGACACCCGTGATCCGGTACTGGCTGTCGCGCTCAAACGTGATGCGGTTGCTGGCGGTGTCACTCATCCCGCCCAGCATATACATCCGGTCACCGGGGCTGTGTGCCAGGCGGTCATCGCTGGTATCGTCAGTCACCGGGTGGCGCAGACGCATTCCCGGAAAGGCGTCATAAAAGAAGCGGCTGCTCAGTGCATCCCTGTCGAACAGCTCCAGGTAATCGTCGCGGCGGCGCAGAATGTACTGGGCGTGATACGGGTTAACCGCCGTATCACTGTCACCGTCGAAGGCAAATCTCAGCGTGGCTCCCTGGGTGATGATATCCACCCGGTTTCCCTGTTCACGCACCCAGGCGTATTCGCTCCAGGAGTCGCTCCAGCCCACGCCGGTCAGGCCATGCAGCGGCAGTACAGAACTGTGGAAACGGGTGAAGGAGAGGGGGAGGGTCTGGCCCAGCGTAAAGTCGGTACGTTCGTCGCAGTATGCGCCGGTTACCGGATCGACAGGATCTGTTACCCATCTGATGACTTTATTGGCAATACTTTTTAACGACTTACCTGTTTTCCCCAGCAACGCGCCGAGCTTTGCGCCCAGCAGCTTCCCGCTTTTCCCCAGCAGGTTTCCCAGTTTGCCGAGTCTCGCCAGATTCCCCAGTTTTCCCAGCAGTCCTGCTGGCGGCAGAAGATAGCTGGCTATCGTTATTCCTCCCAGGATCATTCTCTGCCATGGCGGGAACTCCAGCTGGATATCCAGATATGTGACCTGCTCACCGCCAATAAAGACGTCCGGCGAACCTTCCACGATTGCCGCACTGCACTCCAGTTTGTCGCCCTTGCGCGCGGCAGGCTGATTGTTGATAAAGACGTTGCTGCTGCCCTGGGCTATCCTCGGTGGTTTGTTCTCCTTGTCGCAGAGCGCCGTGTCCTCACCGGCTTCCGGGAAATCCACATCTTTTTTGATTTCGCCACGCCCGCCCACCATGGTGGCAAACTCCATTAATACCGGACCGGCGGGAAACAGAAGCGATGCGCCGGCGCTGACGCGATCCATAAAACCGGCATTGCTGTCCGTCAGGGTGATAACAGCGTTCCCCCAGGCCTTCGCCAGTGGTACTGCTTTTTCCGCTGCCGATTCAAGCAGGTCAGTGGCAATATCACCCCATGAGGGTTCCCCCTGTGGGACTTCAGGTATTGCTCCAGGTGGGGGAGGAGGGGGAAGGGTGACGGCGGCCCTGGCAGCGGGCTTTCCGTTAATGTTTACATTTTCAGAACCGGTATTGATGGCGCCGTCCGTGTCACAAAAGCTGTTTATCCATGACTCAAGCTGGTTCTGTTTCTCCTCCACATAATCACTCGCCTTATAGCTGGCATACATCAGCGCAGGCAGCAGAACCAGCGCATAAGGGCCGGTGGCGCAGGCGGCCATAATCAGGCAACCTTCTGCGATGGTCACTATCGCCCCCAGCACGGCCCCTGCCAGTGCCCCCAGAAAACTTTTATGCTGAATTTCATCGCCCAGCCTGGCGGCAGGTGGGCCGGACTTCTTTGCTGCCAGCATCTGTGCAATGGCTTTGTCGTTGGCTGCCCGTTTCATCTGGCTGGCGACCATCGCCTGCTGTGACAGCATTCGCATTGCCAGCGTACCGCCTGCGGTCGCTCCCTGTGGCCCGCCTGGTCCTTCACTCATGTGTTATCCCTCGTTTATGTCAGCGCGGCTGGGCCTTTTGGGTGTCATTCTCCGGTGGCAACGGGGTGAAGCTCTTTATCACCTCCAGCAGCATCGTCTTTTGACTGTTCTTCAGGGATAAGGAGGTGCTGAAAGTGAAGGTCAGCAGCGTATCTCCACGCCGCTGGAATACGGCTATCTGGCTAATCCGCCCCTGATTCCCCTTATCTTCCGGACCGTTCCAGGAATAATCCAGCAGCCAGGCCGGGGCCTCTGCCAGAGTGATTTCCCGGCAGGCATGTTCGGTGTACCCATCAAGTTTGCCCTGGTACAGCGCCAGCGTTTCCTGGTACAGCTCTGGTGTCAGGGTTCCCTGTGGAACGGCTTCGCGGGTAATGACCAGGTTGATGCCACTGTTATCTGTGGACACCAGGACCTGCATTGACTGATCCTGCCATTGAGACGGCAGTTGAATGTGGCCTTCATTAAAAGTGAACTGCATAAAATACTCCCTGATAATCTGAGTGAATCAGTTGATGAAAACAGAACCGCCCACGATGGTGATGCCATCCTTCGACAGCCTGATTACCGTCGATTCCCCGACCTGTAGCTGAATGCCATCCGGCGTCAGCGCAATTTTGCTTTCCTCCACAGCCAGCAAAATTTCCTTAATCGCCGTATAAGCCTGTATACCGTCGCCTTCGCCACCATTGTTTACAGCGTCAACATGCACCGAACCGGCAATCGTGCCTCTGTCCTGAAAGACATCCTCAGATAAAGACCCTTTCAGTACTCCGGTGATCTTGTGGCCTTTTTCCACCGTAAGAAGGCGGTTACCTTCCTGGATCGTGACCGTCTGGTCATTTTTTACGGTTTCGCGGTGATCGTGTTTTACGGTGGTGGTACGGTCGTTGAGCACTTCGGTATCCATGTTCTTCTGCGCGTGGATGTAGACCTGTTCTCTCCCTGTCGCATCATCAAACTTCAGCTCATTAAATCCGCTGCCCATGTACGTTTTGGAGCGGATGGTCATCTGCGTCTTTGTTCCCGGCAGGCTGCCGGGGGTGCGGTTTTCCTGGTGGTAGGTGCGCCCCATAATGATCGGCTGGTCCGGATCGCCGTTGAGGAAGTCTACAATCACCTCCTGACCCACACGCGGTATCGCCAGGTGGCCAAAACCGGTGCCTGCCCACGCCTGTGCCACACGGATCCAGCACGAACTGTCTTGGTCTGCCGGGTTATAACGGTCCCAGTTGAACTTCACCCGCACGCGACCATGTTCGTCGCAGAAGATTTCCTCGCCTGCCGGTCCTGTCACGACAGCGCTCTGCGGGCCGTCGACCAGCGGTTTCAGCAACGGCTGTGGTCGCCATGTTCTGTCTGCCGGGATCACCGCAAAATGGTTCTCCAGCGCCGTCCCCGCTCCCTGCCGTCCTGGCACCGCCTGTGGCTGTTCGCCGTGCAGTTCACTTGCCACCACCTGCCATTCCCGGTTCAGGTTCGCCTGCGGATGCCCCGTCAGCACAATTCGCCGTCCCGGCCATATCTCCGGCGAGCGGCTCATTCCCCGCGCGGTTTCTGCGTTGTTTCGCCAGCCGTCCATCTGCCAGCGGACAAAGTTCTGCCCGTGGGCGCTCTTGAAACGTCCGGGGTAGTCATACACTTCATACTGCGTGCGCTGGTAGTCCTGGTGCTGGCCTTCCTGTTCAAAACGTCCGGCCCAGCCGGGGCGTTTAAAGGTGTAGTCTTTGGTCACCACGGAAGAAGGGCGGATTTGTGCGCTGTAGCGGAACTGGCTGATGCAGAGGGTGCTCACCTCGGTACGGGTGTTCGGATTCCAGGGGATCTCAAAGGACTCCGGCAGATAACGCACGGTGTCGCACAGGACCAGGCTCTGGTCGGTACTTTTTTGCGCGTGCTCCTCATAAAAGAAGATGCCTTCCTCCGCCGCCATCCGGCACAGGAAATCGTAATCGGTTTCGCCGTACTGGACACAAAACTCACGGGAAGGATGCGGCTCGCTGAACAGCGGACTCCACTCGGTCACACCGTTTTCCTTCAGGATCGTAGCGAGGATGCTTTCGATGTCCTCATTCTGGAAGATACGGAAGTTCTGGCGCAGCCCTGTGCGCCACAGCGGCGGGCACACCTTCATGCTGTACAGCATCTGGTTTTTGTCGTTCTCCCCGAGTTCAAACCAGGTCACCACGCCTTTCACCCGGCGCTGTACTTCATCGCCCTGCCATATCGTCAGGTAGGCCATTTTGTCCAGCACCTGCGCAAATTCAAGGGAGAGAAACTGCTGGCTGACCAGGGAGAGATCGAGGGAAAAGAGCGAAGAGAGTGACTGGTTCAGATGAAAGGAAACCACCGCAAAAGCATCCGGCGGCAGGCCGTCCACTTCCAGTGTGAAACGTAATCCGGTTGACATAGCAACCTCCAGTAAAATGAATAATGATCCGTACCATACAACTGCGGATAATGTGATAAGCGGGACGACTTCAGACGTTATTAGGGAAGGAACAGAAAATGCTATGGTTATGTGAGAATTTTGTTTAAATATTACTTTACAGAAACGGGTGTCTGTTCAGTCAAAAAAATAATCACAAGCTCAACCTCTTGTTTCTTGGCGTTATTCAGGACAGGTACGCATATCACAACGAGTAACAAAAACGCAAAGTTAAACCAATATTCATAATATATTTTTATTCACAGCAATAAATAATCCAATTAACATTATTAAAATGAATGATTGCATAAGAAATATATGCTACCGCTCCACCCTGATAACATGATCTGCACATTGCACATCTTAACGTTGTTAAATACTGGCTCAATAGTGGATATTTTAAATTAGGAATTTATCAAATTCACTTGATAAATAGATTGAGTGAATAATATAACAATTAATGATGATTAATCGCGATTAAATTATTCATTGCTTTATATGATAGATGGCTTGTTTATAACGATGAAAATTTAGAAAGGGCATTGTGATCTACAATTGGAAGAAACACAGATTTAACTAAGTTTCATATACAAACATCTCGTGAAACTTTGAAAAATAAAAGCCTTCGATATTTCATATGTTTAATAAGTTTTTCTCTAATTTGTTGATCAACAATACCAGGAGGTGATGCACCACGCCCTGAATTTGAACTTAATAATCACTCTCTCTCCGGCAGCATAATCACAAACCTTGTCCCCCGCGCATCTGACGTTACCGCAACCGTGCCTTTATGCGCGACAACAATCGATTTCACTATCGCCAGCCCAATACCGCTACCTTCACCTTTTCGCTGGCGGGAAGGGTCAACGCGATAGAAACGGTCAAACAATCGCGGTAAGTGCTCGGGCGCAATGGGCGTACCGGGGTTTTCGACGGAAACTTGCACCTGATGATTGACCGTCTGGCAGCGCACTACAATAGCCTCACTGGGTGGCGTATAACGCAGGGCATTAGAAAGCAGGTTGCTTAACGCCCGACGCAGCATCAGCGGATCGCCCGCAACCTGACATTTGTCGCCAACAAACCGCAACTCCACGCCGCGATCTTCCGCTAACGCCTCGAAAAAATCGAACACTTTGCCGACTTCATCCGCCAGGTTGAGCATTTTCTTTTCGGGGATTAGCTGGTTGTTATCGGCCTGAGCGAGAAATAGCATATCGCTGACCATTTTCGCCATTCGCGTCAGCTCTTCGAGATTAGAGTAGAGCACATCTTCCAGTTCCTTCTGGCTGCGCGACTGGCTGAGGGCGATTTCCGTTTGCGTGATGAGATTGGTAATCGGCGTGCGAATTTCGTGAGCGATATCCGCTGAGAAATTGGACTGGCGGGTAAAGACATCCTCAATACGCTCGATCATATGGTTGAACGACAGTACCAGCTGTTCCAGCTCAATGGGCACGGTCTGCGGGTCAAGGCGAACGTCGAGATCTTTCGAGGTGATATTCTGGATTTGACGGCTGACGCTGCGGATCGGCGCGTGACCTTTATGTACCGCCAATAGCACGATAAAGACGATCAGGATGCTGATGACAGATGCGGTCATAATAAGTTTATTCATCAAATCATTTATGTAATGAAGATGAAAATCGATCGAAAGCGCGATGTAGAGCGTATAAATCGGTTTGCCGTCCACCAACGGGCCAACCGGCAAGTTAATCATCCGCCAGTTGCTGTGTTCCATATGCCCGTGACCGTGGCCTGGCATCATAATCGTCGGGCCGGAAAGGAGATACACCTCGCCACCCTGAGCGTCTTTATCGGGTATGGCGTCACGCGTAAACTCGCGGATATCCGGCGCACCGGGGGAGTGATACACCGTTTTGCCGTGGCTATCTGCCAGGGAAATCAACACGTTGGAATAACCACTGACGATATCTTCCAGCGTCATTAAGCGTCGGGCTTGCGTCTCGTCAGGATGATTAAGTACCCGTTCAAGGGTGGCGCTAATTTCTTTTAAATCATTAATATCCTGCTCGGCAAAATGCACTTTCACTGAGTGGATCATGATCCATGCAAAGGCGAAAAACGCCGCGATGGTGGCCAGGCTGATAAAAAAGGTCAGACGGGTTGCCAGCGAAAACGGGCGCTGAAATGGCTTACTGACCATCCGGCACCTCAAGCATATAGCCCACGCCGCGCACGGTCTGAATCAGCTTCGGCTCAAA
>ENA-ORNW01002075-ORNW01002075.1-human-gut-metagenome-genome-assembly--contig:-NODE-2075-length-13981-cov-2.848054_pt1 | contig 13981 bp, 19 predicted proteins | sample MGYA00242121_ERZ509034 | MGnify/ENA primary metagenome ERZ509034 (study PRJEB26280, sample SAMEA2338689) | human gut metagenome | biome: human gut; feature: human-associated habitat; material: faeces... | reverse complement strand
AATGTAAATATATCAGGCAGTGATATGTTTTCGGGGGAACTAAGCATTCAGAATGTAAGGATGTCTGCAAGGGATAGTTCGCAGAATAATATAGTCATACCTGTGAACACATTATATGGAGATTATCCACCTAAGATTGATGAGGAAGAGATTAAGCCTATGGGACAGTCGGGTGAAATTGTGCTTGACAGAGTTGTTGTTCCTGAAATAGTAGTTGTACATGACGGACCGCCTAAAGATGCCGAGGCAGATAATTATTATGTTACTTATAAGGATTACATTAAGAATGTGGCAAGTTCTGAGATATATTCAACATGGCCGAGGCAGACAATTGAGGCAAATGTGCTTGCTATTATGTCGTTTACATTAAACCGGGTATATACAGAATGGTACAGAAACAAATTTTATGATTTTACAATAACTTCATCAACTGCATATGACCAGAAATGGGTTAATGGAAGAAATGTGTTCGAAAGTATATCACAGGTAGTAGATGATATATTTGACAATTACATATCAAGACCTAATGTAAAGCAGCCAATACTTACACAGTATTGTGATGGAAAGAGAGTGACATGTCCTAACAGGCTTTCACAGTGGGGAAGCAAGTATCTGGGAGATCAGAATTATTCATCGATTGATATATTAAGATATTATTATGGTCAGGATGTGTATATTAATGCTGCAGAACAGATAAGCGGAATTCCTTATTCATGGCCGGGAACTAATCTTGATATAGGTTCATCAGGGCAGAAGGTAAGACAGCTTCAGGAACAGCTTAATCTTATAGGGGAGTATTATAATTCTATTCCGGTCCTAAGTACTGATGGAATATATGGTGAGCAGACGGCAGCAGCGGTTAAGGAGTTCCAGCGGATATTCAATCTGCCACAATCAGGAATAACGGATTTTCCAACATGGTTTACAGTGTCGGAGAAATATGTTGCACTTGCCGGACTGGCGGAGTTGTAGATATGTAAGGCTGTCACATTATGTGGCAGTCTTTTTGTGAGTGAAACATTTATATAGCCTGACCAAGGCATGTTTTAATGTCGTCTTCAGGATTGCTTATAAGTCTTAACTGGAAAGTATCTACAAGATACTGTAAGACATTAGGACTTAAGAAAGCAGGAAGCGTAGGTCCAAGATAGATGTTCTTAATGCCAAGACTTAACAGGGCGAGAAGGTCTGCAACAGCCTTCTGCTCATACCATGAAACAATCAAAGATAATGGAAGTCCATTGACATCTGTTCCAAATGCATCAGCAAGAGCATTGGCAATAAGAATAGCAGAATATACATCATTACACTGTCCGATATCAAGAAGCCTTGGAAGTCCGGCAACTGTGCCGAAATCAAGCTTATTGAAACGATATTTGCCGCATGCAAGAGTGAGAATCATGCAGTCATCAGGAACCATAGTGGCAAAATCAGTAAAATAACTTCTGCCAGGTCTTGCACCATCACATCCACCAATCAGGAAAAAATGTCGTATCTGTTTTGATTTTACCGCTTCAACAAGTTCAACTGCATGAGACAGAGCAGCTTCATGTCCGAATCCTACTAGAATTTCTTTTGCTTCCTGTTCTTCGGTAAAGCCTCCAAGTTCAAGAGACTGTTTTATGATTTCAGAAAAATCCTTTTCACCGTCAGGCTTCTTTTCTATATATTTTATGCCATCCCAGCCTACAACACTAGTAGAATATATACGGTCTTTATATGTGTCTCTTGGACGCATGAGACAATTGGTTGTCTTAAGGATACAGCCGGGAAGATTATCAAACTGTTTCTGCTGGTCCTGCCATGCGCCGCCAAAATTACCTGCAAGATGCTTATATTTTTTAAGACCTTCATAACCATGGGAAGGGAGCATTTCCCCGTGGGTATATATATTAATGCCAAGTCCTTCGGTCTGTTTAAGAAGCATTTCAAGGTCTTTAAGGTCATGGCCGGAAACAATGATGAAGGGACCTTTCTTAATGTGAACGTTGACCGAGTGTGGTGATGGATTACCATATATGGTTGTGTTCGCTTCATCAAGTTTTTTCATTATCTCAATAGCCATATCACCTGTTTTAAGAGTCAGACGGATAAGTTCTTCGACAGTCAGGGTGTTATCTGTTATTGCTTCGAGTGCAATGATATAGAAATTGTCAACATTATCACTATAGTATGAAAGTTCCCTTGCCTGATGACCGTAGGCGCTTATTCCTTTAAGACCATAAAGAATAGTCTGTCTTAATGAGCGGATATCAGGATCCAGAGTTTTGTCGTACATAATACCTGCCATTGGCGCGTCACGAAGCATATCAGCTTTAGTTTCTGGCAGTTCGTATGCAGCAGATGGGGTAATATAATCAATTGTTCCTACTATATTTTTCAGATTATTCTTGATGTCCTGGGATTGTTTAAGAAGATGGACATGATCATCTACATTGAAATTAACATTGGTAAGAGTGGTAAAAAGACAATTCTCAATAAAGCTGACAACAGATTTGTCAACATTAAGTCCTGAATCCAGAATATGTCTGGCATAGAAGCTGATACCTTTCAGCTGATAGATAAGCAAATCCTGAAGATTGGCTATTTCTGGTGTCTTTCCGCATACGCCGAGTTTAGTGCAGCCTTTTCCGCCGGCTGTCTGTTCACATTGATAGCAGAACATATCGTATCCAAGATCCATATTATTACTCATATAATACTCCTTTTTGATTCATAATTATTAATTAATATTATGAATCCTGAATATCTGATTTATTCATAAATTTGTATGATATGACAATCGCATACAACACAATGTCAGAGGTAAGTTGAAAGATTTGTAAGCTGTAAAATTAAGTTACATAAGGAAGTAAACACCTTGGATATGTAACTTAATCAATAGCCGAAAGGCACACAATTTAATATGGTTACATAAACTAGAGGTGATTTAAAAGCCTCTAGTTTTTTTATACTCAAAAATAGTTGTCTTATATCTAATTTTAAAGAAAGGTAGCCAAAGAGCTAGAAAGGTAAAAATGTATGAAAACATTAAATGATTTAAGAGAGTATGCAAAAGCAAAGGAAATGAATGAAAGCGATATTGAAAGACTAATCGATGAATTGGAAAGTGATGGAAATGGATACATAACAGATGAAGTGTACAACGATATTTGCTACGGAATTGATTGTGAGACAGAGAATATATAGTGTTAATTCAATGAAAGGATAAATTATATGTTTGATGAAGAAATTATTTCAGTTGCAAACGATTCAGTACAGGCAGATAGCCTTGCAGTAGAATCAGCAGTAAAAGAGTGTTACGAACAACATAAAGCCGCTTGGGAAACATGGGATAAAGGAGAACCAGTAGACCACTGGTTTGATGAAAATGGGGCACTGTGTATTAGGTATGAAAATGGAGAGTGGTTTCACTATAAAATGTGTCCAGGTGTGTTAGGACAAGCCCCATTCCTATCATGGTGGTAGTGAGAAATTTTTAAGGAGGAAAACAGATGAAGGATTTTAAAATGGAAAATGGAAATGTTGTATGTGTTGGTGAGACTTTACAATTTGCAGATTTATGGAGTGGAAGTGGGGATGAAACAGAAATATTTGAAAGCGGTTCAGTTTGGATTGGAAATGACGAGAACGATATGCCAGTAGTGGCAGCTTTTGATGTCATAGAAGAAAATAAAGATAATATCATAGAATCTTTTGTGAAAGTTACAGACATTTACTAAAAGCAAAAATATATGAAAGGTGGTGATAATTGTGCCAATAGAGAGAAAACCTTATGTCTCACTTAACGCAGAAAAGCGTTTGGAGATAGAACAGCTATTTAAGGATGGATATGGAATAGAGGAAACTGCAGCCAAGGTAGATATATCTTATACATCACTGTATAGGGAGCTTCGGCTTAACGACATGACTGAATATGACTATAATGCGACAGTCGCACAGGATAATTACATAGAGCGTAAGCGGGCTGCAAAAATTGCGAGAAGAAAGAAATGGGAGATAGAAAATGTTGCGAAGAGTAACGGAGGATTACATTGTTAATGTTCTCAAAAATCATGACCAGATTGTCCTAAATTGTCAAATCGAGCTTCTCAATATCTTCAAAGATAAAGATGAAGTCGGGATGATAGAGTCAGCGTCCATGTCAAGGAAAGAGCCGGACGGAAGTGCGCCGACCAATTCTCTTACAGACCTGCAAAATGTACTTGAACAGTATTTCCGACTTAATGAAGAATGGCGTATGAGCATTTATGCAAATGTAAGGACACTGATAGAGACGCAGGAGACGATTTATCGAATAATGGCATGTTTCAACAATCTGGAACAAGAACAGCGTTATGTTTTAGAGCAATTATACATTAAACATACATTTAAAGAGGGTATTCAAATTCTAATGAAAGAATTAGACAGGAGCAGAACTTCAATTCTCAATTTTAGGAAGAACGCAATTGAGAATGTGAAATCAATGTACGACAGCAACCAGTCGAACCTTGAACTCTACGGTCTAACCTTAAAAAATGGACAGAATAAATACAGATAATTTGTGACGGAATCCGTCACAAGGAAAAGGAGTGAATTACTATGAACATAATAACAGCGTGGAATCTTAAGGGTGGTACAGGAAAGACCACAACATCATTTAACTTAGCTGCTACTTACGCAGCACAGGATAAAAAGGTGCTTGTATTAGACCTTGATATGCAGGCTAACCTTACATCCTTCTTTGACGCAGATATATCAAAGCATAAGCGCAGTAAGCCAGATATCGACCAGGTGATAAGAGGCGGTATTGATATTAGAAAAGCTATATATCATTCAAGGTTTGATAACCTTGATTTTATCAAAGGCTCTAACGATATCATGTTTCTTGAGCTTGCAGATATAGACATGCTTGGAAAACATCTTGCCACAATTGCTGATGATTATGATATCTGCGTTATCGACACACACCCAGACGCAAGTTTATTAACTGAAAATGCACTTGCCATATCTGACCTTGTGCTTATTCCAATATCCCTTGACGGTTTTTCAAGAGATAACCTTAACCTTGTTATTCGTGAAATTATAGACCTTGAATCAAAATGTGGTGAAATCAATTTTAAGATTTTTGTAAATAAGCTTAAAAATTTAAAATCACAGAAGATTGTTTACGGTGACTTGGTCAAGAATCATGATTATCCGGTGCTTGAAACAAGCGTATCTGATTATTCAGGTATCCAGAGCGCACTCCTTAAGCATAAGCCACTGTTTATGCACAGAAGTAAAAGTATTGTAAATCGTGATTATGAAGACCTGGCAGATGAGGTGCTGCAGATTGTGGAGGTGGAATAAAATGCCTAAGCTTAATAACTTTTTTGATAAAACAGAGACAGTCGAGAAGATACTGACAAAGAAGATGCATCCGCAGCTTGTATCAATAAAGAATCTTGAAGAATCAAAGCTGCAGTACAGGGATATACCACAGGAAGATGTAGAAAAGCTTGCTGATCTTATAGAGCTTGACGGAGAAGTATTACAGCCTCTTTTAGTAAGAAAAGCCGGGGGTGATACATACGAAATTCTCGCCGGTCATAAAAGATACAGAGCCTGCAGGTATCTGACTGAAAAAGGATTGAAACAGTTTTCAATGATTCCTTGCTATGTAAAGTCCATGACAGATGCACAGGCAGAGTTCGCCGTATACAGTACTAACGGATATAACCGTAAGAGTGATTATGAAATTATGCGTGAAGTAGAAGGAATGTCAAGGCTTCTAAAGGAAAACCCGGAGCTGTTCCCAGAGGCTGCAAGCGGCAGACTTGTTGAGAAGCTTGCCAGCATTATGAATATGAGCAAGACAGTTGTGCAGGAGTATAAAACGATTGCAAACAATTTATCAGATGATGCTATGGAAAAGTTCAAAAAAGACGAGATTACAAAGGAATCTGCAAAAACGCTTGCAGCTCTTAACAATGAGGAGCAGGCAAAGGTCCTTAGTACCGGAGCTGTTAAGACAAATGAGATAAAGCAGGCTGTTGCAGAGCTTAAAGAACCATCTAACAAGGATATAGAGCTTGCATATCATCATATAACATCTGGTCTTAATATGAAAAAATATGTTCCGGGAAGTGTTTTTGAAAACTATCTGAAAGACAGATGTGGAAGAACTCATCAATATTATGGTGGCACAGGGTTATCATTTGACTGTTCTCTGCGTGGAGTTGCAATCAACCGCAGGAAAGAAATAACATGGCATGATTTTGTATCAAGGGCTGAAAAACTAGGTTTGTACAAGCCATATGATTATGTGACGGAATCCGTCACAAAGAACGAACCGGAGGAACAGTTGCCAGGACAGGATAGCATACTTAACCATCCAGAATATCTTCCAGATGATAATGCTATATCTGACAATGATAAATCAGAAAATAAAGAGCATGAAGCTGACAATGAAAATAAGGTTAGAAATGAATATTTGACAGACAAGCTATCCGGTGTAAAAGCAATCGGACGCTGTCCTAAGTGTTTAGGTGCAGTTGCATATCTGACAAATCCTATGTGCTGCGGTAAGTGTGGAAATAAGCTTGACTGGACTTTTGAAAAATAGATTTTCCGGGGGCTTCCCCGGAAACATAATTATTAATCTATAAAACGAGGAGATATTAATATGAGCTGGATTATTACTTTAATTATTGTTGGAATTATTATCTTTTTATTACTTATTATGGCATTAATGCGTGCAGCATCAGCATCTGATGAAGCGAGCAGACACAACATAGAAAAGCTGACACGAAAGGAAGATGATAATGGTGTCATATAAAAAGAAGATAGAAGAGTGCTACACAAAATGCAGCATGTGTGGACGGATATTTAATAATGAAAAATATGATATGGCTTCTTATGGATACTGCGATAAAAAAGAGGGGAAAAAGATATATTTCTGCAGTTATTCATGCTTTATGAAGCATAAGAGAACTAAAGGCAGATATGCAGGAACACAGGAGCAGGAACAGTGTGTAAATAGTATTGATGCTGAACCAGATAAGAAAAACTCTGCAATTAGGGTGTATTCACCCTGTGGGTTGCAGTTTAAATAATCATTTTGTGACGGAATCCGTCACAGCCATAAGGCAGAAAGGAGTTCATTATGAAGAACATTAATGAAAACAGAATTGAAAATGAAGTTGAGGTGCAGGTAAGAACGGAAAATAATGCTGTAACGGAGTATGCAGCAAGAGTTGCAGAGCTTGTTAAGAAGAAAGGTGGTAAGACAGATGAGAAGTAGGGAAATAGCATCATTTACAATTGAAAATGCACAAGGAAGAGTATCGGTAGCTGTCGGAGATACAGTAACGATTCATACATTAAATGGTGGCGGCATGGGTGGCTGCACTATCGTAAAGCTTACCAACAGAAGCATTCATTACACCCAGGATGAAGGAAAGCATGTTAAGACGATTGCATACGACAATATATTCAGCATAGATTAGAGGTGGCTTATGAAGAAACTTATAGAAGGTGACAAAAGGGTAAGCAAAGCGACAATCAGAAAGGCAGTAGCTGCAGTTATTCTTATCATTCTCTTTTTTATATCATTTAAGGTTAGTCTGCCATTTCCAGATAATGTAAATACATTTATCAAGGTTGGAACGGTTGCAGGACTAATATATATACTTGCCACATTCAGGGGTGATGAATAAAAATGTGACGGATTCCGTCACAGATACAGAGAGGTGAGAAGAAAAATGAAATTTGATTTCTATTACAGTGAAGAATCGGAGCAGTACAGCTTTTATAGTGTTCCTAAGATGTTCTTTACACTTGAGAGATTTACCGGATTATCGGCAATGTCAAAGCTGCTGTATGGATTCCTGCTTGACAGAATGAGCTTATCGAGGAAGCGTAATTGGATAGATGATAAAAACAGGGCATATATAAAGTACAGCCTGAACGCAATAACTAAGGATATGGGTGTCAGTAAAAATTCTGTTATTAAATACATGCGTGAGCTACAGGAATTTGGATTGATAATGAAATTTCCAAACGAAGGAATGGAAGACATCATTTATGTGATGGATTTTTCAAGAGTTAAGCAGGCAGATAATTCATATAGTAATAACAAAAGCAGCAATAATGGGGATGTGTTATATCTGGATAACCAGACAGCCGGGGATGAATATAAAACAGATACAGGACAGGCATGTAATGCCCCGCCAGACATTAATGCAACAATTGCCTTAAACAATATAAATGACACTAAAAAAATACAAGATACAGAATGCAAGGGGGAATGTACCCTTGGAGGTGGTTCAAAATCTGAACCAGTTCAAAACTTGAACCGGTTCAAAACTTGCACTGGTTCAAAATCTGAACCGGTTCAAAATTTGCACCACCCTCATAAAGAGAATAATAATAATATATATAATAATATTAATAATATCTCTGATAAGACAGATAGATATTTATATAATAATCAATCTATCCATCAATCTAATCAATCTATCAATCCACATGAGAGGATGGATAAGACAGATAAGATATATACAGACAAAAATACAGCTAAACAGCCAAGTGCAGATAAGCTCTATGAACACATGAGTGCGCTTGTCAGGAAAAACATTGATTATGATATCATGACTGAAAGACCTGAATGTGCAGGCTGGTACGAAGAATATTACAACCTGATTGTAGAGGTGCTTGTAAGAAAAACAGACCATTTTAGGATTTCAGGTGAGGAGTATTCAGCCAAGCTGGTCCAGAACAGATTCATTAATCTTCATGCGTCAGATTTGCTGTATGTACATACCCAGATGAGCAGGACGACATCTGATATCAAGAACATAAAAGCATATCTGATAAAGGCACTGTTTAATGCTCCGACAACAAAGGATTCATACTGGCAGAACAGAGTGAATCAGGATGCGGCTAAAGCATAAATAAAATGTGACGGAATCCGTCACGGAAAGGATAACATGAAATACAGAGGCATTGAGTTAAAAGAAAACACAGAGGCAGAGATATTGATTGCCCTGGAAGTAACAGGAATAACAGATGATGAAGAACTTGAAAACTATATAGATGAGTTATCAGAAAAGTTAGAAAGGGAAGTATTACCAAAAGTAAAGGCAGATGCATACCTAGATGTTGTTTATGATAATTTAATCAATGTAAGGATTAACGACCAGACCTTTGATGAGAAAGGTGTGTACATAGTCACAAGCCTTTACAATGAAATCAGAAGTAAAGCATATGAGAATGTCAATTGTTCCATAGGAGTAAATGCTGATACATTTTTTACAGATGATGACGGTTCAGAATACAATGAGGATTCAGTAACATTCGAACAGTTTATGAGCAGGCTGGAAATGTAGCAGGAAAGGTTGAAAATATATGACAAAAGGAAAGTATTATGACTATCTGGAAAGATATAATCATATGGCAGGAAATGATTACAGGTATGATACAGATAATGAATCTGATTACAGATATGTAAAATCGAGCCTGTTAAAGCATATTGACTGGCAGCTAAAAAGTATGGCTTATGACCTAGATAAATATAATAGTCTGAAAATGATTCTTCACAAGCGTAAATATCAGAAGCTGCTAAGAAATATTCATGATATGAAAGAACTCCGGGAGAAGATAGAAGAAAATAAGCAGATTGACCTCATGTATTTTACAGGAACATACAGAGGGGCAATGAGTGGAATAGCAGATGATGTATTATCAAGCATGAAAGCGGTATGGATTCCGATCATGATACTTGTTGTTATCTATTTGGTTGTAGTAGGTATTTTTTACATAATGTAGTACTAATGTGACATTGGAAAGGAAGGTGCTTTATGACAGGTATGTCATTCTTTGGTCTTTTTGTAATTATTTTGATATTAATATCATTTTCAATCATTATAGCTGAAGAATTGAGGCGTAAAGAAGAAAAGCGAGAGCGTACTAAAATGGAAAATATAACAATAATGGTTGTGGGGTGGGGATTAATGATACTCGCAATTCCATTAACAATATATCTTTTTATAAGTACATCAGATGATTGGAAACAACTTTTTATTACTATACTAGGTGCTTTAAAGATTTATAGATAATTTAGTTCGGAAAGGAGAAAGGCAATGTATGAAAATCTTAATAAAAATTCAATAATAGATGTTGCAAAAGCAGTAAGAGATTTAATATTCTCACAATTCATGCCTATGGAGCGCCTTGAACTGTTTGTAGAGTATATTGTTATTCCTTTTTTTATCTACATTGTTATGGGGTTAGCATTTTTAAAGATTATCGGAAAGATAAATTTTAGAAATTTCATAAGATTAACAATAGCTTCATTATGGCTTGCTCTATCACTTTTGTGGGTATTATTAACCTGGAGCATGGACGCATCAAGTTATATCATTCTTGCCCCAGCAATACTTTTGATAATGTATCTGATTATCAAGTTAATAACAAAAATGATAAAGCATAAGAAAATGTCTGTATAAGTGAAATAAATATATTTGAAAATATCAGATATATGGTACAATGTTATATAGAAAGATGTGTATTTAACATGATAGTGTACCTGATATGTGACGGATTCCGTCACAAAAAATAGTATATCGTTCAACCAGTCAGGAAAGGAGAACCGTATGATTAAGATAGATAAGATTAGAAAATGTATGATAACAGCACTTATGGCAATGTCACTTCTTACAGTAACAGCCTGTGATGCAAAGAAAGATATGGCAAGTAATAAAGCAGCTGCGAATATTGAGCAGTCAACAGAGACCGCAACAGTAGCAAAGGCTAAAGATATGCAGATGCAGGTAAAAGATGCCAATGGCAATACCGTAACACTTACCGGGGATGCAACAATCAATGAAGCCGGAGAAATGGTATTCGAGGGAAAGGATTCAGCCGGTAATGTCGTAAAAGTAACAGGAACGGCAGAAAAGACCGGAGACGGAAGCTTTAAGGTTAAGGAGGCTGCGGTTGCCGGAACAGCAAAGGTTGTAGCAGATAACGGACAGGAGACAGAGGTAAGCAATGAGAACAAGGAAACTGTCACAGTTGACGAGATAAAGGATACAACCACAGAGGTAGTTAAAAATGATACTTCTGACAATAAGCAGGAATCAGGTGGTACTGATACCGGAAAGAACGATAATACAACAGATGTCACAAAGCCAGCAGAAGGAAATAATACTGGCAATGCTGCAGAAACACCAGCTCCTGATAATAAACAGGATAATGGAGACAACAGCAGTACATCTGATACCACACCATCAACACCGGAGCATACACATACATGGAATCCAGTCACAACTACTGTACACCATGAAGCAACAGGCCATTATACAGATGTTGTTGTAGGAACAAGAACTGTGGTTGACAAGGAAGCTTGGGATGAACCAGTGTATGAATGGAGGGCTTACGCAGTAAGATGTAGATATTGTGGAGCGGAGTATGAATCAATGAGTGAATTAGAAAATCATATGATGGATGCAATAGATAATGATGATTATAATCATGGCTCATATGAGGTTTTATATCGAAATGAACAGGTAGACACAATCCATCATGAAGCAGAGACTCACGAAGAGGATATAAAAGAAAAGCAATGGGTAGAAGATACTGCAGCATATGATGAGACAGTAATTACAGGTTACACATGCTCATGTGGAGTAACTAAATAACAATTAAATAATTGTGACGGAATCCGTCACATATAATGAGACAAGTTTTAACTTGCATTATAAATAATAAGGAAATCTTTACTGGATATATTCCAGTAGGGGTTTCCTTTTTTGTTGCAAAAATCAGGAAAGGAAACGGATATGAAAAGTGTAAGAGACCCGCCAGAGTAATAAAGGTAAAAGAGTAACTAACGCACATGTGACGGATTCCGTCACGGAAAGGAACATTATAATGAAAAAGGGAAAGAGAAAAAGGCATGCATTGCTTGAAAAAGTAATGTCAGGTCTGATGTCGGCACTTATGATAATAACAACAGTGCTGACATGTATAACCCCTATTACGGCAAAAGCAGAAGGGTCTAACTATACTCTTATAAGTCTTGGAGAAGAAAAATGGTATGATGATGTGTTTTCTGGCTATGATGATTCCATGGGACACTGGAAGACATATCATTTTACTGTACAGGACGATTATGGGAATGAGTATGAGGCTATATGTATTGAACCGCATAAGGATACACCAAGGGAGAGTGAAACATTTACAGCAACAACAGAGTATGGAACAGATGATATAGAAGCAAGAGCAATGTTCTGGGCTGTAGGAGCTGGATGGAATGATGAAGACTGGGGTGTGCTTAAAGATTATCCTTATGAATTAAGATGGATTATAGCCCATCACACAATTGCCCTTGCAAACGGGCAGGATGACTGGAATACACCTTTAAATGGTAATGGCACATTCTTGGGTGATGGGGAAGGAAAGCTTGGCTGGGAATTGTGCCAGGAGCTTCTTAACATAGCATCCAATATAAGTCCTTCATCTGTAGGATACGAGTGCAGTCTTACATATCTTTCAAATGATTCCAGTACTAATCAGAGTCTTGGACTATATAGTGAAACTCCGGTAAAAGAACTTACCGGAAGTGTAAGATTTCATAAGAAGTCAGCAATGCCATCCATATCAGAGGGTAACAGTTGCTATAGTCTTGCCGGAGCTGAAATATCCGTATATTCAGATTCAGGCTGTACAGATTTGCTTGATACCCTTACGACAGGAGAGGACGGATATACAGGTTATTACAGCACAACATTCAGAGAAGGTGAAAGTGTAACACTTTACTTCAAGGAAACAAAAGCACCAAAAGGTTTCCTTATAAATGATGAAGTGCGTTCGATAACACTTGATTCAGAAGACAGCTACACCGAGACAATAACAGATATGCCTGGTAATGACCCTGTTAGGCTATTATTAAAAAAGCAGACTGCAGATGGACATGGTTCTGGTAACACAAGACTTGAAGGGGCTGAGTATACAGTAAAGTACTATGATATTTTATCTGATACAGACCCAGCGCAGTCAGGAAGCACAGCTAAGTACACATGGGTATTTAAGACTGATGAAAACGGAAGAATAAGACTTACACCTGATTACCTCATTGAAGGCAGTGATGAGCTGGTTTCAGATGCTAATGGTGTATATGTATTGCCTTTGGGTACAATCACATTACGGGAAACAAAAGCTCCGGAAGGTTATCTTATTAATGATACAGTGTATGTAGCTCAAACATCATTAACAAACAATTATATAGTAACAACCAACCTTCCAACAGATGACAAGGCAGCGCAGGAGACTCCGTATGAAGGAACTATTAGCATCCAGAAATTCTTAGGTGGCAGTAATGCAGTAAAGGCTTCTGAACCTGATGCAGAGTTTCAGATTTATCTTAAATCTGCAGGAAGCTATGATGCATCACCGGAAGATTCAAGACAGACAATCACAACAGATGCCAACGGATATGCAGTAACAAAGCGTCTTCCATATGGTACATACACAATTCATCAGACCAAAGGTAATAACAAGTATTACTTTATTGATGATATTGATGTGACAATCAGTGATAATAATGCCAATTACCATAAGATTCTTGAGAATATACCAATAGAATTTTATCTTAAGATGGTAAAAAAGGACGCTGATACTGGCAACACAGTAAATGTAGCAGGTGCAACCTTTGAACTGTATGATGAGAACGGCTCGAAGGTATCATTTAAGACAATGACATCAGCCGGAGTACAGACCTTTGACAGCTTCACAACCAATGAAAACGGCTGCGTATATACACTGGAAAAGCTTCTTAAGGGTAACTATACCCTTGTAGAGACTAAAGCACCAGAAGGATATGTACTTGATTCAACTCCGGTATCATTTACGGTATCTGAAAACACATATACAGAAGATGGCGGAACTGAAATTGTTGTGGTTGAAAAGGCAGATAAGGCAGTAACAGGACAGCTTACAGTTACAAAGGTCGGTGAGG
>ENA-ORNW01002067-ORNW01002067.1-human-gut-metagenome-genome-assembly--contig:-NODE-2067-length-14013-cov-2.993480_pt1 | contig 14013 bp, 9 predicted proteins | sample MGYA00242121_ERZ509034 | MGnify/ENA primary metagenome ERZ509034 (study PRJEB26280, sample SAMEA2338689) | human gut metagenome | biome: human gut; feature: human-associated habitat; material: faeces... | reverse complement strand
GGGCCTCGGCAAAGGCGGCCGCCATCTGCTGCTGGAACTCGCCGTTCAGCGCATCGCCGCCAACGGCGGGCTGTGAGAAGCGACGGAAGCAGCCTGAAGTGGGAAAACTGCGGTACGGCGACATAAAGAAAAAGCGATTGGGCGCAAGTGTTGCCATGGTCTGCTGTACTTCCTCAGCCAGTGACGTATCCATATCATCCTCCACAAAATGATAAAGGCTTTAATAATGATTATCATTTATATTTTCGGTCGCTAACCTAAAAGCAAACGCGCACTATGTCAACTCTTGAGGTAACGCAATCTGCAACTCGGGGTTGCATCTGGTTGTGGTTACAATGAAAATGAGAAGCATTAACTTCATTAATAACAGGAAGCTGATTTGTGAGACTCGCCCCGCTCTACCGCAATGCCCTTCTATTAACAGGACTTTTGCTTTCAGGAATAGCAGCAGTTCAGGCCGCCGACTGGCCGCGTCAGATTACTGACAGCCGTGGCACTCATACCCTGGAAAGCCAGCCGCAGCGTATTGTTTCCACCAGCGTCACCCTGACCGGCTCACTGCTGGCGATTGATGCTCCGGTGATCGCCAGCGGCGCGACCACGCCGAATAACCGCGTCGCGGATGACCAGGGCTTTTTACGCCAGTGGAGCAAGGTGGCGAAAGAACGCAAACTGCAACGGCTCTATATCGGCGAACCGAGCGCCGAAGCCGTTGCCGCGCAAATGCCGGATCTGATTTTAATTAGCGCAACTGGCGGGGATTCGGCGCTGGCGCTGTATGATCAGCTTTCCACCATCGCTCCGACATTAATCATCAATTACGACGACAAAAGCTGGCAGTCGCTGTTAACGCAACTTGGCGAAATTACCGGGCATGAGAAACAAGCGGCAGAGCGGATTGCACAGTTTGATAAGCAACTGGCGGCGGCGAAAGAGCAAATCAAATTACCGCCGCAGCCGGTCACTGCCATTGTCTATACCGCCGCTGCACACAGTGCCAATCTCTGGACGCCGGAATCAGCACAAGGGCAGATGCTGGAACAACTCGGCTTTACGCTGGCGAAGTTGCCCGCAGGCTTAAACGCCAGCCAAAGCCAGGGCAAACGCCATGACATCATTCAGCTTGGTGGGGAAAATCTGGCTGCTGGGTTAAACGGTGAATCGCTATTCCTGTTCGCTGGTGATCAGAAAGATGCCGATGCTATTTATGCTAATCCGCTGCTCGCGCACCTGCCTGCAGTACAAAACAAGCAGGTTTATGCGCTGGGAACCGAGACGTTCCGTCTGGATTACTACAGCGCCATGCAAGTGCTGGAACGACTTAAGGCGCTGTTTTAAGCATTAACCGTCAGACGCTGTCACCTGCGGCGGCGTCTGGCGAAAACGTCGCAACTCCACCAGCACCAGCAATAACAACACGCCGATAATCAACAAACCAAAACCGCTCGCGCTTGCGGAAGCAACCGGTGTCATCATCGCGCCCAAACCGCCCAGCAGCGCCGCGCCTATGGCATCGCCCGTCACGTTTTGTGCCGTCCACAAACCGTTAATCCGCCCTAACATCGCTTCCGGGGTTTGCGTTTGCAGCATTGTGTATTGCAGCAACGAGCTGACCGCACTCAACCAGCCGAACAGCGCCAGACAAACCACGCCTAAAATCCACATCGGCATCAGGCCAAACAGACCAATGGCGAGGAACGATCCCAGCGTGGAGAGCAGCATCAATAACCCTGGTCGCGCACTATGTGCCAGCTTCCCGCTGGTTAACGCACCAATAGCCGCGCCGAGCGGGATCGCCGCGTAGAGAAAACCAATCTGTGCCGCCGACATCTGCCAGTTGTCAGCCAGCGCCGGATACAGTACCCGCACCGCGCTCGCCATCGTCAATAAACCACCCAGCAGCGCAATCCCTCCTACCAGCGGGCTGGCGAGCAGAAAACGAAATCCTGCCAGTAATGATTTCAACGGATGCTCACGCGGCTGCGGTGGCGGTGGCAGTGCCGGAAGGCTTAACAACGGTAGCAAGGTAATAAACGTACCCGCCGCCGCCAGCCCGTAGTTCCAGGCCACGCCGCCAGTCGCCAGCAGTAAACCGCCAATCATGGGCGAAATCACCGACCCCAGACGCACGGTCAACATGGTGATCGCCCCGGCCTGCATTAAGTTTTCACGCCCTACCAGTGCTGGTGTCGCCGCCAATAGCGCCGTAACGCCAAGCGATGCGAAAAAACCATCCCATAAACCAAGTAAATAGATTGCCAGCAATGACGGCTCCGGCAGCAGTGCATTAAGGCACAGTCCAATGAAGCCAATGCCACAGGTGCCGCGCGCCAGCAAAATCACTTTTTTGCGCTCATAGCGATCCGCCAGCACACCGCCAACCATCAGGCCAACAAACATCGCGCCGCCGGTCAGCGTCACCGAAAGCCCCACCTGCCAGGTAGAATGCGTCATCATCTGGATCTGCACCGGCACCGCGACGCCGAGCAAACCCAGAGACACAATTGAGATAAAACGAGCGAGGAATACTGCGCGAAACGCCGGGTGCGTTTTCAACAGGCTGAGGTTAAGCAGCCAGGATTGTTTATTCATTACAATGCCTTGCCATCAAATATTTTAAATACCTATTCTTAGGCTGCACATGCTAACATATCCAAATAAGATCGATAACGATAATTAATTTCATTATCATGGAAGTTCGTATGTCTGGTTCTGTTGCCGTGACACGCGCCATTGCCGTGCCCGGATTGCTGTTATTACTGATTATCGCGACGGCATTAAGCCTGCTCATTGGGGCAAAATCACTCCCCGCTTCCGTAGTGCTGGAGGCCCTCTCCGGCACCTGCCAGAGCGCCGACTGCACCATCGTGCTCGACGCGCGACTGCCGCGCACCCTTGCCGGTTTACTTGCAGGCGGCGCGCTTGGCCTTGCCGGGGCGTTGATGCAAACCCTCACCCGAAATCCACTTGCCGACCCCGGCTTGCTTGGCGTGAATGCCGGAGCCAGCTTTGCCATTGTGCTGGGTGCGGCGCTGTTTGGTTACTCATCCGCGCAGGAACAACTGGCGATGGCCTTCGCCGGGGCGCTGGTGGCCTCGTTGATTGTTGCCTTTACCGGCAGCCAGGGCGGCGGGCAGTTAAGTCCGGTGCGTTTAACCCTGGCGGGCGTGGCGCTGGCGGCGGTGCTGGAAGGGCTGACCAGCGGCATCGCCCTGCTTAATCCTGACGTCTACGATCAGTTGCGTTTCTGGCAAGCCGGTTCGCTGGATATTCGCAATCTACATACCTTAAAAGTGGTGCTGATCCCGGTGCTGATCGCCGGAGCAACTGCGCTATTACTGAGTCGCGCGCTGAACAGTTTGAGCCTCGGCAGTGACACCGCGACGGCGCTGGGCAGTCGCGTGGCGCGCACACAGTTGATTGGTCTGCTGGCGATTACCGTGCTTTGTGGTAGTGCGACGGCGGTAGTTGGCCCGATTGCCTTTATCGGCCTGATGATGCCGCACATGGCGCGCTGGCTGGTAGGTGCCGATCATCGCTGGTCGCTGCCCGTCACGCTACTTGCTCCCCCTGCCCTGCTGCTGTTTGCCGATATCATCGGGCGGGTGATTGTGCCCGGCGAACTGCGCGTTTCTGTGGTCAGTGCGTTTATTGGTGCACCGGTGCTGATCTTCCTCGTGCGACGTAAAACGCGAGGTGGTGCATGATTTACGTCTCTCGCCGATTACTCATCACCTGTTTGCTGCTGGTTTCCGCCTGTGTGGTTGCAGGTATCTGGGGATTACGCAGCGGTGCCGTCACGCTGGAAACCTCGCAGGTATTCGCCGCGCTGATGGGCGATGCGCCGCGCAGTATGACGATGGTGGTCACCGAATGGCGTTTACCACGCGTGCTGATGGCGCTGTTGATTGGCGCAGCACTGGGCGTCAGTGGCGCGATTTTTCAGTCGCTGATGCGTAACCCGCTCGGCAGCCCTGACGTAATGGGCTTTAACACCGGGGCGTGGAGCGGCGTGCTGGTGGCGATGGTGCTGTTTGGTCAGGACCTGACGGCTATCGCGCTGTCAGCAATGGTGGGCGGCATTGTCACTTCGCTGCTGGTCTGGCTGCTCGCCTGGCGCAACGGCATCGACACCTTTCGGTTGATTATTATCGGTATCGGCGTTCGCGCCATGCTGGTGGCCTTTAATACCTGGCTGTTGCTGAAAGCGTCTTTAGAAACGGCGCTAACAGCAGGTTTGTGGAATGCCGGATCGCTCAACGGCCTGACGTGGGCAAAAACCTCGCCTTCCGCACCCATCATTATATTGATGCTCATTGCCGCCGCCTTACTGGTACGCCGGATGCGCTTGCTGGAAATGGGCGATGATACCGCGTGTGCGCTGGGCGTCAGCGTCGAACGTTCGCGTCTGTTAATGATGCTGGTTGCAGTGGTGCTTACCGCTGCGGCAACAGCGCTTGCCGGGCCGATTTCCTTTATTGCTTTAGTCGCACCGCACATTGCCCGACGCATTAGCGGCACCGCTCGCTGGGGGCTAACCCAGGCGGCGCTATGCGGGGCGCTGTTACTGCTGGCGGCCGATCTCTGCGCCCAACAACTGTTTATGCCGTATCAACTTCCGGTTGGCGTCGTTACCGTCAGCCTCGGCGGTATTTACCTTATCGTCTTGTTAATTCAGGAGTCTCGCAAAAAATGACCGAATCAGTAGCCCGTTTGCGCGGCGAACAGTTAACCCTGGGATATGGCAAATATACCGTTGCGGAAAATCTGACTGTAGAAATACCTGATGGTCACTTCACGGCAATTATCGGGCCAAATGGCTGCGGTAAATCCACGTTACTGCGTACCTTAAGCCGCCTGATGACGCCTGCTCATGGGCATGTCTGGCTGGATGGCGAGCACATTCAACATTACGCCAGTAAAGAGGTTGCACGCCGGATTGGTCTGTTGGCGCAAAATGCTACCACGCCGGGCGATATCACCGTGCAGGAGCTGGTGGCGCGTGGACGTTATCCGCATCAACCGCTGTTTACCCGCTGGCGCAAAGAGGATGAAGAAGCGGTAACGAAAGCAATGCAGGCCACGGGAATAACTCATCTGGCAGATCAAAGCGTGGATACCCTTTCTGGCGGACAACGCCAGCGAGCGTGGATCGCGATGGTGCTGGCCCAGGAAACGGCAATTATGCTGCTCGACGAACCCACGACCTGGCTGGATATCAGTCATCAGATTGATTTGCTGGAGTTGTTAAGCGAACTGAACCGCGAAAAAGGCTATACCCTGGCGGCGGTGCTGCACGATCTTAATCAGGCCTGTCGTTACGCCAGCCATTTGATTGCATTGCGGGAAGGGAAAATTGTTGCTCAGGGAGCGCCGAAGGAGATTGTCACTGCTGAACTGATTGAGCGCATTTATGGTCTGCGCTGCATGATCATTGACGATCCAGTTGCCGGAACGCCGCTTGTGGTGCCGCTCGGACGAACGGCACCTTCAACCGCAAATAGTTAAACTAAGTGGTCTGCCATCATGGCATCCTGTTTTCTGGATGCCATCGCATAGCGCAACAGCACGCCACCACAAGCCACCATCCCGCCGATCAACGCGGAAAGGATCACAATAATCGCCTTACCCGGACCGTCTTTTTTCACTGGCAATGACGGGCTTAACTGATATTTAAACGGCGTAAAATTCACATCGTTGACATGTGCTTTTGTTAATTGCTCGACAAGATACTGCCGATTACGTAATTCACCGTTCAGTTCCGCAACGTCAGTGACCGCTTTTTCTATTTCCAGTTTGCGTTCAATACCGTCTGCACCGAGAGAAATAGAAAAATCGGGGTCATCTTTAACGGCCTGACCATTACTGTAAACGGGCTTTTTAATTCCTGCCGCGTTGGCAATGTCGAGTGAATAATTGAGGCGCTGAATGTTTGCATCAAGTTGATTTTTCGTTTTAATGCGATCCTGAGCCAGTTTTTCTTTTTCAAACTGGGTTTTGATCTCCAGTTTATTACGGACGTTTTCTAGCGACTCTTTCACCACCAACGTAGAGATATAATCGATATACCCGCTCAAAACGGTCTGCGCCTCTTCACTGGTTGGCGCGGTAAAACTTAGCGTCCAGGAGGTATACAGTGACGGTTCATCTTTTTTCTTACTGGCATTGTCATCAACCGCTTTCATTTTTTCGCTCAATGCGACAATTGCGCGATGCAAATCCAGTTCGTCGATTTTCGCCTCTTTTAATTGGTCCATCACATAAGGTGATGAACGCAGGTACTCTTCCAGCAAGCTAACCGACTGAAACTTCTTGATAAACAGGTTAAATGCTTCTGTACGATCAATTTTGATATCCAGATCCAGCACACGAAGCTTAGTGAATGATTTCTCCAACTCTTGCCACTGAACAGGTTCTGGAGGCGTGACAACCGCCGCGCTAGTCCATTTTTGCGGCAGGATGAAAGAGATCAGCAAGCCTGCGCAGGCAAACGCAAAAACGACCGCCATGACCGTTTTTTTGGCCCGCCATAAAACTGAGATTAGATTAAGTAAATCAATTTCATTATTACTGGGCGACGCCAGAGGATAATCGGGAAAATGAGCGTCACTTCCCTGTTTAATATTCAGTGATGACATGGGGTATAACCTGAAAATGAGTCCAATAGGGGGAAATCTCCACGGCGCTCACTTTACCAGTTGGTGATAATTATCCGAAGCTGAAGTTTGTAAATTCCTTCCACTGAATGCAACATTCACTCTATTTAAGAGAAATATTCATCAAACCTATAAATCAAACAAATAAAAAACCCATAATTATTTTCTGTAATTATGGGTTTATAAATAATATTAATTTACCTGTTTAGCGTTGCGCGAATAATCGGCCCAATTTTTTCAAACGTCCCTGGAGAGATAATATCCACATGCGCACAATCCTGACGATAGATATCCAGCTCCGCTATCCACGGCGACCAGGCGCGTTCGGGACTCATACCTTCCTGAAGTGTGCGTTCAGCAACAAACAGCGTCGCTTTACCGTCAAACGGTACGCTATGAGCAGTCGTCAGCAGGCGCACAGCATCAGCGTAGTTGCCTTCAATGGTGGTAAACAACTCCGTTGAAGTACTTCCCTGCTGTGCTGCCAGGAAGGCCTCGCGTTCGCGGTTAATCTCCGCCAGCACTTCCGGGTCCAGACCATTAGCTTCTTTTTCCTGCCAGTTTTGCGTTTCTGGCGGCCAGGTATCCAGCAAGCCAAGAAATGCCACCTGTTCGCCACGGGCACGCAGTCGCGCCGCAATACCCTGCGCCAGCGTACCGCCAAGGGAATACCCCAGCAGGTAATAAGGGCCATGCGGTTGTTGTTCAAGTAACGTTGCCAGATGCGCTTCGCAGACTTCATCCAGGTTTGCCGCCGTCTGCATGGGGCCATTGGGGCGCGGTGACTGAATGCCGATAATCGACCATTGTGGATCGAGATAACGCGAGAGCACGCTGAACTGCCAGGCAAAACCGGACGCAGGATGGAAACAAAACAGCGTCGGGCCATTACCTTCACGCAACGGCAGAATGGTTTCGAATCCCATACGCCGGGTGCTGTCTTCTTCAGCATCAATAATCGTTGCCAGTTTGGCGACAGTTGACGCGACCATCACTTGCCCCGGCGTCACCTGGCGGGCAACCTGCCGACTTAACTGCGCTGCCAGTTTCATTGCCAGTAGCGAATGACCGCCAAGCGCGAAGAAATCAGCATCGGCATCCTGCACGTCACACCCCAGCAACGACGAGAATGCCGCGGCGATAATCGTTTCACTGCCCGCTTTCGGCGCACGCCCTGGCGCTTGTGCCTTCAGTTCAGGCAACGGTAAGGCTTTGCGATCCAGCTTGCCGTTGGCGCTAAGTGGTAACTGTGGAAGTTGCAGCAGAACCACCGGTACCATATGTGGTGGCAATGTTTCACGAAGCTGCGCCTGCAATGCGCTGGTATCCAACGGCAGGCCCGATTGCGACACCAGATAGCCCACCAATTGACGCGCATCACCACCGGTGGCAGCCGCCTGGTTAATCACACAGGCGTGGGTAACGGCTTGTTCGACATCCGGCAGCGCCTGCATCACGCGATCGATTTCGCCCAGTTCGATACGCTGCCCGCGAATTTTTAGCTGATCATCACTGCGCCCGAGGTACTCCACCGCGCCGTTATCCAGCCAGCGGGCAACGTCTCCGGTACGGTACATCCGTTCACCTGGGGCAAAAGGATCGGCAATAAAGCGGCTGGCGGTCAGATCGGGGCGTCCGAGATAGCCCTGCGCCAGTTGAATGCCAGTGAGATAGAGATCACCCGCCACACCCGGCGGCACCGGATGCATCATCGCATCAAGAATACGCAGACCCGTATTCCATACCGGATAACCAATCGGCACACTGCTGCCGCGCACCTGTGCCAGTTCCTCGCCAAAAGCCGGATACCAGCTGACATCTACCGCCGCTTCCGTCGGGCCATATAGATTATGCAACGGCGCGCCAGTTAACTGTTGCCATTCGCGGCATAAATCAGCCGGTAAGGCCTCACCACTACAGAAAACCTGTTTCAACGTCGCGCAACTCTGGCGAGCGGTTTGCGGCGTCAGCGAGGCAACAAATGCCGCCAGCATCGACGGCACAAAGTGCGTGGTCGTTACGCCATATTCGGCAAAGAATTGCTGCATAGCGAGCGGGTCGCGGTGCGCTTCCGGTTCAGCCATCACCAGTTTTGCCCCTGCGATAAACGGCCAGAAAAACTCCCACACCGAGACATCAAAACTGCACGGCGTTTTTTGGGCAACGACATCTTCGCCTGTAAGCGGATAATGATTTTGCATCCAAAGCAGGCGGTTGACGATAGCCGTCTGCCCGACCATTACCCCTTTCGGCCTGCCGGTGGAGCCAGAGGTAAAGATGATATAAGCCGTGTGATGCGGTTGTGAAAGTTGCAGCGGCGCACTGCCCTGCGGTGTAAGCGGGGCGTTATAGCAAAGGCTTGTTAAATTGGGAACATCGCTAAAGCGCGGCAGTTGATCGTCGGTGGTAATTAACAGCGACGGACGCGCATCTTCCAGCATCATTTTCAGGCGATCGTCCGGATAGCCGGTATCCAGCGGTAGCCAGGCCGCTCCAGCTTCAACTATCGCATGGAGTGCCAGGGTCAAAAAGACCGAGCGCGGTAGTGCCACCGCCACGCTGTCCCCTGGTTTAACGCCGCGCTCACGCAGCAGATTCGCCAGCGCCACCACCTGCTCGCGCATTTCCCGATAGCTGAACAGGTAACGCGCATCTGCCAGCGCCGGAGCATCCGGTGTTTTTGCCGCTTGTTCTGCCACCAGCGCGCTAAGCGTGGTTTCTGGAATCTCAACCTGAGTGGCGTTGAGCTGCGCCAGCTGCGCATACTCACCTGGCAGCATAATATCGACATCGCCGCACAACAGCGCCGGATCCGCGGCGAACTGGGCAATCAGCATTTTCAGGCGTTCAGCATGCTGGATTAACGTTGGCTCATCGTAACGCTGTTTATTGGCGAGGATCTCAATACTCAAATCACCGTGTTCATCCGGGAACAGGGCCAGTTCAAGGTCATTAACCGGACCGGTTGCCAGGGTATGGGTTTGCGCCTGAACACCAGGAATATCCAGTTGGTAATCAAATACCTTGATATTGAGTACCGGACCAAACAGCGGTTCATCACCTGCCGCTCGCCCGCTGTCACGGACAATTTGTTCGGCATCGTAACGTTGATGACGACGCATTTTTTTCAGTTGAGCCGCCAGTCGGGTTGCCAGTTCCGGCAGCGTTTCTTGCGCCGCAATATGAATACCCAACGGCAAAACGTTGAGCACGGGTCCGGTAGCCGTCAACGCCGCCGAGCCCAGTCGACGCATAAAGATAAATCCGGCAGCGTAGTCCATGCGGTTGCACAATCGCCCCAGCCACAAAGCCGCCAGCGCAAGGGCTAAATCGGTACGCTGCACACCTGAAAGTTGCATAGCCAGCTGGCGGAATTCCCCGTCGGTAAATTCCAGTTTCAGGCGCAGAATATCTGCCGAGGCGCTGCGCCCCGGTAAAGGTGCCGGAGAAAGTGACGCGGGCGGTGGCAGTTGACGACGCTGTTCCGCCCAGAATGCCGCATCACGCTGCCAGGCTTCGCTTTCGCGGTATTGCTGGTACTCTTCCACTACATCAGCGAAAGGCGTAAACGGCGAAGCAGGCGTTGGTTCGCCACGCAGCAATGCGCAGTAAATATTGGCGATCTGGCGGGTAATGGCCGGGAAACTAAAGCCATCGACCAGCAAATGGTGATAACGCTGATACCAGTACCAGCGGTTATCTGCCACCTGAATGAGCTGATGAAAGACCAGTGGTTTACCGCTATCGACGCGCAGATCTTGCTGCAAATCGGCCTGCATTAATGCCTGCGCAGTACCGTGCGGATCAATGTTGGTTCGCAGGTCGATAATTTCTGGCAGTTCGAACGTCAGCGCATCATCGACCCACTGCCAGACTTCGCCGTTATCTTCCGTAAAACGCATCCGCAGCGTATCTGCTTGCGCTAGTCCGGCAACCACCGCGCGGGCCAGTAATGGCGAATCAACCTCTCCGGTTAACTCAACGTAATGCGCCACGCTCCAGGCGGAGGGTAATTCTGACAGTTTTTCTGCCATCCAGATGCCGGGCTGTGCGGCGACCAAAGGTAAATGCTGGCTCATTGTGCCTCCTGCAACTGGGTAAAATTCGTCGGTGTCAGAGTACGCCAGTGGGCTTCCAGCCACTGCTGGCAGGACGCCTGTGACTGCGGCTGACACACAATGTCCCAGCCTGCCGGTAAGACGCATTGTTGCGGCCACAGACTGAATTGCCCCTGCGCATTGCGCAATATGTAAAACGCTCCCTGCGGATCATCGAAGGGATTACTGAATGCCATATTCAACTCCTGTCATGGAAAAGTGGTTGCCAGAGGTCGATTAGCCCCTGCATCAAGCCACCGCGCCAACAAAGCGCATCATGTCCGCCGTCAACCTGACGCCAGAAAATGGATTCTTTTATGGGGTGTAATTGCGCATACAGCGCCTGATTGGCCCGCATGATCATCGGCTCGCGAATACCCGCTTCCAGCACAATGCGCAGACCTTCGGCGCTAACTTCACCAGCTTTTAGCTTTTCAAGTAACACGCCCTCTTGCTGCCCGCCCCGATGCGGCCACCAGTACGATCCTGACTGGCTTAATACACAGCCAAAGCGTTCAGGCCAGTGCAGTCCGGCATACAGCGCGGAAAGCCCACCAAAACTCTGCCCGGCAACCACGGTGCGATCGGCACGATCGCTAAAAGGGGCAATAGCTTTCACCAGGGGTAATAACTCTTGCTGTACTGCGAGCCAGAAATCCGCATTACACGGCAGTTCGTGGGCGCGGTGCGTGGTGTCGATAGCGTCGATCAACACATACACGGCGGGAGGAAGTTGCTGACGATGGGTCAGCGAAGTCAGCACTGGCCAGACGGGCATACTTTGCGCCCAAAATTCGCCATCGAGCAAAACTGCCAGCGGGCGTTCTTCTGCTGTTGCATCGCCGGTGGTAAAAATCCATACACGCCGTGACTTTTTCAACCGTTCACTTTTCCAGATAATTTCTTTGGCAGGTATTTCTGGCGCTTGCGGACAATCCCATCCCGGTTGCAGAGGCGCTTGCGGCATTTCGAGTGCAGAAACAGCGTGCCCTCGCCCGCCTTTCCAGCTTTGTAGGTTCAGCGGATCGGCTATCGCCTGGGGTAATAGTTTTCGCCAGCCTTCGCGCAATTCGAGGCGATCGGGGGATGGTACAGAAAAAATGTCATCGCGTTCGGTGGGAATAAAGCAGTAGCTGCCGCGCCAGTTGGCATTGAGTTGTGTCTTCCACTGCCAGACGTTAGTGCCTGCAATTCGCTGCATCGACTGGGGCTGGCTGTTCTGATGGTGATCGGTCACACCAGTGATGTAGACCCATACGCGCTTTATCGTCGAGTATTCTTCAGAACCTTGGGGATCACGCCACCAGAAAGTGACCTCAAACATTTCGTCATTCAGACGCTGCCATTCCGGGCCATGTTTCGACTGCCACCAGCTCTCACTTCCTACTTTTAACGCCGTCACACCATAACCCCATGTTTACTGTGCAATTTTTCATTGATTGCAGAAATATATTGATAATATTATTGATAACTATTTGCATTTGCAATAGCGTAATGGCGCGCCGTGGGAAGCGCGGACATTAATTAACCAACTGCACTGCGTGTCTTTCAGGATCAAAGGTTTTCGCGGTAGCGGGATGCGTCGTGTTGATGACGACCATGCCCGACAGTTGCAATTCGTGGCAAAAATGCAGGAATAAAACAATGAACAAGAAGATTCATTCCCTGGCCTTGTTGGTCAATCTGGGGATTTATGGGGTAGCGCAGGCACAAGAGCCGACCGATACTCCTGTTTCACATGACGATACTATTGTCGTTACCGCCGCCGAGCAGAACTTACAGGCGCCTGGCGTTTCGACCATCACCGCAGATGAAATCCGCAAAAACCCGGTTGCCCGCGATGTGTCGGAGATCATCCGTACCATGCCAGGCGTTAACCTGACCGGTAACTCCACCAGTGGTCAGCGTGGGAATAACCGACAGATTGATATTCGCGGTATGGGTCCGGAAAACACGCTGATTTTGATTGACGGCAAGCCGGTAAGCAGCCGTAACTCGGTGCGTCAGGGCTGGCGTGGCGAGCGCGATACCCGTGGTGATACTTCCTGGGTGCCACCTGAAATGATTGAACGTATTGAAGTTCTGCGTGGTCCGGCAGCTGCGCGTTATGGCAACGGCGCGGCGGGCGGCGTGGTTAACATCATTACCAAAAAAGGCAGCGGCGAGTGGCACGGCTCCTGGACGCATATTTCAATGCGCCAGAACATAAAGAGGAAGGTGCCACCAAACGCACTAACTTTAGCCTGACCGGTCCGCTGGGCGACGAATTCAGCTTCCGTTTGTATGGCAACCTCGACAAAACCCAGGCTGACGCGTGGGATATCAACCAGGGCCATCAGTCCGCGCGTGCCGGAACGTATGCCACGACGTTACCAGCCGGGCGCGAAGGGGTAATCAACAAAGATATTAATGGCGTGGTGCGCTGGGATTTCGCGCCATTGCAATCGCTGGAACTGGAAGCAGGTTACAGCCGCCAGGGTAACCTGTATGCGGGCGACACCCAGAATACCAACTCCGATTCCTATACCCGCTCGAAATATGGCGATGAAACCAACCGTCTGTATCGCCAGAACTACGCGCTGACCTGGAACGGTGGCTGGGATAACGGCGTGACCACCAGCAACTGGGTGCAGTACGAACACACCCGTAACTCGCGTATTCCGGAAGGTCTGGCGGGCGGTACCGAAGGGAAATTTAACGAAAAAGCGACACAGGATTTCGTCGATATCGATCTTGATGACGTGATGCTGCATAGCGAAGTTAACCTGCCGATTGATTTCCTCGTTAACCAGACGCTGACGCTGGGTACGGAGTGGAATCAGCAACGGATGAAGGACTTAAGTTCCAACACCCAGGCACTGACCGGAACGAATACCGGTGGCGCTATTGATGGCGTGAGTGCCACCGACCGTAGCCCGTATTCAAAAGCAGAAATTTTCTCGCTGTTTGCCGAAAACAACATGGAGCTGACTGACAGCACCATCGTAACGCCGGGGCTGCGTTTCGATCATCACAGCATTGTCGGCAATAACTGGAGCCCAGCGCTGAACATATCGCAAGGTTTAGGCGATGACTTCACGCTCAAAATGGGCATCGCCCGCGCCTATAAAGCGCCGAGCCTGTACCAGACTAACCCAAACTACATTCTCTACAGTAAAGGTCAGGGCTGCTATGCCAGCGCGGGCGGCTGCTATCTGCAAGGTAATGATGACCTGAAAGCGGAAACCAGTATCAACAAGGAGATTGGTCTGGAGTTCAAA
>ENA-ORNW01002059-ORNW01002059.1-human-gut-metagenome-genome-assembly--contig:-NODE-2059-length-14036-cov-2.246763_pt1 | contig 14036 bp, 8 predicted proteins | sample MGYA00242121_ERZ509034 | MGnify/ENA primary metagenome ERZ509034 (study PRJEB26280, sample SAMEA2338689) | human gut metagenome | biome: human gut; feature: human-associated habitat; material: faeces... | reverse complement strand
CAGAAGAATTCGACACACAGAAATCCTATAATTTTCAGATAATTATTCAATAATGAAAATTTTAAATTGCATCGTTTCCTTGATGTAAGAAGTAAATGTTTGTATAGTTCGATAAATCATATGATTTCATACGTAACACATGGGTTGAATGCCAGGTTGATTCAAAAGTATACTAAATATGGTTACATATCGAGCAATACAAGGGGGAGAGATTCCGGTGCTATATAAGTATCGAAAACCGGATGCAAAAGATCTGTATCGGGTACAAGGATATGTGGATGCTTTGCTGGAAAAGCAAGTCAGGAAAATGATTGGAAGGAAGACGAAAGAAATGTTATGAGAAAAACCTAATAATTATGAAAAAAATCATATCTTTCTAGCAATATTGTTCTATGTGCGGTATACTAGATGAGAAAAAAGAACGACGCTATAGGAAGCAGATACAGGAACGTATGTGTTGATTCCGTTAATGTATTTATGTTCTTTTGCTTTATGGAAATAATTGATTTGCCACAATAAAAAATATTGATTTTTTAGATAACAGGTGGGAGGATGTGCATGGACTTAAAATTAAGAGTAGCAATTTGTGATGATGAGAAATATTTTCGAGAAGAAATTAAAAGGTTAGTCGAACAATATCTTAAAGAAAAGAAGATTATATTTTGTATTGATCTTTTTACAAGTGGTTTGGAATTTTGCAGCGATGATAATAACCTGCAACAATATGACATTATATTTCTCGACATTGGAATGAAAGAAATGAATGGGATGGAAACAGCGTATGCGATACGGGAAAAAAATCAGAATGTGGACATTGTTTTTATTACTATTATGATGGATTATGCACTTGAAGGGTATCGCGTGGATGCAGTACGCTACATATTAAAGGATGATCTGGAAAGCTTGCTGCCGGAATGTATGGATACGATTCTTCAGAAAAAACAGGAAAGGGAAATGGAATTTCCGTTTGTAGGGGGAAAGAGGAAAGTTCTGTTAAAAGAGATTCTTTTTATTGAGAGTAAATCACATCAATTATGGTTTGAGAGAACCGGAGAAAATTTATATATGTATGGTCAGATTAACGACCTGGAGTTGATTTTATCGAATTATGATTTTGTAAGGACGCATCAAAGCTTTTTAGTGAATCTTGTACATATAGAGAAAATAAATAACTATTTGCTATACTTGTCAAACGGTGCTGAAATTCCCGTGACAAAACAAAGATACGCAAAAGTGAAAGAGCAGTATTTAAGTTACAAAGAAAAAATGTAGTTAAACACGAGGTATAAAATATTATGGTAGAAGAATTTTTCAAAAGTATCAGTATTGTATTTTATGAAGCACTCTGTTGTGGAATCTTCCTGAATATGTTTTTGGAACAAAGATATCCGGCCAGATGGTTGAAATCATTATCCGTTTTTTTGCTGACAGGAGTGTTTTTGTTTTGGGCATTAATTACTCAGACGGGTGGACATTATGTTTTTCGCAGTATAGGGATTATTATAAGCATTGCACTGTTTGCTGTGATATTTTATACAGGGAAATGGCTGCTCAAGATATTTCTTAGTTTTATTTTTTATGCGATTTTATTCTGTGTTGATTATTTAGGATTAATATTGGTTGATTTATTGCTGGATTCTGCTGATTTATCAAACAGTGTAATTCAAGTGATTCTAGTCCTTTTGTGTAAGACGGTTTTGTTTGTGATTGTACTGATACTGGATTATTTTTGGAAAAGAGAAAAAGAGCTGGATGTAAAGAAATCAGAATGGATTTTAATGATTAGTTTTCCAATGATGACTGTAGTAATCATGCTTGTTATGTTGCTGTCTTTTCAACAGAAGAACAATTCTTTTGGATACTTGACGGTTTCTTTTGGAATGGTAAGCATCAATCTTGTCATGTTTGTGTTATTAAAATACATATCGGCAAGAGAAAAACAATATAATCAAATGAAGATATTACAGGAGAGAAATAAAGAAAAAATGCAGGCATATTATGAATTTAGTGAGGATTATGCGCAGAAAAAACGGATGGTGCATGATTATAACAATCAGATTCATTGCATTCAGGGACTATTGAGGCAAAACAAGTACCGGGAGGCAGAGGAATATGCAGATAAATTGACAGAAATACTAATAGATGGTCGGGAAGTCATAGATGTTAATAATACAGTATTAAATGTTGTACTAAATCAAAAATATCGTCTCGCAAAAAGTAAGGATATTGCTCTGTATTTTCAGGTAAATGATTTATCCGGATTATGGATGAAGGAGCAGGATGTGGTTATTTTGTTGTCGAATTTATTGGATAATGCGATTGAGGCTTGTGAGAAATTAGATTGTAATAAGGTGATACGGCTAAAACTTGTAAAGGAAAAACAACAAATGGTACTTTCTGTCCAGAATCCAGTGGCGGTTCCCGTAGAAATTAAAAACAATGATATCCAAACGGGTAAAGGGGATAAGAAAAATCATGGGATTGGTTTGAAGAATATTCAAATGGTTTTAGATAAGTATGGTGGAATTGGGAGAATCAGATGCGATAAGGGATGGTTTTATTATACGGCAGTAATTCCCCAAACGGAAGAAATATAAATATCTGTTTACAAAAACAAGGCTGCAGAGCCTTGTTTTTTTCTTGCAAAAAAAGTAAATATGAAAAATCACAGTCAAATTTGGTTACTTTTAGTCGAATCTTGCTACTACTGTTGAATTTAAGTAGGAAATTATGGTATATGAAAGACGAGGAGAACCTGGCTATGATAGTTAAATTTGTAAAATATCTTATTGACAAAGATGTTTTGGATAAACAATACGAAGAAGATTCTATATATGGGCTGACAATTATGCTGGAAAAGATAGTAGCATATGTTGTTTTGTTTTGTATTGCCTTTATAGTAAGAAAACCAATAGATGGAATCATCTTTACTGTTTCCTTTATGGCTGTAAGGCAGACTACAGGTGGTTTTCATGCAAAAAGTTTTTTGGGATGTCTGACAGGATCAGTATTAACATTATTAATGGCATTAGAAATAATTGCTCCGTTAATAGAAAAGTATGAAATGGTAAAAGGGATTATATTTATTCTGTCAACAGTTTGTATATGGTGTTTTGCTCCCGTGAATCATCCGAATCTGGCTTTGTCAAAATGCGAACAACAGGAGTATAAAATGTGGAGCAGAAAGGTATTGGGGATGGAATTTGGAGTAATTGTAATTGCGTATTTGTTACATATGCGATGGCAACAGTACATGATGCTTGCAATTGTGTTTTGTGCTGTTTTCATATTGATAGCAAAAATAGTAAGGCAGGAGGTGAAGTGTGATGAAAAGTAAAAAAGAAAATCGTTTACTCAACTTGGCGGGAAAACTGGCAAAGGCTGAAGCTGCCAGAGCAAAGTCCGGCTGGCCGCCAGCATGTGCAGGAATTTTGCATCAGCCGAAACGTCCGACGAAAAAGTAATGCAACATGGGAAGTGACGAAACTAAAATTTGCCCATTGAATCATAGCATTGCTTAGCATGGAACAATGGGCAGAGAAGAAAATATATCAATTCGATTGATTTTATCTATAGATATAAATTGGTGTTATATTTGGAGCAATCGCAGAACATATGAGGGAGGTTTTTCATGAAGAAAACAGGAAAAGAAGGAATCCAAAAGGGCATTATCAGTGGTACATTAGCTGTGGTATTGGTACTCACTGCTGTCGTGGGAGTGGATTTTTCCACTAGGAAAGATGCAAAAGCAGGAACAGGTATGAATACGGGAACATCCCGGGCAGCCGTTACGGAAGAACTGACTGCCAAGCGGAGCAAATTTGTCAAACAGTTTGCCTTGTCTGATGGCAGTTTTACCGCTGCCACCTACTCCATGCCCATCCATTACAAAAAGAACGGAAGATGGAAAGAAATCAACACCACTCTGGTGAAATCGGGAAAAACCAAATATAAAACAAAAGCGACGGATTTATCCATCAAAGTCTCGAAAAAAGCAAATAAAAAATCCGTTGTATCTCTGAAGCGGGGAAAAACCAGCTTATCCATCGCCTTAAAAGGCAAAAAACTCAAACAATCAAAAGCAAAGATCAGCAATCCAAAGAAGACGACATACACCGATGTTCTGAACCAGAACAAAGTAACATATAAAAAAGTTCTGAAGAATACAAATGTCTCTTATGACATTTTTCCGGAAAAAGTGCAGGAGATTGTTACGGTTTCCAAGAAACAGAAGAATAAATCCTTTTCTTTCAAACTAAATACAAAATTAAAAGTTAAGGTAAAGGGTAAAAAAGTCTATTTCAAGACGAAAAAAGGAAAAACCCAATTTACCCGGATGAGCACCAAGATTACCGATGCAAATGGCGTATCGACAACCAATGTAAAACTTTTCTATAACAAAAAGACAAAAACATTGAAAGTGACACCAAATAAAAAGTGGTGGAACAGCAAAAAAAGAAAATTCCCGGTGGAAATCCGGACAACCTATCTTACCGATAAACACCGCAGAGATGTAAAGGTGGGGGCTGCTTATGCCGGCGCACCAAACAGTAACTTCGGCTATGACAAATCCCTGCTTTTGCAGGCGAATAAATGTGTGGCATTTACCAAGATGAGTACCCTTTCCGAACTGAAAAACCAAGATGTGCAGATTCGGGATGCAGCATTACATATCAAAAATGAAAAGACAATCAAATTAGGGGCTGGAAAGACCTTTGACATCGGTGTCCACAAAGTGACACAGAACTGGAACGTCAATAAACTGACCTATAACAACCGTCCGGCTTATGAAGCGGGTGCCTCAGCAACCGTGGGAATCCAGAAGGCAGGGAAATACCAGTGCGATGTAACGGACATTGTAAGGGCATGGTATGCGGGAGAAGCCAACTACGGTGTGGCATTAGTGGCGGACAATTCCAACCGCTCTTACCAGGCAAAAATAGACCGGAATCCATACTTTACCGTGCATTATGAGGTGGTGGGATTTGACGGTGCTGTGGAATTAAAGGAAAACGCACCGGTTACCCGGTCAGTAATAAAAGCCGGACAGGAGAATTACTATTACTTTGACACCAAGCCGGGCATTGCATATGACATTTACACCGATTCCTCCATTGACACACAGGCAACCATGTACGACACAACTAAAAATCAGGTTGCCTATGACGACAATTCCGGACTGGATAACAACTTCCTCTTTACCGGAGCCTATAACGGACGGAAATATCTGAAAGTCAGCGTCAAAAACAAAGGAACCGGGGATTACACCCTTACCCTGAAAAAGCGTTTTGCAATTCCGGAACCAATGGGAATCAAAGGACAGGATAAGTATACCATCACCTGGAATGCGGTAGAGAACGCCAAAGAATATCTCATCTGCGTTTATGACGGAGGAAAGAAAATCAGCGATGCCGTTGTGACGGGAACATCCTATGATTATATCTATAACAATGAAACCGCTGGAAAGACACTGGGATTCACCGTGACGGCAAGGGAAAATGCTTCCCTGGCCGGTGAAGCATCCCGGATGGTCTATAACACAGACAGCCGGTCGGAGTGGGTATATACGACACCAATGCAGGAAACCAGAAAAAATGCTTCTGCCGTTGCTTTGGATGGGAAAATCTATGTACTCGGCGGTGAAAATGCCACAGGTTCCCTGAAAACCTTTGCGGTATATGATACGGAAAAGAAAACATGGGAAAGTCTGCCGGAGTATCCCGGTACCGAAAGCGGAATCTGCCGGGCAGCCGTGTTTGCGTACAATAACGAAATCTATGTCATCGGCGGTCAGACCGATACGGGAGTGACGGCAAAACTTCTCAAATCTGTGTATGCTTATAACACAGAGACCAGACAATGGCAGAAAAAGGCAGACCTGGCAGAGGGAAGAACCGATCTGGCATATGCATGTAGCAAAGACAAACTCTATGTATGGTCAAAGGCAGGTACCACGGATCAAGCAGAAATTTATGACATCAAAACCGATACCTGGGAGACGGCAGTTCTGCCGGACACCAGTGCGATCATTGCTGCAGCAAGTGTGGATAACCGTGTGTTTGTGTTAAAAGAGGACGGAGAGAAGATGTTCTGGCAGGAGTATCTCCCGGAGGACAATCTCTTTGAGGACGCCGGAACCGTGTGTCCGTTTGCTGCTTCGGATATCTATGGTACTCCTGTAGTAATCAGCGGAAAAATCTATATGGCAAAAACAGAGGAGACAAAAGAAGTTCTGGTGTATGATGCTTACTCTGATGAGTGGAGCAGGATTTCGGATATGAACTTGACCAAGAAGGATTCCATGCTGGCAGCTTCCGGCAATGACATTTACAGCATTGGCGGAGAGTTGGCTGGCTTTGGTGTTCTGGATAACGTAGAGCAGTATACGGTAAAAGTGCAGACCATCACAAAGCAGATGGCAGTGAATCAGGGAGAATCCTACGAATTACAGGTGAATGCCGGGAACTTAAAAAAGGGACAGGCAAAGATCGTCACGGTAAACGTCAACCCGGAGGAAATGGAAATCCAGAATGCATCCTCTTTTGAAACAGAGGATGCGCTGAAAGAAGGGGCAGACGGCGTCACCTTATTAAAATACCAGCCGAAAAAAGGCGTAATCGTGCTGAAACTGACCGGAAGTCTGGAGCGGGGAGAATCCTATGAGACTTACCAGTCCATCCCGGTGGAAGCAAAGATAACCGGGAAAACAACGGTAGAAATTACCTTGACAGAAGAAGGAAAGTAATAATGAGGGGATTCGTTCGTTAGGAAAAACATAACGGGCGGGTCCTGTTTGTCGTGCAGGAAAGATACAGAATCCGGAATGGGGGTATATTCATTGAGGAAACCAAAAAGAAAAGAAATCGGAATTGCAGCAGCCGTAGTGCTTGTCTTATGTTTGCTTGCGGGAACCAGCATAATCATAAGGAATCATCAAAATCAAAGGAAACCGGACGAAAAGAAAGAGGAAGTCTATCAATCCCTTTCGGCGACGGACCGTGAAACTGCTGATCTGTATGCGGAACTTTATGAAACGGACCGGGAACAGGTCGCAAAGATACAGGCGGAAACAAAGGACTGGGAGCAGACCGGCAGGAAATTGGAACAGGATTTTTTCACCATCCCGGAAAATACCAAGTACCAGATGGAACAGGAAGGTTACAGTCTGGATGATCTGGAACAGGCAGAGAAACTGTCCGTAAAAACCGGACGAAAAGCCATCGAGTTAGCAAAGGAAAAGGGAAAAATATCCGAAAACAGGCAATGGTCTGATGTGGTGAAGGATAGTGAGATTCTCAGCACGGAAGAACAGTTGGGATTGTCAAAGGAGCAGAGACAGCAGTTAAAATACAAATCCCTCAGTAAAGAGGAACGGATAGAAGTGGCGGTTCTGTTATTGAATGAGACTTGTACCTTTGAGGAAGTGTTGGTGCAGTTGGAAGCAGGGAAAACGGTGGAGGAACTGAAGGGACAGGAATCCGAATAAAACAGAAACCGAGAAAAGGAGTGGATATCTATGGGAAAGATCAAAAAGATGATAACAGGAGCGGCAGTAACTACATTTCTGTGTGGAATGGTGGTGTTTGTCAGTAGCAACACCTGTCTGGCGGCGGGGGAATCCTATAACACGGCAAACGAAGCCGCCTACGGGGATACCTTCCGGAGTGTCTATGAAAACAGGCTTGCCGTTTCCCCGTTAGAAGCTGAGAAAATTGATGGAGTGGATACCGCTACCGGACATCTGATGCTTTCCCGTAATGATCTGTCATTGGATGGAACAGGCGGCATGGACTTTGAACTGAACCGCTACTATGACAGCAACGAAGCCAACTTAGGTCATGCCACGGTGGAATATATTGAACAGTTAGAGGTAGATACCCTCTGGGTTTACTACACAGCGTCAGACGGTTCCCGTAGGCGCATTGTAGTGAACGCTGCCATCTGGAAAAACCATAAGAATGCCTTGAAAAACCTGTTAGTGAAATACGAAAAGGGCGAAGGCTGGAAAGGGGTATCCGCTAATGGTGAAAAGCACTATGAAAATGATACCCAGCGAACCAAGATCGTCAGCAATGAGGGATACAACGTCTATGGACTGGCAAGCGGCTGGCGGTATGATTTCCCGTGGATTGAGACTGTCACATTGACTGAGGATGAAGGCTGGGGAAAGATTCCGACCTACCTTCACTATGGCAGTGCCGGGGTCATTAACATTGAAACCCAAGCGGATGATGCCGCAAAGTCCTATTCCATCAAAGGACTGGAAGGCTATGATTATGATGATATCAAACTGGAGGACTGGGACAAGACCGTAGACGGCATTGCCTGCAAATACCTTCTCCGTGATAAAACCGGACTCCGTACTTATTTCAATGAAGACGGTGTCATTGTGTTGCAGAAAGACGCCCATGACAACACGATTACCTTTGCCTATACCGATGGCATTTATTTCAGTAAGATCACCGATTCGGTAGGACGGGAGATCGTATTCCGCTACAGCGGCGAGGGTGACGAAAAGGCAGTTGCCTCCGTCACCGTTCAGGGAAAAAACGTTGCCGGAGGTGTGTCTTCTAAGACCATCACTTATGAGACCGAGGAAAAATCCTATACCCCTCATCATGGGGACCGGTTAAATGGTGTGATACTGACCAGTGCAACCGTAGACGGCAGTAAAGAAAAGTATTCCTATAAGACCGTAGAGCGGCTGGTCAACACTTCCGGTGCCGGAGTAGCGTCACAGCGTGTTTCCACCAATCAGAGTTATCTGCTGACCAAAGTAACCGCAGACGGAAGCGAACAGCACTATGAATACCGTGCCTGCTCCCAGCGGGGAGAAAAGGAATCCGGAACCGACCAGAAACGGGATGTGGTAACGGAGCAGTTCTATGTCACCAGGGAGTATGAGAAGGACACGAAAACTGGGAAAAAATCAAATGGAATCAAATATGATTATTTCCAGAAAAAAGGAAGCGATGCCCTACGTTCTTATGCGGATTTCAGGGAGAAGGAAAAGGAAGAAAACGGCGGCGATGGCATCAGCTATGAAGTATGGCAGTATGGGAACAGTGGGTTGAAAACCGTGACGGTCGTCAGTCACTTTAATCCCAACAAATATAAAACCAGCGGAAAGTATTACGATTATAAGTATAAGAAATCAAAAATCAATGCTAACACTTTAAAACTGAAAAGCAATACGAAAAAGAATGTCACATTATACATATATAATGAAAATAAGTTGCTGACCGATGAGGTCAGTTATGGAAAAGAAAAGGAAGAAACTCTTTACAGTTATGATAACAGCGGGAAGGGTTCCCTTGTGGTGCTGAAAACAGACAAGTCCTATGGGAAAAAAGGAGAGAAAGCAGTCACCACAAAAGAAGGCTATACTTATGACCGTTACCGGAATGTTTTGACCGCCAAATCTTCCAAAGCCTATCTGGCAAAAAATAAAGGGAAGGAGCATTTATACACTACAAGCTACACCTATCAGACAGTGCAGGGATACCCTGCTGGGGATGAACCCTTTGTGTGCCCGCTTGTAACAGAGGAATCCTATGCCTCTGCAGCGACAAAAAACAAACTGGTGAGTACACTATCATCCAATGGGGTTGACTATGCCAGCATTTCTGAACAGAGAAGTGTAAACGGCGGGGCATACCAGACCATTTCCAAGACGGATTTCCAGTATGACGAGCAGGGAAATGAAATCCAGGGGAAAGTCTACCCTTCCTACAGTACGGATGGGGAAAAGGAAGTCATACAGAACGATTATACCTATAATAGCCTGGGACAGCAGACCAAGAAGAACGTTACAATTACCTCCGCTAAATGTCCACAGGACAACCGTACCTACACGGAAGAAGAAGTGACCTACGATTCTTTCGGTAATGAGTTATCTTATATCGATGAGAATGGTCTAGTATCCCAAACCAGCTATGATCCGGAGTCAGGAGAGGAAACCGAAACCATCCATGCGGTGGGAACAGAGTATGAATCCAAAGATAAGGAGTATGTTTCCACAGATGGATTAAAAACCATGACGGTGGACAACTATGGGCGTGTATCCATCGACATCCAGGATGCCTTTGGCAATACCATCATTAGCAAGGATGAAGCAGCAGGCACCTGGACGGAAAGTACCTATGACTATGGGGATGAAGATGACGATAGCAGTAACTCTGATGACAGCGAGGAAGACGAGGATGCTGGAGATGTGGAAATAGAAGAAACTGCCCGTTTAGTGGAAGAAAAGACATATCCCTTTACTCCGGATGAGAAGAAATTCATTATCAATGAAAATGGGGAAACGGTGGCTAACTTTTACATGACCGGAAAAGGGAAGGACATCCTGAGCGGTACGAAGTATTTCTATGATAATCTGGGCAATGAGATCGGAACAGCAGCGTTTAGCAACGGGGAACTGGATGCTGCCCACTGTACTTCCTGGAGTTTTAGTAAAAGCGAGACGGAAGTAACCGGAGAAGACGATGATGCGCAGACGATTTCTACCAGCTACAGCAAAGAATTAAATCCATCGTCTTATCAGTCAGATGTGGATACCGAAGATTATTACGACCAGTTCAATGATGCCGTATTAAGCGAGACGACTACAGAGAATGTAACCGATGCGGAGGGGAATGCCCTGTCGCATAAAACCACTACCATCCGGGGAAAGAACCGATCCGAATCCACCACGACTTATGAAACGGACGACTTTGGCAGAACCACAAAAGAGGATACCGTCACCAAGAACTATCAGGATGGCAGGTGGCTTCCTGCCTATGAAACCCAGACTCTCTCCACCTATGATGAGAACGGCAACGTGAGCCAGACGGAGGCAAAGAGCCGGAAAGAAGGGGAGACAGAATGGGAAACCCAGACGGTTAAAACGGATTATGATGAGCAGGGACAGGTTACAAAGGAATACACTCCAAGAGGGACAAAAGAGGATGTTGCCACCAAGTATGAATACGACATCCTCGGACGAATGATTCAGTCCGAGATTCCACAGGAGAAAAAGGATGGAAGTATCAGTTACCAGACCACCAAAACCGAGTACGACAATACGGGAAATGTGACGGAACAGGAAGAACAAATCGATAGTGACAGGACAGCAAGAACCGAGTATACTTATGATAAACAGGGAAACCTTGTCATGGTCAAGAGTTGCCTGGATGCAGATAAAGCACAGTATGTCCAGTATGTCTATGATGTGCAGGGGAACAAAGTGCGTCAGTTTACCGGAATGACCAGTCCGCTGACGATTACGGTATCGGAAGTGACGGAAGCAGAAGACAATGCGGATACTTTTTCTTACGCTGGGAAGAACTATCAGTTAGAGGTCAGCGGAAAGAAAAAGGCAGATAGTATTGCTGAGACAAAGTACGAATACGATGGGAAAAACCAGTTAATTTCCTATACCGATCCGGAGGGCAGGACGGAGACCTATACTTATGATGTCAACAGTAACCTGACCAAAACAGTAGATAAAAACGGAAACACACAGAAAAGCACCTATGATTACCAGAACCGTCTGACGGAGATGGTGGCAAAAGAGAAAAAGACGGGGAAAGAAACCACTCATACCTATACCTATAATGCCTATGGGAATGTGGCAACACAGGACAACACTACTTTTACCTATGATGATGTGTCCGGGCAGGTGACAAAAGAGACAACCAAGCTGACTAAGAATCAGGATATAGTCAAGAATTACACCTATGATAGTGCGGGGAATAAGTCTGCCTTTGCAGTCAAAGTGGGAGAGGATACCAAACTTTCCTTGCAGTATACCTATGATGGGGAGTCGAAACTGACCTCTGTCACCGATGAAAAAGGGAGCAAGATAGTAGGATACGGCTATGATACCGATGGAAATCTTGCAAAAAGAACGGTGGATGGAAATGGTATGACAACTAACTATGTCTATGATTACCAGAACCATCTGACATCTCTAAAGAATCAGACAAAGAGTGCCGGGGTGATTTCCGAATACACTTCGGAATACTTAACGAATGGACAGAAATCTAAAGAGACAGCGGATACGATGGATGAGGATGGAAAGAAGTCGAAAAAGACATCTACCTACGTCTATGACCTACTAGGACGTATTACAAAAGAAACAAAAACGGGCAGCGAGGATATTTCCTATACCTACGACAGTAACAATAACCGGAAAGAGACGACGGTTGGCAATAAGGTAACTGCCTATAAATACAATAAGAACGATGAACTGCTCCGCACGGATACCCTGAATACTGATACGGAGGAAGATGCCGTTGTCATCTACAAAAACGACAAGAACGGAAATCAGCTTGCCACAGTCAACCGCTATGAAATCTCAAGTGATAAAAAGGACAGCACCTATGTGGATATCGACGTGACTTTGGGGGATAACCGCCTGAATGAGAACGTGGTAAATCATTATAATGCCCTGAATCAGCTAACCCAGACGCTGACAAAGAACTATAAGGTCAGCTTTACTTATGATGCTGAAGGGATTCGGACCAGTAAGACCGTGAATGGAGAGAAGACAGTCTTTGTCTGGGACGGGGATCAGTTGGTGATGGAGCTTTCCGAGGGTGGGAAGGTGCAGAAACGGTATATCCGTGGAAACGACCTTGTTTATTCGGATAAGGGAACGGACACCGAGAAACAGTATTATGTCACCGATCCGCATGGAAATGTAGTGCAGCTTATGGATGAAAGCGGAAAAGTTACAAAAACCTATGAGTATGATTCGTTTGGAAATGAAGTGAATCCGGACAGTAAGGATGAGAATCCGTTCCGTTATTGCGGGGAGTATTATGATAAGGAGACGGAGGAGATCTACCTTAGGGCGAGGTATTATCAGCCAAATGTGGGAAGGTTTTTGACGAGGGATACTTATACCGGGGAGGAAGATGAACCGGAAAGCCTGCATTTGTATACTTATTGTTATAACAATCCTGTGTACTATATGGATGTTACAGGAAATAAACCTATTCAACCAAAGCCATTACCAACACCTAAACCAACTATAAAACCAACATATGCACCTAAACCACAACCTGGACCTGCACCAACTTCAAAACCCAAGAAAAAAACAAAAAAATCAAAAGCAACAAAAATTATAGTAAAATACAGAAAAGAAATAAAAGCGGCAGGGAAAAAATATTCTGTAGATCCGGTTATAGTCGGAGGTTGTATATATGCAGAACAAAAAAGGAATGTAAATTTTGTTGATACGTTAACTGATTGGGTTGGATTCTATGGCGTGTTAGACACATCTATAGGAATAGGTCAGGTTAAGGTGTCTACGGCAATAATGCTTGAAGATAAAGGATATGTATCTAAGACAAAAAAAACAGATGGTGGTTGGAAAATACCATTAGTTGGTTTTGTGCATGGAACTAGAACAATGGCTGTTGCAAAACGATTAGAAAATAACAAATGTAATATAACATACGTAGCAGCATATTTGAAATATTGGATAGATGATTGGAAACCTGTATATCCTAAAATTGGGAAAAAACCAGCCATTCTCGGTACATTATATAATTTAGGTGACAATGCTAAAGATGCAAATCCAAATCCTAAACCGAATGAATTTGGCAAGTATGTTAAGAAGAAATATAAATATGTGAAAAAAAAGCTAAAGTAGAGGAGAGAAAAAATGAAAAAGTGGAAAATGCTCGCAATTTTTGAATATTTTGTTCCCTTGATTTTCTTTGTGTTAACTAAATTATTTACAAGATGGGGACATGACATAGAAAATTGTATTTTTGCTTTTTTTGTTGGTCTTTTAATACAATGTTTAATAGGTATTTGTGGGTTAATAGGAATTCGGAAAGAAGTAACTATGTATAGAGAACGTATACTTTTCAGTGTTAGTGTAGTCCCCCTATTTTTTATAATTGTAATGTTTTTCGTAAGTAGGTGTTATTGGTAAAAATAGGTGAGACCATTTGTTTTGGCATAGCTGTGACTTGGGAGGATAACCACTTAAATGATAAGGTGCTTAAACAATTCTTAGTGTACGGATTCATGATGCCACT
>ENA-ORNW01002053-ORNW01002053.1-human-gut-metagenome-genome-assembly--contig:-NODE-2053-length-14085-cov-2.409408_pt1 | contig 14085 bp, 9 predicted proteins | sample MGYA00242121_ERZ509034 | MGnify/ENA primary metagenome ERZ509034 (study PRJEB26280, sample SAMEA2338689) | human gut metagenome | biome: human gut; feature: human-associated habitat; material: faeces... | reverse complement strand
ATCGTCTTCGCCAGCGGTGTGACCCTCGACCGCGTGGCTTTCCATGCGGAAATGATGACGCTCCTCGCGCTCCTCGCACTCTGGTGGCAGACCGTAGGCATGAAGGCCATGCGGATCTTGGGGATCGTGATGACTGCTGTCGCTCTGACGCTCTATGCACCAGCCCTGGCCATGTGCTGCCAGCAGGTGGACAACTATCGCTATGCCGTGGCACAGATGAAGCAGCCTGGCGTAAGCATCATACAGACGCGCGACGTGAGACCGGGCAACACCCTGGAGCGTATCGCCTACGAACGCTATGTCATGCCCTTTGCCGACTACGGTTTTTTCAGCTGCTACATGGGGTTTGACGCAGAGGATAGCAATATGCGCTGTGCGGCCAGTCTCTACGGCAAGTCGCGTCTGTGGTTTCTACCCGAAGATATAGTCCTCAAGATGAAGAACAACAGCCTCAGTAGCAACAAGTTTACCACAGATGAGGGCAACCGTCTGTATGCGATACGAATCGGCAAGGAGCAGAAGGTGAAGGGCGTGGAGTTTCTCCTCAAGCCCGAAGACCCTGCCAGCCTCCACTTCTGGCAGCGTCCCGTAGCCTACAAGGGAGATAGCTACGCCCTCGACGACTTCCATTGGGAAGTCCTACAAGTGGCGGGACGCCATTATCTGGTCTTCACACGCCCCGTTACTGCCATCAGCAGGCGCATTGACCATATCGCTATCCATTAGGTGTATGGAAAGGCGTGGATACGAGTTGTGAAACTCTGTAATTGTAAAATCTATTCATTGAATATTCATAAAATAGGCACGAGACCACATACAGAGACGGTTTTCCTAAAAAACCGCCTAAAAAGCAAGTTAAGTGCATCGGCCAATGAAGTTAAGTTCATCAGCCTACGAAGTTAACTTCATCGGCCAACGAAGTTAACTTCATCGGGCATTGAAGTTAACTTCCCCCAAAAGGCCCCTATATAACCTACTTTTACCTCTCGGAAGCCTTACCAGTCAGATCATAGTTGATGAGCATAGATAAAGAAAAACGTCAAAAGTTTTTCAACCTTTGACGTTCTCTTGTGATTCCGGCGGGATTCAAACCCACAACCTTCTGATCCGTAGTCAGATGCTCTATTCAGTTGAGCTACGGAACCAATCCTTTTCCTTCATTTCTGAATTGCGAGTGCAAAGGTACTATGTTTCTGCGAAACCACCAAATTTTTCCGCTACTTTTTCTTCAAAAACTGCATGATAGCTGTTTTTCGAGGCTAAAAAGGGGAGAATATGGGCCCAACGGCCACTTTTCGGCAGGAAAATGAGGAGGAGAGAGGGATTAGACAAGGAGGATGATGAAGAAGGCTGTGACGAGCCCCAAGAAGAAACCGGCAAGGACTTGCGCGAGGGTATGCTGGCGCAGGATCATACGGCTGGTAGCCACTATGCCCGCAAGAAGGATCATCACGCAAAGCCACCAGACGGGATTGAAATTGAAGATAAGGGAAAAGGCGAGCAGTCCTCCCGTCACGCCGCCAATGGCTGCCGTATGGGAAGAGACGCCCCAACCAATATTGATGAGTGCACAGATGATCTGGATGGCAAGGGCAGCGACGACGATGCTATTGATGACATGGGGCACATGGGCGACCAGCATCAGATAATAGCAGAGAAAATAGCAAAGGATCGAGATGACATAGGGGACGACCCGTCGCTCCTTATGGCCAAACTGGATGGGCGACCATCCAGTATACTGACGATAGGCATGGAGCAGAAGGGTGGGGAAGAGGACGGTACTGAGATAGACGATGAGGAGCATCGTTGATACCCCCTCGACAGCATCGACAAATAGCTGAACGTGAACAACGCTATCAGCCCCACAACAGGCAGATAATAGGGGGTGAAAAGCAAGCTCACCACCCTTGCGGCCAACAAAATATTCTTCTCGTTCATTCTTTTCTCAATCTTGCGACAGGCAACCCGAGTTGTTCGCGATACTTGGCGACAGTACGGCGGGCTATCGGCATTCCTTTGGCTCCCATGGCTTTGGCCAAGGCGTCGTCGGAGAGTGGTTTGTGCTTGTCCTCCTGATCTATGAGCGCCTTGAGCGCCATTTTGATGTTGCGGGTGGAGAGTTCTTCTCCGCTATCGGTCGTGTAGCCTTCGGTAAAGAAGAAGCGCAACGGGAACGTGCCCCAGCGCGTCTGGGCATACTTGATGTTGCTCACACGACTGATGGTGGAGATATCCAGCCCTGTGCGATCGGCGACATCCTTGAGTGTCATCGGTCGCAAATCGGCCTCATCGCCATCGACAAAGAAGCGGTGCTGGATGGCAATGATGGCCTTCATAGTCACAAAGAGCGTATGGCGACGCTGCTTGACAGCCTCGATATATCCTTGCGCGCGTTCCACTTTTTCGCGCGCATAGAGCAGGGCTTCCTTTTCCCTGCGGTTCATTGAGGCCTTGTTGTCCTTGTAAGCACGGGCCATCTCCTCATACTGGGCCGAGACGCGCAGCTCGGGGAGGTTGCCGTGGTTGAGGGCGAAGGTCACCGTGCCGTCGTCATTGCTATCGACCAGGAAATCGGGAGTCACCTGATTGGTGCTGCGCCCCATCGTCTCTCCCATCGAAGATCCTGGTTTCGGATTGAGCTTGCGCACCTCTCGCTGAAGGGCCGCTATTTGGGGGGCAGAAAGCTTCAACTGCTGCTGCAGCTTGTCCCACCGCTTCTTGGAGAAGGCGTCCCAGTCATCCTGTATGATGGTATAGAGGAGGTTATAGAACTGTGCCAGGGCCTTTTTCTCCTCGGTATTGACGGGACGGAGAGCACGTTGCTTGCGATGCACTTGGAGCAAAAGGCACTCCTGAAGGCTACGCGCGCCAATACCAGGTGGATCGAAATCCTGCAAGACCAGCAACATCTGCTCCACCTCTTTTTCCTCCACGTCCAGACCTTGGTAGATAGACAACTTGTCGGCAATGCTGTCGAGGGAGATACGGAGCAGGCCGTCATCATCCAAACTGCCGATCAGATATTCCAATATCTCCTGCTGCCGACTCGTCAGTTCGCGCTCACCCATCTGCTCCATGAGTTTGTCCACAAAAGAGACAGGGTCGCCATAGACCATACCTTCATAGTCGGCCGTATCGGTAGGCTGCGAACGGGGATCATAGACGGGCAGGTCATTGTCCTCGCCTCCTATTCGCTCCAGGGCCGAGTCAAGGGCGTCCTGTCTTTCCTCCCGCTCCTGCTGCTCTTCGAAGGATTCAGCAGAATCGGTAGAGGCAGAAGAGTTGTCTTCCTCGTGCTCGCGACCCACCTCAAGGGCAGGATTGTCATAGATTTCCGCGCTGACGTTCTCCTCCAATTCCGTCAACGGCATCTCCAGCAAACGCACCTGCAACATCTGTTGCTGCGTGAGCCTGTGGCCTTGCACCTGGACCGCCGCCTGCGTCGTAGTCTGTTTGAGTTCCTGAGCCATGATCTATTTGTTCGTATGATGACGGGTGCAAAAGTACAAAATTCCAACGGCAACGGCAAAATTTCTGCCCATTAACTGCTGAATAGGGCGACTCCTAAGAATGGTTTTTGATCCATACCTCTAATCTACACCTATTTACGAGACTCGTGCCAGACCCGGCTGGCTTCTCAGCGACACAAGCGACGACAAAAACATGCCGCTTTTTTGCTTTGGCAAGGCAGAAATAAACGCTCACAGAAAAGAAAGCTGCCTTTTGCTTGGTTGTATGCGACAAAAAGCGTAACTTAGCAGACTGAAAAAGAAAAGAAACTGTTTAGACAAATCAGATATGTGCCATTCAGCATTGCAAGAACGATACGTCAACTTCTATACCGACTTCGCTTTCAAAAAGCTATTCGGGACAGAAGCCAACAAAGACCTGCTCATCAGCTTCCTCAACTCGCTGTTTGACGGGACCGAGGTCATCAAAACCCTCAACTACCTCAACGTGGAGCACCTCGGTCACAACGCCGCAGAAAGGAAGGCCGTCTTCGACGTGTATTGCGAGAACGAAAAGGGAGAAAAATTCCTGATAGAGATGCAGAAGGCCGAACAAGAATACTTTAAGGATAGAAGCATATTCTACAGCACCTTCCCCATTCAGGAGCAGGCGCCACAAGGACGATGGAACTTCAAGCTCAACAAGGTCTATACCATCGGCATACTCAACTTCTGTATAGACGAGGGAAACGCGGACTACATGCGTCGGGAGGTGAAGCTCATGGACACCCACACGAAGGAGGTGTTCTACGACAAGCTCACTTATATCTACCTCGAAATGCCTAAATTCAGAAAGACAGAGCAGGAGCTCGTCACCGACTTCGACAAGTGGCTCTATGCTATCAAGAACCTCGCCACCCTCATGGAGCGACCCGCCGCACTACAAGACGCGATCTTTCAGCGTTTCTTTGAGCAGGCGGAGATTGCTAAGTTCAATAGCAACGACCTGCGAAGCTACCGGGAAAGCCAAAAGGACTTTTGGGACATGTGTGCCGTCACAGAGACTGCAGAGAAAAAAGGACGCGCTGAAGGACTGGCAGAAGGAATGGAAAAAGGACGCGCTGAAGGCAAAGCTGAACTTATCAAGACCATGCACGCCAACGGTATGACAACGGAAGCAATCGCAGCAGCCATTGGTTTCGACCTTGCAGAGGTGGAAAAAAAACTGAATCATCAAGCTCTTTCGTAAATCATCATGAAGGGAATCTATACGATCTTGCTCTTGCTTCTGAGCAATGTTTTTATGACGCTCGCCTGGTATGGTCACCTACGACTTCAGGAGACTGGGGTGAGCAAGTACTGGCCCCTGATAGGCGTGATCGCCTTCTCGTGGGGTATTGCTTTCTTTGAATACTGCTGCCAGGTGCCCGCCAACCGCATCGGCTTCGAGGGCACAGGAGGCCCGTTCTCGCTCATCCAGCTCAAAGTGATCCAGGAGGTGGTGTCGCTTGTCGTCTTTACCGTCATCGCCAACCTGCTCTTCCAAGGCCAGCATTTGCAATGGAACCATCTCGCAGCCTTCGTCTGCTTGATAGCCGCGGTCTATTTCGTCTTTATGAAATAAGCCCTAATAGCCATCCTCGTTCCAGGACGAAGAATAGGGAGCAAGCACAGCATTGCCTGCACTTGCTCCCTATCTTTCTATCTATGTACCAATCAAATGCCTGGTCATCCACGAGGACTATGTCAGTCTGCAACTGGACGAATAGACAGGCCAAGAAAACGTGTTCTGTCCGTATGGTCTAAAGACCTGGCGAACAGGGCAGGCGATAGCCAAAGCCGCTAAAGCAAAAAGTTATCCTGTTCTTTCTTCGCCAAAGCACAATCGCTTCTCAAAGACGGCGCCAACGAGCTGCACGAGGACTTGCTCTCAAGGACTTATGGCAACCGACCTTTTCCAAGAATCTAATAGTTCAACATTTTTTGCGACTGCAAAATTACAACATTTCCAATTAGCACCATCTACCCCCCCCATACAATTATCCACATTTAACAATGGCACATATTCTCTTAGAAGCACATCGCTAAAACATGCCTTCATATTAAAAAACGTAAAATGTAAGGCTTTCCGCTATTTTTAGGGTAAATTTGCACATTCAAAGAAATTGTACTCTTAGGCAATGAGTCTGACAAGTATCATAAGCAAGCTATACTTCCGACCGCGTTGGAAAGAGCTGGAACATTATAAACAAGGTGGCGCGGCCCTTCAGAACGAGGTGTTGCGCTACCTCATCAGCCGTGGCAAGGAGACGGAGTACGGCCAGTCACACTATTTCCCGATGATGAAGGGTTATGAGGACTTTGCCAAATTCATACCCGTCAACACCTACGAGGAACTAAAGGGCGACATCGACCGGATGCGCCACGGCGAGAAGAACATCCTGTGGCCAGGCGAGGTGAAATGGTATGCTAAGTCGTCGGGGACAACCAACGACAAAAGCAAATTTATCCCCGTGACGCCGGAGGGTCTGAAGAACCTCCACTACCAGGGCGGAGGCGACGTCGTGGCCCTCTACCTGCGCAACCATCCCGAAAGCCACATCTTCGAAGGACGCTCGCTGATACTCGGCGGCAGCCATTCGCCCAACTACGACCTGCCCAACTCGCTGGTCGGCGACCTGAGCGCCATCCTCATCGAAAACATCAACCCGCTGGTCAACTTCATCCGCGTGCCCAAGAAGGAGACGGCGCTCATCAGCAACTTTGAGCTGAAGCGCGACCGCATCGCCCGCGAGACAATGAACAAGAACGTCACCAACATCTCGGGTGTGCCGTCGTGGATGCTGAGCGTCCTCGTGCGCGTCCTGGAGTTGAGCGGCAAGGAACATCTGGAGGAGGTGTGGCCCAACCTCGAAGTCTTCTTCCATGGCGGCATAGCCTTCACCCCCTATCGTTCACAATACGAGCGCATCATCACCAAACCGGGGATGCACTACATGGAGACCTACAACGCCAGCGAGGGATTCTTCGGCATACAGGACGACCCGACAGACGCCTCGATGCTGCTGATGCTCGACTATGGCGTCTTCTACGAATTTCTGCCCATGGACGAGTTGGGCAGCGAACGTCCCAACATCGTGCCACTCGAAGGCGTGGAACTGGGCCGCAACTATGCGATGCTCATCTCCACGAGTTGCGGACTGTGGCGCTACGAGATAGGCGACACGGTACAGTTTACGTCGCGCGACCCCTACAAGTTTATCATCACGGGGCGCACGAAATACTTCATCAACGCCTTCGGCGAGGAACTGATCATGGACAACGCCGAGAAGGGACTGGCCTACGCCTGCGAGCAGACCGGGGCCGTGGTGAGCGAATACACGGCCGCCCCCGTCTTCATGAACGACGAGGGCAAATGCCGCCACCAATGGCTCATCGAGTTTGCCAAGGCTCCCGAGAGCGTCCCGGCCTTTGCCGCCGCCCTCGACAAGCGGCTGCAGGAGATCAACAGCGACTACGAGGCAAAGCGATTCCACGACGTGACACTCCAGCAGTTGGAGGTAGTGGTCGCAAGGAAGGGTGTCTTCAACGAGTGGCTCAAGCGCAAGGGAAAACTGGGTGGGCAGCACAAGGTGCCCCGACTCTCCAACAACCGCAAGAACATCGACGAACTGCTGGAGCTCAACGGTAAAGAGCCCGGGGATGCAGAACTTCGGGCGTGAAAGGGGTTAGTTGGGTATGGAAGCCGACGTAAGCTATAATGTATATTATATATAAGGAGAACATGAGGAAGTACGATAAGGCAACGAGCATATACGAATGGATGAAGAGGGGAGGACTCGGGTTCTCCCTGGGAGCCTTCGTGATTCTCTCCATCCTCACCTCCTGCGCCAAGATGGGGCAGCCTGACGGCGGATGGTACGACGAGTTGCCACCACGTGTCGTCGCCACGTCGCCAGCAGAAGGTGCTACGGACGTGAGCAGCCGCCGCATCCTGATCGGCTTCGACGAGTTTATCGTGCTGCAAAACGCCACAGAGAACGTGGTCGTCTCGCCGCCGCAACTCGAAGCGCCGGTCATCAAGGCCCAGGGAAAGCGCATCAGCGTGCAACTGCAGGACTCGCTCATTCCCAACACCACCTACACGATCGACTTCTCCGACGCCATCTCGGACAACAACGAGGGCAACCCCATGGGCAACTATACCTATACTTTCTCCACAGGACAGGAGATTGACACGCTGGAGATAGCCGGCTATGTACTCAATGCCAAAGACCTGGAGCCCGTGAAGGGAATACTCGTCGGCCTCTATGCCAACCTCCACGACACGGCTTTCGCCACGCTGCCCATGCAGCGAGTGGCGCGTACCGACAGCAGAGGACACTTCTGCATCAAGGGCGTGAAGGCGGGCGACTACCGCGTCTATGCCCTCCGCGACCAGAACAACGACTATCGCTTCTCGCAGAAGTCGGAGGAGATGGCGTTCACACCCGAGATATTCACACCCTCGTGGAAACCCGACACCCGTCAGGACACAATCTGGCGCGACTCGCTCCACATCGACCACATCACCACAACGGGCTATACCCACTTCCTGCCCGACGACGTCGTGCTCCGTGCCTTTACTGAGGAGCAGACTGAGCGCTACTTCATCAAGGCGGACCGTTCGGACGAACACTATTTCACGCTCTTCTACACCTATGGCGACAAGGAACTGCCCGTCGTCAAAGGTCTCAACTTCGACGCGGACCGCGACCTGCGTGTAGAACCTTCGCTCAACCAGGATACCATCACCTATTGGATCTGCGACACGGCCCTCGTCAATAGCGACACGCTCCGCATGACGGTCCTCCACAATGTCTGTGACACGGCGGGCGTGCTGCATCCACAGACCGACACCCTGCAGGTGCTGGCCAAGGTGCCGTATGCACGGAGAATGAAACTCCAGGCTGAAAACCAAAAGAAATGGGAGAAGGAGCAGCGCAAGCGCAAGGAGCGCGGCGAACCCTACCAGACCATCATGCCCGATCTGACGCTGGAGCCCGACTACGACGTGCCCTCACAGCTGGATCCCGACAAAAACCTGGCGTTCATCATGCCCGTGCCCATCGCCGAGATCGACACGGCCAAGATACACCTCTATCAGAAGATCGACACGCTATGGTATAAAGCCAAATATCTATTGGGCGAGAAACCAGGCACGCCACGCCGCTACGAACTGGTGGGCGAATGGGAGCCTGGGGCAGAATACAGCCTGGAGATCGACTCGGCCGCCTTCACAGATATCTACGGGCGGGTGGCCAAAGCGGAGCAGTTTGGCTTCAACGTCTATAAACTGGAAGACTACGCCACGCTGACGCTCTCCCTGACGGGGATGGCGGGCAAACCGTGTCTCGTGCAACTGCTGAACAAGCAGGGATACGTCGTGCGACAAATCGCCACGACCGACGCCACAGCCCACTTCTTCTATGTCCATCCGGGCACCTACTACCTGCGACTGATCGAGGACGACAACGACAACGGACGCTGGGACACGGGAGAGTTTGCCAGTCGGCGACAGCCCGAGGCGGTCTATTACTATCCGAAGGCGATAGAATGTCGCGCCAAATGGGACGTGACGGAGACATGGAGCCCCCATGCCCTGCCGCTATTCCAGCAGAAACCCAACGAGCTCGTGCGGCAGAAGGCCGACAAGCAGCGGCAGCAGTTGAAGCACAGAAATGCCGAGCGAGCCGCAAAATTGGGAATAGAAATACCCGCGAGCGTCTTGGGCCAGTCCAGGAAATAGAATAGAAGGTCTGTCCCACGATCAACATTCCAAGTCTATAAAAAGCCTATTAGGTCAGTATAAAATATTAGGATGATGAGAAAACTGATTCTTTCGCTGTTCGTCATGGTAGTCACCAGCGCAGCAGCACAATGCACGTTTCGCAACACCGCATTCCAAAGCGGTGAGTTCTTGACTTACAACCTCTATTACAACTGGAAGTTTGTCTGGGTCAAGGCCGGTACGGCCTCCTACTATACCGTGGCCACGGCCTACCATGGGAAACCCGCCTACCGCACCAGCCTCACGACGAGGGGCAACGGCAAGCTTGACGACTACTTCGTCCTGCGCGACACCCTGCTGGCTTACAACAGCAAGCAGATGGAGCCGCTCTACTATCGCAAAGGGGCGCGAGAGGGCAAGCGCTATACCGTCGATGAGGTGTTCTACAGCTACGGAGGCGGCAAGACCCACGCCCGCCAGCATCGTATCGACAACGACGGCAAGCACCATTGGATCAAGAAGACCTACGACGGTTGTGTCTATGACATGCTGAGCATCTTCATGAGAGCCCGCTCCTTCTCGCCCGAAAAATGGAAGAAGGGCGAGGTGGTCAACTTCCCCATCGTGGACGGCAACGGAAAGGACCCGGCCCGCCTCGTGTATCGTGGCAAGTCGAAGGTGAGGGCCGACAATGGCGTCACCTACCGCTGCCTCGGCCTCTCCTATTATGAGTATGAGAAGGGGAAGTGGAAAGAGATAGCCCGCTTCTATGTCACCGACGACCTCAACCACGTACCGGTCCGACTCGATATGTACCTGAAGTTTGGCGCGGCCAAAGCCTTCCTCGTCTCGATGAAGGGACTTAGGAATAGCGTCACCTCACGGGTGAAATAAATCCATGGAACTATAAATAAGAACAAGAGAGAAAATGCCTTTGCTCGAAAAACTATTTGGCTTTGACACCCGCACGATGACCGTCCGCACAGAACTGGTGGCCGGCCTCACCACATTTATGACGATGTGCTACATCCTCGCCGTCAATCCAGCCATCCTCAGCGCCACAGGCATGGACCGTGGCGCGCTCTTCACCGCCACCGCCCTTGCTTCGGCCATCGCCACCATCCTGCTGGCCGTCATGGCCAAGCTGCCCTTCGCCCAAGCTCCGTCGATGGGTCTGAACGCCTTCTTCGCCTTCACGCTGTGTCAGGCCATGGGCTACTCCTGGCGGCAAGTCCTCGCTATCATGCTGATAGAGGGCCTGGTCTTCATCCTCATCACCTTCCTCAACGTGCGCGAGCGCATCCTGGACGCCATCCCGACCAACCTGCGCTACGCCGTCTCAGCAGGTATCGGAATGTTCATCGCCTTCATCGGACTGAAGAACGCAGGCATCATCGTCTCCAACGAGGCCACCTTCGTAGGCCTGGGCGACTTCACGCCGACGGCCATCCTGGGATGGATAGCCATCGTGCTGAGCGCCGTACTGATGACACGCAGGATCAAAGGATCCTTGTTCTATGGCATCATCGCTGCCACGCTGATAGGCATTCCCCTGGGTGTGACGCAGGTGGAGAGCGGCTGGATTCCCATCAGTCTGCCCAAGAGCGTGGCACCGACATTCCTGCAGTTTGACTTCACCTCGCTACTGAACATCAAGACCGTGCTGGTGGTCATCTCTTTGCTGCTCGTCAATATCTTCGACACGGTGGGCACCCTCGTCGGCCTGTGCTACAAGACGGGCAATGTGCGCCCCGATGGTTCGATTCCCCATGTCAGCGAGGCGATGATGAGCGACGCCATCGGTACGACCTGTGGCGCCATGCTCGGCTCCAGCACCATCACGACTTATGTCGAGAGCGCAAGCGGCATTGCCGAGGGAGGACGATCCGGACTCACTTCCTTTGTCACGGGACTGCTTTTCCTTGTGGCCCTCTTCCTGGCTCCGCTCTTCCTGCTCATTCCCAGCGCGGCGACGAGTGGTGCGCTGGTCATCGTCGGTGTCCTGATGCTCGACGGCATCAAGCACATCGAAATGACGGATATGTCCGAGGCCTTCCCCAGTTTCGTCACAGTCATCATGATGTTGCTCTGCTATAGCATCGCCGACGGAGTCTGCTTCGGCATCCTGACCTTCGTCCTGACCAAGCTCCTCACGGGCAAGTGGCGCGACCTCAACATCACGCTCGTGGTCCTCGCCGTGCTCTTCGTCCTCAACTTCGTCTTCGGATAATAACCCCACCCAAGGCAGGGTGTCCAGAATCAACAGAACCGATTACATAGAGGCAACATTCAAGTTGCCTACCAGGTCAAGCGAAAGGTTCGCCAAAGGCTCCAAACGATTCTGAACGCCCTGCCTTCTATAAAAAACACCACCAAAAACCACGATAATCTATTATTTATTTGGAACTCTCACTAAAAAACACTAACTTTGCGACAATTACGCGAAATAAAACAATTAAAGACCCACAATATGACGAAAAAGACTTTACTTGCCTTGTCTGCCTCCCTAATGATGGGAGCAGCCCCTGCCGCGGCACAGACCACCCCCTATGGTGGCTATACCGGCACAGAACCTCTCACAAGCTACGGCACCCGAATGATGGAAAGCTATGACGTAGCCGTCAGGCTGACCGTGGACGAAAACGACCAAGGACTCGTCGGAAGCCAGATTACGGGTGTACGCATTCCCTTCCCCGATGACATTGACCACCTCATCGAAGCTCAGGCGTGGATCAGCAAGAACCTGGAGCTGACGGACTATAGTTTCACTCCTGACGTCGAGGTGAAGTCGTTCACACCCGGACCGGGTTTCATCGACGTGACTTTCGACTCCCCCTACACCATCACCAGCGAGGGCGTCTATGTAGGCTATTCCTTCGAGATGGACGAGAAGGTGTCGAAGCCCATCACAACCATCAGCGGAACCAACCCCGACTACTTCTACCTCCACACTACCCGGTCCTACTACGAGGGATTCAGTTCCGTCTCCGCCGACCGCAACATGATGCTGGCGATGCAGGTGCTCATCGATGGACTGCCGGCACGATCGGTCTCGCCCACGCTGAACGATCAATACTTCAAGGTAGGAGAAGGCAGCAACACGCTGACCTTCAACATCCGCAACCAGGGAAGCCAGCCCGTCAGTTCCATAGACGTGGCCTACAACGCTCCTGGCGAATCAGATAACCACGTGGAGAAACATATCACGCTGGACAAGGCCCTGCCGGCACACTACAATGCCTCGGCCACCGTCACGCTGACCGCCGACGCGCTGCCCCATTCTGGCGACTTCCCCTTCACCATCCAGGTGACAAAAGTCGATAGCGAGGCCAACCAGAACGCGCTCCCCAGCGCCTCGACCACCATCCACAGTCTGAGTTTCGTACCCACCAAGCGCGCATTGCTGGAGGAATACACCGGCACATGGTGTGGCTGGTGCCCGAAGGGATTTGTGGGACTGGAGAATATGGACGCGCTCCTGGGCGACGACTTCGTGGGCGTGAGCTACCACAACCGCGACCCGATGGAGTTTGCCGGAGGCGACGAGGGACCGGAGTTCCCCAATGGCACGGCCTCTTTCCCCAGCGCATACATAGACCGCGTACACCCCACCGATCCCTATAGCGGTGATGAGCCCAGCACCCACTTCCTGCTGAACGAGACCTATGCCAAGGCGTGCGACCAACTGGCGCCTGCCGACATCAACCTAGCAGCCAACTATGCGGAGGACAACGCCTCGGAGGTGGAATGCAAGGCCACAGTACGCTTCCCGCTGCCCGTGCAGGCCAACCCCTATCAGCTGGGCTTCATCCTCACCGCCGACGGACTGAGCGGCGAGGAGGACAGTTGGACGCAGAAAAACTACTATCCCAACAACACGGAATACACCGACACCGACATGGAACTGTTCACGCAGGGCGACGGCTACGTCTATGACCTCACCTACAACATGGTGGCCATAGGATTCAGCGGACCCAGTTTCATCGAAGGCAGCCTGCCGGAACAGATCGAGGCCGACAAGGACTATGAATACACCTTCCGCTTCGACCTGTCGAAGGACTCGCAGACGTGCAAGGCGAAGAGCATCCTCGCAGGCCAGCAAAACTACAAGTTGCGCGCCGTGGCCCTGCTTATCGACAGCACGACAGGAGAGGTCGTCAACGCCCGTAAGGCAAAGGTTGGTGGCGAGACGGATGGCGTTTCGGCCCTCACAGTCAACAAGGAAGCAACTCCCGTGGCCTACTACACGCCCGACGGACGACAACTGCAGTCGCCCACCAAAGGCATCAACATCGTACGCCTCGCCGACGGACGCACCGTGAAGATGATAGTCCGGAAATAGGTCCGGCAGGTGCACGCAAGCGAAGCACGACAGAAAACACCTTCGGGATGGACGAAGTTTAGCGTCCATCCCGAAGGCATCCCGAGACCATCCCGAAGGTCCTCCAAGCCCTTTTCGTGCGAACTGCCCAAGAGTTCAGAAAGGAAAACTTGCAAAAAGCATAGAGTAGGGAGGGGTGAAAAGTTAAAAATCAAGGGCTTCATGCGAGTTAAGAAACAAAAACTTGCAAGAGAGGTAAAATTTCCGTAACTTTGCGGCCTACAAGTATTGAAAGAACATCGGTCCGCCCATCCAGCGCGTTTTTATGGAAAAAGAGCCTGATGGAATTGGCCACAAACTTAAAAAAATACATGATGCGCAAGAAAACGCTCCTTTCCAGCCTATTCGCCACCCTGTTAGCCGTATTGATGCTGACAGGCTGTTCCGAAACACAAAACATCTCCTACTTCCAGGACTACGGTCCGGGATTTTCCGAGACCGTTTCTCAGTCTAAGCCCATCACTTTCCAGCCTGGCGACAAACTC
>ENA-ORNW01002050-ORNW01002050.1-human-gut-metagenome-genome-assembly--contig:-NODE-2050-length-14101-cov-3.860316_pt1 | contig 14101 bp, 12 predicted proteins | sample MGYA00242121_ERZ509034 | MGnify/ENA primary metagenome ERZ509034 (study PRJEB26280, sample SAMEA2338689) | human gut metagenome | biome: human gut; feature: human-associated habitat; material: faeces... | reverse complement strand
GCATCGAAAAAACCGTCCGTTGGTACCTCGATAACCAAAAATGGATCGATAACGTTACATCAGGTCAATACCAAAAATATTACCGGGAGATGTATAATAAATTAGGTAAGAAATTAAAGATGGTAAATAAATAGTGAATTTGACATGCACTGCGGCCCTACTTGTTTCTATTCGACTAACAACATGTGATGATACACATCTAAATGGGCGATGAAATGTTGTACATTAGTTTAGAAAGGGAAACGATAAAAGCAATATGCTTGATGATCAGTCAACATTAATTAGACATTGGCAATATGATAAATTTTTTAAAGAAAAATTTGAATGCCTCAATAAGTTTGAGCATCATCGTTATAGTCTTATTGAGTCTTACCGTTTCCCATATAAGCACATCAGGTTTTCAAACACTTTTAAAGAACATGTGTGTAAGTTTTAGAGGACCTGTAACTATTTTTTGCTATTTATGCATTTGTTTTTTGATGTATCTCCTTTTTAGCAAAAAAGGAAAAATTGTACTTGGCGGAGAAGGTGTGAAAAAAGAGTATTCAACCTTTTCGTGGTTATCATGCTTATTCATGGCTGGATGTGGCATTGGTATAGTATTTTACTGTCAGGAACCGATACTGCATTTATTTAAGAATCCGTATCACAATAACGTCATGGGCAGTCCTGAAGGTATCGCTTATTCTCTTTCATTATTTAATTGGACAATAAATGCATGGGGACAATATGGGGTTTTAGGTGTGATCATAGCTTATTTCTATTTCAATGAAAATAGATCGTTAAAACTCAGTTCTATATTGCCCGCCAGAACTCCTTCATGGGTCAAACGTGTTATTGATATTAACATGGCGTTAGGTGTTATCGCTGGCCTTACAACATCTTTAGGATTAGGAGTTTCTCAAATTGTTAGTGGTACAAACTATGTATTTAATACAACCCTAAACCCATATTTATTAATGGCTGCTATTGGGTTAATTGCCATGTGGTCGATTTTGTCTGGACTTAAACGAGGGGTTAAATGGCTTTCTAATCTTTCCACGGCATGTGTGGGGATACTTCTGTTGGTCATTGTACTTATCGCTTGTTTTAATCTAGGTATCACTAATTTCATACCTTATATTGGAGAGGGAACGGGATTATTATTTCTTAATTATTTCTCTTATAATGATTTCTACAACCAAACATCTAACGAATGGGCTGCTTCATACCCAATTTTCTTTGACCTCTGGTTTGCGGCATGGGCTGCATTCGTCGCCGTGTACGTTGCAAAAATTTCTAAAGGAAGGACAATCAGAGAATTTATTTTAGGTGTGGTCGGGGTACCCATCATATTTACATGTTTATGGTTTGGAATATTTGGATGTATAGGAATTGAATATAAAGATTTGCTGTATGCAACTATGTCAAACGATATATCCACGTCACTCTTCATTTTCCTACAACAAATTGTAGGCCCCACCGGATATGTCTTTTTATCTGGCCTAGTTCTAATAATAATCTGTCTATTTTTTATTACTTCTTCTGATTCTGGGTCATACGTCGTTGCTGCTCTCGTAAGCTCCAAAGATGATGTGACTACAAATGAAAAAATTTTATGGAGTTGTATACAATGCTGCGTGGCAATGGCATTGTTTTATTTGGGCGGTTTAGCATTAATTCAATCTGTTTCTGTTATAATGGGAATATTAGTAATGCTACTTATAGGCCTGGGAAGTTGTTTTTTCATTTATCATCTTTTCAAAATAAATCAAAGTAAATGAAAACCCTCTTTCAATGCTCCATTTTTATAGTTCTTCTATCATTAACCGCCGTAGCGGTAAAAGCTCAGGTTCCATATTTCGCCTGCACCGTAGGGAACGGGAGGGTCTATGGATATACTTCTGTAAAAGTCAAATATGGAATGAACCAACTGGAAAGCTACCATACTGTACAGTTTGGGTTAGGTCATAATTTTGCAGTAGGAGCCGATCTATATGCTTCAGGTGCTTCTACATATTACGGACTATTAGCTAGATTTGGTTACGCTTTTAACCCATATTTTAAAGTAGGTTTTCAGCTAACACCATCTTTTGATCTCTCTAATAAATTTACGTTCAGATACCTCACCTCTGCATTATATCTAAATGGGGCAATTACACAAAATGAAAAGTTTTTGTGGGTATCAAACACTTGGTACGGAATAAACAACGGAGCCAATAACACAATTAATCAATGGTATTATTTAGGATATAACTTTACTTTAAAAAATAAACAGAGTATTACACCTATGGTCGGCTGTCTATATTCATGGATGTTTGATTCTGATGCAGATATGGCAGTCGGAGTGTACTATACATATCGAAAATTCAATTTTTACCTTTGGAGTGATAATCTTTTTAATAGACATCCACGAATTGTTATTGGCGTAGATTTCGCAATCTAATATCTAAATATAAATTTTCATGAATATGAGTAATCCGGACAACTGTATACTCCAACATAAATTTATAGTATTTTGTGGGGACCATTACAATCCCCTGACCTTAATTAGAAGTTTGGGAGAAGATGGGATAGCTCCAATCGTAATATTGGCACACCCATCTCCATATCTAGTACCTAAGAGTAAGTATATCGGAACACTCCACCGTGTAAATACAAATGAAGAAGGGTTCCAACTTCTTTATGAAAAATATGGCAATGAAGAACTAAAACCTTTTGTCTACTCATGTAGTGATGATATTGAAAGTCTATTAGATACGAATTTTTCCATTTTAGAGAATAAATTTTATTTCTTTAACGCAGGAACAAATGGAGGGATTACACATTTCATGGATAAGGAGATGATTCTGCGTGCGGCAGAACAATGTGGGATTCCAGTCCCAAAATCCGAAGTTGTAAAACATGGATCATTGCCTGCAACTGTACCATTTCCCATTATTACAAAGTCAATAAAATCAACAGTAGGGGGATGGAAAAACGATGTATTCGTATGTCGTAATGAAAAGGAATTATTAGAATCTTATAATTACATCAAGAGCGATCCTGTGCTCATTGAAGAATACATTGAAAAGGACAATGAGTTATGCATCGACGGAATAAGTATCAATGGCGGACAAGAAATATTTATGCCATTTCAGGCTAATTATATTAGATTCACCAATAAGTCATACGGAAATTATATGACAATTTCTCCATTCAGGGATTTGGAGCTTGAGAGGAAAATAAAACAACTATTTAGATTGACTAAATTCTCTGGCATTTTTAGTATCGAATTCCTGATAACAAAAGATAATGAGTTAAAATTCTTGGAGATTAATTTCCGACATTCGACATGGGCTCTCTCTTCGAAATTGGGAGGCGCGAATCTGCCTAAAATTTGGGCTCAATCCATGTTGGCTCAACAGCTTGAGACTGGGAAATTGGAACTAAGAGAACAACCATTTACCGCGATGGCAGAATTGTCAGACTTTAACGACCACGTCAGACATGGAAATTTAAGTTTCCGCCAATGGATAAAAGATTTCAGAAATTGTGAATGTACATACATCTATAATTCAAAGGATAAAAAGCCTTTTTACTCCCTTATTACCCATAGTTTGCTTATTATATTGAGAAAGTACATTAGAATCTAACAATAGAAATCTCTATTCTTTTTCGGTAAAAAATGTCAATCGGTTCAAGGACACAACAAAGTCTAAAAAACAGCAGCATAGCAATGGCTATGTTTTTGATAAACTTTGCTTTGCAGTTCTACAGCCGCAAAGTATTTCTGAACTATCTCGGTACTGAAATTTTAGGTTTGAACACTACGGCCACAAATCTCTTGCAATTCCTGAATTTAGCAGAATTAGGAATCAGCAGTGCTGTAGGATTCACTTTGTTTAAACCGATTCATGATCAGAATTATCAAACCATAAATGAGCTTGTAACGCTTCAAAAACATTTATATAGGCGAATAGCTTATATTGTCATCATTGGAGCCGGCGTTTTAATGGCATGGTTCCCGTGGATTTTTTCGAAAATGCAGTTGCCTTTATGGTATGCCTACGGTTCATTCGGAGTGTTGCTTTTAAGTGCGTTGTTAGGATATTTCGTTAATTATAAACAGATAGTTCTGACGGCGAGTCAACAAGACTACAAGGTTCAACTCAGTTACAAATCCGTTTTATTATTTAAACTTCTAGCTCAGATTATTGCTGTTAGTTATTTCAAACATGGGTATGTATGGTGGTTAGTACTTGAAGCAGTTTTTGCTATTATTAGTTCTGTTTCACTACATATCACCACAATTAAGACCTGTGCCTATCTGGAAACAGCCGATAAAACATTCAGAGACCTCCGTGAATCTTATCCTGTCTTCACGCTTAAGATTAAACAGATGTTTTTCCATAAAATTGGAGGGTTTGCACTTCAACAATGTAGCCCAATTATAATTTATGCCTATGCTTCACTGACACTGGTCGCACTCTATGGCAACTATTACATGATCATTTTAGGGATTATCTCTTTAATGGCTGCGGCTTTCAACAGTATGGGTGCAGGGGTGGGAAATCTTGTAGCCGAAGGAGATAAAGAAAAAATAATCAATGTATTCTGGGAATTATTTAGCGCTCGCTTTTGTATTGTCGCTTCTCTTTGTTTCTGTGCATATACACTTATTCCATCGTTTGTTACGCTTTGGATAGGCCCCGAGTTTCTTTTGCCACCCTCTACTTTAATTCTGCTTATAATGATCCTCTATATACAAATGTTTCGATTTTTAGTAAATTGTTATCTGGACGCTTATGCAATGACTCGTGACATATGGGCTCCCATCGTTGAAGCGGTTTTAAATATTGGAGGTTCCTTAATATTAGGCCATTTCTGGGGTCTCAACGGAATTCTTCTCGCGGTAGTGCTTAGCCTTGTTATTATGGTCGAAGGGTGGAAGCCTTTTTTTCTCATTCGAGAAGGCATGGTCTATTCAGTTAAGAAATATATAGAGAGATATGTCGGACATCTTGTTTTAGCTGCAGTCACTTTTGTAATCGGGCTGATTATATTATCATATATCCCATTTTCACATTCATCCTCAAACTCATGGCTTGCATTTATCGGGAACGCACTTTTGAATTTAACCCTGTATGCGTTTCTATTGTCTGGAATGTTATACCTATCTTTTCAGTCCTTCCGATCATTCGTTAAACGACTGCGTGATTTAATATAAATAAAGATGTATCGAAAACTTCTAAGATTATTTTTTGCCATATCATTCTATTTAGGTATCATCAATTTATTTTACTGGTTAAACAAAAAAAAACAATGTATCCTTGTTTTTCACCACATTATCCCGGACAATTTAGTTAATGATAGTTTTGAGCAAAAGATTGTTTGTACACCGCAAAATAAATTTCGATCTCTGATATCGATTGTTAATAAACGATTTAAAGTAACGACAGCACTCGGTGAGCCTGGTTCTGCAATAATTTCATTTGACGATGGATATCGTGCTGCTTTAACTGCCGTAAACGTACTGGATACTTATGGCAATAAAGCTTATTTCTTTATCCCATTGGACAATGTGGATGGAGGGCCATTATGGATAGATCTTATCATGGCTTGGTTTGCTTATGCCCCTACAGGCACATACAAGGTTTTGGGCAAAAACGTAACACTTGGGTCGCAGCAGCAAAGACTACAATTGTTTTCAAAAACAATAGATTCTCTTTATCGTTTCTACGATAAACAACAATTATTGGATTCGCTCGATGATGCTTTTCCTTTCACTAAATTATCAATAGAGTCAACATATTTTGAATGTCGTTTTCAGGGTTTGACACAGGAAGAATTAAAACTACTGAAAACCAAAGGATTTAAAATTGGTGGACATTCTGTTAGACATGACATCCTTTCAATGCTCTCAGAAGCTGAGTTAAAACAAGACTTCAACGAATGTTCTAAACAAATCGGAATTCTATTCAATACCAACTTATATGCTTATCCTTTCGGCCATTTCCGAGATGTTAATAAAAAAGTGGTTGACGCTTGTAAAACATCTGATTTTTCCTTGGCCGTATTGAACGAATACAATACAGTTGTGAATCGTTATATGTTATCAAGATTAAATATAAGTCATTATCATTCCCGTTACGAAATAGAAGCAGCCCTTTCAGGTTTTATGCAGTGGACCAAAAATATTGTGCGATGGAGAAAATAGATTTTGTTATAATCTGGGTGGATGACCGTGATCCCGAGTGGCAAAAATCTTATGAGGAATATTCCCGTAAAGAATTTGGAGATGTTAGAAGCATACGTTTTAGAGATTGGGGAACACTAAAATATTGGTTTCGTGGAGTTGAACAATTTGCGCCATGGGTTAATAAGGTCTTTTTTATAACATGTGGGCATTATCCGAAATGGTTAAATCTCGATCATCCTAAATTGAAATTTGTAAAACATTCTGATTACATACCCCAGAAATACTTACCTACTTTCAATGCCAATACGATAGAATTAAATTTGCATCGGATTACAGATCTGTCTGAAAAGTTTGTGTATTTTAATGATGATACTTTCATTATTAACAGAATTAGGCCAGACCGATTCTTTAAAAATAACCTCCCGCGCGAAATAGCAGTTCTCAATGCACCACAACCGTCCGGAGATACAATGGATCATATTTTAAATAATGATATTGCTTTTGCTAATAAATATTTCTCAAAAAAAACTGTGATTAAAACTCATCCGGGTAAATGGCTTAATTGGAGATATGGGAAACTACTTTTGCGAACCATAGCATTTCTACCATACCCTCATTTTACAGGGTTCGTTGATCCACATCTTCCCAATCCATTTTTGAAAGACTCATTATGCGAAGTTTGGAAGTTAGAAGAAGAAATATTGGATAGTACGTGCAAAAGCAAATTTAGAAGAATCGATAACGTCAATCAATATGTGATTAGGTACTTACAGTTGTTAAAAGGAGATTTCATACCTATCAACCCGTTTAATACTTCTGTTGTATATTCATACATAGATGATAACATTCTTGTTAATGCAATTAAATGCTTAAAATCGCAAAAGAAACCGCTTCTTTGCATAAATGATGGCTTTGTGTCAGACTTCGAAAATGCAAAAGACACATTGTGTGAGGCGTTTAACTCCATACTGCCCAATAAGTCTGCTTTTGAAAGATGAATATGGCATTCACATATATCATCTATAATACGATTTTATTCCTTGTAATAGTGTTTAGCTATGCAGTTGAAAAATCAAGAAATAACTTAACGGAATATGGCTTCCGCACCATTCTTTTCCTCTTCATGTTTTTCCCTGCCGCTATAAGAAAGGGAATAGGAACTGATTATTGGAATTATGTTGACCTATATAATTTATATGCCAATCATGGAGATGAACATGAAATAGGATTTCAATTTCTGGGACAGATATTAAATTGGACCGGCGCCCATTATCAATTATTTATCATCTCCCTTGCTGTTTTGGCTATTGCTCCAATCTGTTATTATGTCCCCAAACGCCATTTTGCGATGTTTACCATTGTCTATTTTTTTCTTGTTTATGTAGACATTATAGGTACTAGTCGTCAAGATATTTCTATAGCATGCATTGTATGTGGAATATTTGCTCTTTTTTCACAGAAAGGTAACGTAAAATATTTACTATGTGCTGCGATAGGATTTATATTTCATTATTCTTCAGTATTGTATTTACCACTGATCCTTTTTAAAAAAATCAAATTTTCGACATTCAATGTCTATCTGTCTTTGGCAATTATTCTTTTGCTAACGGTGGGTACAAGTACAATAGAATGGATTTTTACCAATCCTTTATTTTTAGATTCCCCTTATGGGGTATATGTAGGTAGTGGATATAGCTCTGAGGCCAATGTAGGAAGTGGTTTAGGGATAATTGCGAATTTGTTGATTCCTTTTACATTTATAATACTGTCGCCCAAAATAAGAAAGACATACAAAAATACCGGTTTCTTTACTCTTCTAACGCTTATATTTATAGGCAGTTATTTACTTGCTTCTCAAATTCACATATTTGGCAGATTGGTCAATGCTTTTATATTCGTCCCCGCATTTCTCATTTATCCCACGTGTAAAGCGATTTCATCGAAATATAAAAAGTTAATATTCGCAGCCTTTTTTCTAATGTATTTAATCTTATTTGAAAAAACGATTGCAATAAGTCAAATTTCTTTAGGTAGTGGTCTTGGTATTTCTCCCTATACCACTATTTTCGACTAAATTCTATTCGAGATACAAATTAAAGATCAATTATTTATCCCTATAACAAGAATAGGATAATATAAATTTAAGTGGAAAAATGATAATAATATCATGCGGCTATTACAAATCAATGTTACAGACAATTGGGGTTCAACTGGAAAAATTGCTGAAGCTATCGGCAAATTGGCCATAAACAAAGGTTGGGAATCGTGGATTGCTTATGGAAGAGGTAATCCCACAAGCGACTCATATCTCATTCGGATCGGTTCCGATTGGGATATGAAATTGCACGGATTAGAATCTCGACTATTTGATAATCATGGTTTAGCTTCTCGTAAGGCGACAAAGCGTTTCATTAAACAAATCGCAAAGATTCAACCTAACATTATACATCTTCATAATATTCATGGTTATTATTTGAACTATCAGTTATTATTTGATTATTTAAAAAATATTGACACTAAAGTAGTATGGACTCTGCACGATTGTTGGTCTTTCACAGGACATTGTGCTTTTTTTGATTCTGCTCAATGCGAAAAATGGAAAACTCAATGCCATCACTGCCCACTAAAAAGCGAATATCCAAAATCGAGATTTTGGGATAATAGTAAACAGAATTATATTATTAAGAAATCATGTTTTACATCATTAGGTGACAGATTAACCATAATAACTGTATCAAACTGGTTAGCAAGGCATGTGAAACATTCATTCTTACAAACATCAAAAATAAAAACAATTCATAATGGCATTGACTTGACAGTTTTTCATCCAGGAAGTACACCGAAATTTGATTCTCCGAAGATCATATTAGGAGTCGCCAATATCTGGGAAAGGCGTAAAGGGTTAGCGGATTTTTTCAAGCTTAATGAACTACTCGATGACAAATTCAAAATCGTCTTAGTTGGTCTAACACAAAAACAAATCTCCTCTTTACCGAATGGTATTCACGGTATCACGCGGACAAATAGCGTTAACGAACTTGTAAACCTCTATTCTCAGGCATTTGTATTCGTAAATCCAACGTGGGAAGATAATTTTCCAACTACCAATATAGAAGCATTGGCATGTGGTACACCTGTTATCACATATCGTACAGGAGGAAGCGTCGAAGCACTTGATGAATCGACTGGTATCGTGGTGGAACAAGGAGATGTATTGGGTTTAAAAAGGGCGATCGATCAAATTACTATTTCTGAAAACAAATTTTCCATCTCTCAATGTCGAGATAGAGCCCAATATTTATACAATAAGAATGATAGATTTCAAGAATATATAGATTTATATAACAATCTAACCCTACACCTCTAAACATCAACACCATAACTAGCAAGCGCCCTAATCTCCTTCATTCTTCGACCGAGCTGGCATTCATCCTTTTATTCTACAAATCAACATAGATTCCATAAAAGGATTCGGTTGCGGAACTCCAGGGATCGTATATAACCGCACGGCAAGTCCCGAACTAATCGGGGAAGGAACTGGTTTCATCACCGAACCGGGAGACATCGAAGACCTGCTTCACAAGCTCAGCACAATCCGGAACAAAGGAAAAGCTGCATATCGGGAAACATGCCGGCGGCATGCCTCCATGCATTTCCAACAGGCTGCCCAATATAACAGCTATTGCCAATTATATCAATCCCTTCTCTAATTCAATGCTCCGAATAACGGTCATAACCGTCACTTACAACAGTGAAGCGACGGTTGCAGAAACCATGGATTCCATACTGGCACAGATTTATCCGGATATCGAATATATCGTGGTAGACGGAGGTTCCACAGACAAAACAATAGATATTATCCGGCAATATGAGCCACATTTTCAAGGGAGAATGCGCTGGATCAGCGAACCGGACCAAGGGATCTACGATGCCATGAACAAAGGCATCGCAATGGCCACAGGTGAGGTTATCGGCATGCTCAATTCCGACGACCTATTTATAGATGCCGAAGTGTTAACCGATATCGCATCGGCTTTCGAAGATCGGCAAATCGCCTGTATCCACGGAAACCTCTATTTCGTCAAGCATGACGATACCAACCATATCGTTCGCATCTGGGAAAGTTCCCCATATAAACCCAACTCTTTCGCCCGCGGATGGCATCCTGCCCACCCCACTTTTTATGTCAGACGCGAGTACTATATCCGCTTTGGCGGTTACGACACTGCATTTCCCGTATCCGCAGATTTCGAACTGATGTTGCGCTTTTTAGAGAAACACAGGTTACACAGCCTCTTTATAAATCGGTTCTTGGTCAAAATGCGTATGGGTGGCGAAAGCACCGGATCCTTGAGAAGCATTTACGTGGGAAATCGTAACGTCATGAAGGCATTCCACAAAAACGGCATCCCGGTTTCTCCTCTTTATCCGGTGTTCCGCCTGGCTCCCAAAGTGATCAATAAAATCAAACTGAAACTTCATCTAAAATGAAAATCGTAATTATCGGCGGTTCCGGTTTTGTCGGGACCCGCCTGATCGAATTATTGAAACAGGATGTTTCTTTCCACATCTGCAATCTGGATAAACAGGAAAGCCGTTTTTATCCTGAAATTACAACGATTGCCAATGTATTGGATAAAAAGGCCATAATTTCTTTGACTCAGGATACGGATTTGATCGTCTTACTGGCAGCCGAACACCGCGACGATGTAACGCCTGTTTCCCGATACTACGACGTAAATGTGGAAGGCATGCGGAACGTGCTGGATGCAATGCAGACTAACCGGATCAAGCGCATCATTTTTACATCGTCCGTAGCTGTTTACGGCCTCAATAAAAAAAATCCGGACGAAACCCACCCGACCGATCCGTTCAACCATTATGGGAAAAGCAAATGGCAGGCGGAGCAGATTTTACAAAACTGGTATGCCTCCCACCCTGATTTCAATGTAAACATCATACGTCCTACAGTTATTTTCGGAGAACGGAACCGGGGGAATGTTTACAATCTGCTCAAACAGATTTCAGGAGGGAAATTTGCGATGGTCGGGCCCGGAACGAACAAAAAATCGATGGCCTACGTTGGAAACATTGTGGCCTTTATCAAGTTCCTAGCTGAAAATCACTGTCAAGGGTACGAGGTATTCAACTACGTGGATAAGCCAGATATGGACATGAATGAATTGGTCGCACATGTCGGCCAAACACTCGGCAAGCACATCCCTGCCACTCATTTTCCTTATTGGCTGGGCATGCTGGGGGGATACAGTTTCGATCTGCTGGCCCGGATGACACGTCGTAAAATGACTGTCAGTTCGGTACGGGTAAAAAAGTTCTGTGCCACGACCCAATTCGACGCTTCCAAAGCGTCGCAAACAGGTTTCATCGCACCTTATTCGCTGCAGGAGGGTTTGGCCAAAACATTGGAATTCGAGTTCATACACGATGCGTCGGCAGGCATTACCTTTCGTACCGAATAAATACCAGCACCCACACAATGAACTCTCGCCTGTTCAAAAATCACATTTGGGAACTATATTGCCTAAGACAATATATGCACCTAACCACCAAACGACATATTGGTTGTAAATGCATTATCAGCTCATCAGATAATGCAATTCCTCGTCAAGGAGGATTGGTCGACCGGCTAAAAGGCATCCTTTCAGTATATGCCTACACCAAAGCGGTGAAATGCCAGTTTTTCATCGATTTTTCTTCACCTTTCGATTTACAAAAATATCTGCAACCCAATACTGTGGATTGGAGATTGCCTTCCGAATGGAAAAAGAAAGATTTTCTTCACTTTACCCCACTATATCTGATCGGGGAAAACGGAAACCGACTTTTCCGACAGCGACTGAAGAAAATACCCTGCGTTTACTCCAATTTTGATCTAATCGACGAAATCAATCGAATCTATGGATTACAAGAGACTCATATGAGTCTCTTTGAGGGACTGTTCAGCCCCTCAAAATTGCTCGATGAGCACGTCGACCGTCACGCAACCATTCTAGAGGTCCCATTCATCGCTGTTCACTTCCGCTTTCAACAATTGTTGGGAGATTTTATCGATATCCGGGGAAATACGCTAAATTCAGAACAACAAAATATGCTGACAGACAAATGTATCTTAGTCTTACAGCAGCTTCGTGCACAACATCCTGCCCTCGAAATCGTCGTATTCTCCGATTCTCAAAGTTTTTTGGAAATAGCGCAACATAATAATTGCCGAGTAATCCCCGGACCGGTAGGACATTTGGATTTTACCCGAAATGAGGATACGTACATCAAGATGTTCACAGACCTGTGGGCGATCCGCAAAGCCGCGCATGTCTATTCGGTCGTCCTCGATGAGATGTACCCGTCCGACTTTCCCCGATTTGCTGCTCTTTCCGCCGATAAACCATTTACCCGAATCGCACAATCCGATTAACCGCACAAAAATACAACACATTAATTATAAGAATGTTACCCCCCCCCCACAAAATACAACATGTAATAGCCGCACTCACGCTGGACAAATGCCTTAAAATTTTGGCAACCGTCATTTTATTTCCATGGCGTTCCATATTTTTCGGTCGTATCTCAATCTCCGCTTTCATCTCGTTGAAATCTTCGATTCGCAACAGAAAAAATATTTTCATTGGTAAAAGAATTCACATCAATGATTTTGTTGTCCTGTGGCCTTCGCAGTTGTCCATCGGAGCTTATTCCCAGATCAACCCGGGAACGGCAATATATGGTAAGGTAACTATCGGAAAATACGTAATGATCGCTCCTAATTGCATGTTGGCCGGAGCCAATCACTCTTTCGGCGACCGAAATACGCCCATGATGTTCCAAGGGAGTTTTTCAAAAGGCGGAATTGTCATTGAAGACAACGTATGGATCGGTGCAAACTGTGTAATTCTTGACGGAGTTACTATCGGTACCGGAAGTATCATCGCCGCGGGCAGCGTCGTCTCCCGATCAGTCGCCCCGTACACGATTCTTGGCGGCAATACGGCAAAAATAATTCGCATACGAACATAGAGATCCCGCTTATTACCTCTAATAATTTTGAATAATCTTTACGATTTTATTTTCAGGAATGATCAAAAAATTATTGTCACTTCCTGCCAATCTGGTAGGAAGCTTCCATAATATTGAACACGCAGACCCGAACGAATGGTTCTGTACATCTGATCCCTCTGGAACAAAAGTCGGTTCCGGCGGCGGAACAGCCTGGCTGCTGGAACAAAGCTACCGCCATGATACAGATGGCTCTGCAATCGTCCCCGAGAGTAGAGAGGTCCCTAACAGGCAAGTGATTCCCTGGCTGGCAGCGAACAAGCGAATCATCCTCCACGCAGGAGGCCAAAGTCGCCGACTGCCAGCTTATGCTCCTTCCGGGAAAATACTCACCCCCATCCCCGTTTTCCGTTGGGCACGCGGACAACGCATCGACCAGAACCTGCTCGAACTGCAACTACCGCTGCTCGAGCAAATGATCAGCGAAGCGCCCCGAAACATCAACACCCTGATCGCCAGCGGCGATGTCTATATCCGCTCGACACACCCCCTGGCTCCGATCCCGGATGTGGATATCGTCTGCTACGGACTTTGGGGCGATCCCTCTCTCGCAACCAACCACGGCGTATTCATCTCGGACCGAAACTCCCCGAATACGCTCAAATACATGCTCCAGAAGCCATCCGTAACGGTGCTGGACGAACTGATCGAGAGCCATCTTTTCCTGATGGATATCGGCATATGGCTGCTCAGCGACCGGGCGGTCGAATTGTTGATCCGCAAATCGCACAACCGGCCCGACGGAGAGATCGGATACTACGACCTGTACAGCGATTTCGGGCTCGCCCTGGGCGAAGAACCTTCACGTCCCGATCCGGAGATCGGGTCCCTCTCGGTCGCTATCCTGCCGCTCGAAGGCGGCGAATTCTA